>Ga0315913_1009454_pt1 | contig 11438 bp, 7 predicted proteins | sample MpolsnodulesMG_FD_207736 | JGI IMG/M metagenome (GOLD analysis project Ga0315913, IMG submission 207736) | Medicago polymorpha root nodule microbial communities from Los Angeles, California, United States - small nodules | ecosystem: Host-associated > Plants > Roots > Nodule | place: USA... | reverse complement strand
TATGTTGTGATGAGTCTAACTTTGTTTGTCATGAATAACTTTGATTGATGAACTATTACATGAATATATATGTCGATGAATTATTTTATGAATAACTTTGTTAATGAATTATTACATAAAGGTATGTATATATGTTGATGATTATATGATGTTTCAAATAAATGATGAATATTTATGAGATTATAATGTTGGAGTTGTCAAGTCGTCGATGTCGTACGTTGTTGTTGATTAAGTTGTTGAGTCCATGCATACTCATATAAAGTTGGGGGCTTGATGCCCTGTTGAATGTTAATCATTCATATCATGTTGATTTGAGAGCCTATGCTCCACACGTTGATTTAGGAGTTGATGCTCCACACGTTGATTTTAGGAGTTTATGCTCCACACATTGCTTTAAGAGTCATTGCTCTACACGTTGAATTGAGAGTTTATGCTCTAACACGTTGATTGGTACCACATGCATATTGCATAGTCAAGTTGTTGTTGTGTTGTTGCATTGTCGTCGTTGTTGAGTTGTTGTTGTTGATTGTAAATGCTAAGTAGAGATAAATGAAACCTATGTGAATTATTATTGATAACAAGCATATGTGAACTATTATTGTTATTAACTATTGTTGTTTAGGTTGTTAAATTCCGTTGATGAATTATATGCTTATTATTATTGAATATGAAATCTCACTCCTTCTGTTTGAATGTTGTCTCTACGTGGGTAGCGTGCAGATAACCAGGATTAGTTGCGGATGTGAGTTGACTCTCTCGTGCGTCGTCTTAGGGTCGCTCTGATACGTAACGGGATGGGATTAATTGCTATGTTTCCACTGTTGCGTATTATTTTTGAAACCATGTTGTTGAACCATGTTGTCTTGAATTAAGATTTTTATTAATGGTGCTTATGTTGAGGCCGTAGTGCCAAAGTTGTTGAACTAAGAACTAAATTTTCCGCTGTGAAGTTAAATGAATTTTTGACAAGGTTGTTTGAATAAATAATAACTTTACTCTATTTATATTCTAATTGAAGTGTGACATTCCATTTTACGTTAAATACTCTGATTATTTGTATTATTTACATTGTTGGAAAAACGGGGTGTTACAGCCGATCATACACAGGGTCCACAAAAACTTTCGCATAGTAGTTTTGAGGTTAGTATAAATGGTGTGAGTGAGATGTTTGATTTCAACTTATATTTTAATTCTATCTGAATTTGTGATTGTTTTGATCAATTTGCACCTTCTCCTGCTCTTTCGTCTTGTTCTCCTGAGTTCTTTTGAGCGTGCGTAGGAGGGATGACAAATTTTCTCCTCATTCCACCTCCACATTCTTCTACTACTATAATTTTAGCTTTAGGTTCTTTAAAAAAAAAAAAAATTAGCTTTAGATATTAAAGATTTTGTAATAATTAAACATTATGTTAAATGCATTATAATCATCTTCACTTAATTAAAAAATATGGCGAATTATTAAATTTTGTTTTAATTTATATTATGTCATTTAAATTGAATTTGATAAAAACTAATCAAACATGCCTGTTTTAATTATACTTTTCCATATGTAACACAAAAAAAAATTAGACTTTTCCATAGTAATTTTTTTTTTAATACTTTCCCATGTCACTCTCAGACGTAGGTATGTACATCCTCCGATCACTATTATAAGAAAAATGTAACATTTTAGATTCATTTAATAAATGATGTATGTGGGCTATATTAAAATCACATACATAATTTATTAAATTAATCTAAAATATCAATTTTTGTTTTTTTCGTGGTGACCGGGATTCAAATCTGAACTTTGCGTGTATGTTCTTACCAACTGAGTTAAAAGCACGAGAACTATTTTTTTGTTTATATTAATGATAAGAGGTCGTAAATTTTTATGTTAACATATTCATCTCTAGGTCTCGTGAACAACTCAGTTGGTAGGACCACACATTGTTAGATGCAGCTAGGGGGTTCGAACTCTTACCTGAGTGGTGAAGCAAACAAGACGAATATCGATCATCACACGCAAAGCACGTGAGTACAAGATCTAGAGCGTAAATTTTGCGGTGGCGCAGAAGAAGAAGAGAAAGAATCAAATCATCGATAGATCATGAGAACTCGCCGCACGCAATCTCACTCCGGCGAATATCGATCATCTTCATCTCTTCTTCTGATTCTAACAATAACATGTTTCCTTCTTCTCTCTTTTTCAATTCCCACCAATTCCGAAGTCATCACTTTAACCTCCGACACCTTCTCCGATAAGGTTCGTTCGTTATTTAGGGTTTATGTTTAAGGATAATTTTATTTACTTGTCTTAATTCTTCTTAATTTCATTTCATTTGTAGATAAAGGAGAAAGATACTGCATGGTTTGTCAAATTCTGTGTTCCATGGTGCAAACATTGGTAATTCATTCTGTTACATTGCTGCTCAACATTTTTATTTTTTTTATTTTAGGGGGTTAATTGGTGATTTACTTGGGGAAAAATGTTTGCTGATTAAATTCAATCATATAAGTGATTTTAGAAGTGGTATGATTAGTATTGATTGAAAATGTGTATGAAATAAATCTCAATAATAGTAATAACTGATAATAATGATTGGTTGTTTGACAGCAAGAATTTGGGCTCATTGTGGGATGGTGTGGGTAAGGCAATGGAAAATGAAAATGAAATAGAGATTGGAGAAGTTGATTGCGGCACGGATAAAGCTGTTTGTTCTAAAGTTGATATTCATTCATATCCTACCTTTAAGGTTTTCTATGATGGAGAAGAAGTTGCCAAGTATCAAGGTAACCATCCTTCTACAAAATACATGGTTTCTATTGGATTCTGCTCAATTACCCTATATTAATTTTACGGAATATGTTAGTATCTATATGTTAGTGTTATGTTCTGGACTTGTGGGGTGGGGATAGAACCCTCAATCTTTCAGGTAACTTTGAATGGCTATGCAACCATTTATGACTTGTTGGACTAAATATCCTAAGTACCTATATCCCACAAAATAGTTGTCTTTTATTTTACAGTTTTCTTCTATTATATCTTTGAGAGAATAAAATAAAAACTAATTAAATTTAACAATGCATGTCAATTGTCAAGTGTCATGGGTTTTGTAAGGGGAGTATCCAAGAATTGGGTACTGAATTTTTTTTCACTCGTTGATGTTTGCTTTATCCATGGGATATAACCTATGAAGCACTGATACAGATACGGAAACCAAACACGACACTAACACAAACACTAGTAATTTAAGAAAATGTAAGTGATTGAATGTAGCCACATGTGTCACTGTCAGACACTGAACAGTGAATACACCTTTAATATGAAGTGTTGATGCTAAATAGATTATAACTTGCCTTACTTTAGGATAGAGAGCCTATTTGCTTACTGATTTTCAAACCGCTTTTTGTTTTCAATTCAAAATCAACTCTTTGAAAACAGAAAATTGAATTAACCGAACAGAATGAAAACAAGGTGGTATTATCAAATATAAAGTGATAATAGGAAATTAAAATAGAAAATATTTTAACAAACCAAGCAGACCCTTGCCCTCCCGAGTCCATTTCTGGAGTAGAAAATTGGGAACACTTTTTAGTATATGTTCAGTTCACTTGTTTTCATGGATTTTTTACATATCACTTCAAGCCACCACAACACTACAACTATCACCTCTACCACTGTCACTGTACCACTGCTGTTATCATTATTGTAACTGCCACTACTGCTGGAGTATCTTTAAACTTTCCAAACTTATTCTTTAAACACAACTCATCAAATAAGTTTTTGATATTTTTCTTTTTTAAAATTAAATAATTCTAACCAAAAAGAAACAAGAATAGAATAAAGCATATGTCCTAGAACTTCTCTTGGAATTCTTTTATGATAGGTACCTCAAAATATCATAGGTAAAAATAGGAAATCAACTGTATGTTGATGAAAGTTCAGGTCTATTTATCGTGGATAGTAATTTGACTCTTGGAAAGCAGAAAAATGTGCTGAAAAAAGGGAAGACCTACAGGCAAATTATGTTACTTTCCAAAAAGAACCGCGGTTAACAAATTATATATATTCTTCTCAAGTTTGAGTATGTTCTCATATTTCTTTCCAAAAAGAAGCGCGATTAGCAAATTAAGCCTCGTTTATGTTGTGAAAAATATCTATTTTCATTACCTAAAATGTGTTCATTTTAACTTGCTAATAAAATGCGAGACTCATGAAGTGAACCATTGTGATGGAAAGAATGTGAAATGCTAGCTAGGGATGATGCATTTCTGGAAATAATGAAACAACTCTTGTGGCATTTTCATTGTTTCAGAAAAATGTGCATAATTGTTCACTTCAAGAGTCTATTATCTCTTTGTTAGCTAGTAAATTAACACTTATTTAAAAAAAAAAAAGTTTTAAAAAAGTAAAAGGGACCTTATGTTTCTTTTTCGGAGTTGATGTTGGTAATACAGGGAGGTCGGAATGAATAATATCTACAACAAGGCAGGCTGTTTCATCCTTGCTGCTAGATCTTAGAGCTTCCATAACCATTAGCTTGGCGGCAAGCTCTGCATGTAGACCCCGACATGACAAGGCATCCATATCATTGGATAAAGCATCCCAAATACAATCAAAGGCTATAATTAGCCTTACACCACCTCCAGCATTTGTAAGTTTCACCTGCTTAACATGTGGTATTGGCATGATATATTCTCTCACATCTTTGTCTCTTATTGATCTAGATAGGCTTAGCTTAGCCCATCAGGCCAGCGGCAACAACGCCCATATACATCGAGTCTTCCTACTTCACCACCACTAGCTTTAACACTCCCCCTCTCTTCTACATTATCTTTCAGTCTGTGATCAACTATCAGTACAAAAACCACCCCTCCTTTAGTATCTAATAACATGCAGCTGGGATCACTAATAGATGCAACAATGACAATCCGTCCATCAACCAAATCAAATCTAGCTGTTGTTCCTAAAGTTTCCCCCTTGTGCTGAAACTTCGGGCCAGTCTTCACAAAACCAACCACTAGAGCATGAGTATGGGCGTGTAGCCATGCATCCCTGCTGGTGCTGATATCTTGTTGTATTGCAGTCAAAACATTATTTAGCAAGTTTTCCTTTGCATAAATAGAAGCTAATGTACTGTTATGCCCGACAAAAATTTCGAAGACAGTAAACGCAGTTGAAGGATCCCAGAGAACCCTGTGGCAATCTGTTTTGATCAGATAGTAATCTTCTTTTTCTGCCAAGCCAGCTTGTTCATACTTCACAAAAGGTTTTCTCATTTCGAAGCTTACGACCAAATATTGAAAGTATAAACAATATGGCTTGACCAAAAAAGGAGAAGATTACTATCTAATCAAAACAAATTGCCTCAGGGTTCTCGGGGATCCATCAACTGCGATTACTGTCTTTGCGATTTTGTATGGGCTTAACATTATATCGGCTGCTATTTATGCAAAGAAAAACTTGCAAAATTAAGTTGAGTGCAATACCGCAGGATATTAGTAGACAGGGATGCAGACCTTACCCGCACTCTAGTGGTTGGTTTTGTGAAGACTTGCACAAGTTTCAGCACAAAGGGGAAACTTTTGGAACAAGAGCTACATTTGTTCTGGTTCGACTGTCACTGCTGCGCTGTTGGTGATTCTTGTTGCATACTATTAGATACTCAAGGAAGTTTAGTTTATGTCCTGACGGATGATCACAAACTGGAAGATAATGTAGAAGAGAGCGACATGTTACTGCTAGTGGTGGTGAAGTAGGAAGACTCGGTGTATTTGGGTTCCTGGCCTGGTGGGCTATGTCCATCTAGATCAATAGGAGGCACAAATGTGGGACAATACCACATGTTGAGCAAGTGAAACTTTCAAATGCTGGTTATAGCCTTTGATGATAATTGGGATGCTTTATTCAGTGATATGGCCGCCATGTCATGTTGGAGTCTACCTGCAAAGCTAGTGGTTAATGAAGATCTAGAGGCTCAAGGATGATACAACCTGCCTTGTTGTAGATATTATTCTTTCTGAGCTCTCTATATTACCAACTCCAAAAAAGAAACCTAATTTCTTGAGCGTGTTTCTTTTTGGAAGAATATACTCAATTTCTCCCAAATCCTGACTGATTCTCACTCTGGAAATGCTTCCCACGACTCTCCCGTAAATCTGATCAGGTGCATCACATGCACCTGGTACAATGATAAGGGCTTAGTTATTATGGCCCTTGGCTTCACATTATTTTATATCAAGTTTGGAAAACAAAAGTCGCTGTTGTCATTGCATCTACACAATTATGATCTTTCTAATGTGGAAATTTTGAATGAAACCCTTGTTCATGCTTTCTGCTGATGAATGAAGGTGCAAGATGGCACCTATCACTTGTGTTAAATAAAAATAATGTACTCACCAGATCTTGTGGCCTATGTAATTGTATTCCTGTGAGTTTATGGCAATACTAACATGCAGTATGCATCATCAAAACATGTGTCATCTACTAAGTTAACTGATTGACAGCATTTTGTAGTAAAATCTTCCATGTGCATTCAAGAGGTAAACTACTATGAAATACCCAATAGCAAGCTTTTTATGATTTACTTCTATGTAATTTTATCAGCCTTGTAGTAAGAAATATATTCTGTTAATTTTATAGAGAAATTCAATGGTCTTTTTATCATACTCATAGACTAATCTATGACATATTTGTTGTTAATCCCCCTTCCCCAACCTAAGCTAGGCACAAGTGATAGATCATTAACCAAAACTTATTTTTGTTTGTGGTGAAATGGTCAGGTACAAGGGATATTGAATCATTGAAAGCTTTTGTTTTGGATGAAGCTGAAAAGGCAGCAGCAAACGCACAGCTTGACAATGATAAAGAATTATAACGAGTTTTGAGGTATGCTACCAAGACTCCCACTTGCTTCAGGTTCATTCTTCTGTTCTCTCTATGGAATTTCTGCGATGGTAGTTTGTAAGGGAGGACTTAACATCTGAGATGATGGTGCTAAATCATTGTGTAGCAGCCATTTTCTTTTTGTATTACTTTTGATATTTGTAATGGGAAAGTTACAAACTTGCAATTTAGGATATTTTAATTCTTGTGAACAAATTTTCAATATAGGATGAGTTACCTAAAAGAGTGGTTAATTCAGTCAAAATATTAACCACTTCACAATTTTGGTTAATTAACTCAATTTGAAATAGTTACCACCATATTTGAAATTATGATTTTCCCTATAATTTGTCATCCAATAAATTACTGCAATCATTTGATTGATCATGTTACTCTCGTGCAGTCATTACCTAGACTACAACCAGCTCTTACGGCAGGCAGTGCAGTGCACACACCAAATTTGTAAAGATCCATTCTGCTATGTTTTGAATTAATCAACATCTTTTTTGTTTAACCTGCTGTTGTGAATTTAGAACTAATTCTGCACACTACCATTTTTTGCATAACTACATAAAATTTATGGCGTACTGTTCAAATTGAGGTATTTAATTGTTCAGGAACCATGCTTGAGGATTTGTTATTTCAATCACTCTGTCTTGCTCAAGATGTTGTATTTTGTGGGACCTACGTCTGAGATCATTTTATACATAAAGCTAGGTTAGCTGCGCAGTGCTAATCTTGTCTTGCTAACCGTTGCCCTCAGGACAATGGTTAAGGAATCTAAAAATGGAAAGTTTTTCTTGAAAATATAAGTCTTGACTTTTGATTAAGTAATAATTACACTACTTTTGATAAAAAGTTACTTGTTTTGGTACCTTAACCATTGCCCTTCCGTTGCCTTGAGGGCAATGTTTAGCATTCTCTTTATATTAAACAAATGTCTTCCATGATTTCAAGAGTACACGAGTCACTTTAAAATTCTAAAAGTAGCATTAATGTTTTCCATCTCATAAAAATGTGTATACATATGATCCATTACAAAAAATAAATGTACATGTAATCATGTGCATATGGCAAGACAATCTCTCTTTAATTTGTTACCTTACATATTGTTTTTAATTCTACCTTATTCATTACAAAAAATATCATATAGCTAAAATCATACATATTACAAGTATTTAAAAATTCATAAATAAAAAATTAATATTTTCATAAGGGCGTAAGTGTACTTTTAAAATCAAGCAATACTTTGTTAAAGAAACAAACAAAAATTGTATTAAAGTAACATTTTTTAGACTTTCAAAATGTTGATTGCACAAGTCGAAAATAGTGTTATTATACTCACTCTGGTCAATATATTCTTTGACTATCTAACTAGCGTGTGTGGAAAGTGAAGGATTACAGTTTAAAGGGTTATGATAACCGGTGTCCTTAGGGGCAGTGGTTAAGGAAACTAAAAAAACAAATTTGAAGTTTAAAATGCCACTTTTTAGACTTTTGAGGAGTTGAATGCACAAGTTTCAATGCTAAATTACTATATTTGTTTTCTTAACTACTGTCATGAAGGCACCGGTTAGTATTTTCCAAGTTTAAATGAAGGATAAATTTGAAAGTGATAAAGTCACCTCAAACTCAAGTATCAACTTTATATTTAGGCATAAATGGAATATATATAATATACTTTAGTTTAATTAATTTTTTTAATATCCGTATTTTTTAAAATTATTTTATTTTCACTTTCAATATTGAATTGAAATCTTTTGAAATTGAAAAGGTGTGGAGTTATTTTTTTACCACTAAAAAAAGAGTGAGGTTGACAAGGGCTGAATAGGAATAATGAAAAGTCATCCCAAAATCTCATATTTCATTTTTATATAGTATAGAAGATAACTTGGCGTCGTCTTCCCCCAAAAAAAAAAACTTGGCGTCGTCTTATAATGTGTCTCATCTCTGTAGAGACATCATTTTGAGTTTGTCGGAAATGAACCATTTTTTCCTTTTGTTGGGTTGAAACTATTGTTAATTACATACTACTAAATCTCATCCCTCTTAGGATAGGTGTGGCAACGGGGCTGGGAACTAGTTCCTGAATCCATACCAAAAATCATCACATGTCCCTGAACTTCATTGGGGTTGGATCTCGTTCTGTCTTGTTCATATATATAAAATAATAATAATAATAATAATAATAATAATAATAATAATAATAATAATAATAATAATAATAATAATAATAATAATAATAATAATAATTTTAAAGATGATATTAATCATAAATAATATAATAGTTTTTTTTTCTTGATACAGTAATAATATAAATATTATCAAAATTATATTTTTTCTTGATACAAGATTGAAATACAGATGTATAAAAAAAATGTTAACAAGTGTCTTTGGAACATTGTTTAAACTACAAAAGTAATGACTATACAATTTATTATCAAGGTCTTCTTAAAAATATTAAAGAACCCACAAAAAAAAAAAATTGTCTTCCTAACAAGTTGAAATTACGGTCTATCATTAAATCAAATCAAGAATTAGTTGTCTATCAAACATTTGTTATTAAAGAGAAAGAATCCATTAACATCACGTGTAAGTAAAAAAAATTACATCAAATCTCAGTCGTTCAATCTAATTAATCCAATGGTTTAAAATATGGGAATTAAAGATTTAAATGGGTGTGTATCATGTGATAATAATTTGGTGATTTAATTTATTCCCTAAAATTACTCCAACAAATGAAGAGGCACCGTCGTCGTCATCATCATCACTGGCGGAACCGGGGGTGGCAAGGGGGAGCCTTGGCCACCCCATCTTAAAATAAATAAGTTTTTTTATACCCTAGAATTTGCATAATTAATTTGGCAGAATTGTAAATGATACTTTAATAAACCCACTTTTCTTGTCTAGTAAAGTTAACTTTGTTTCCTTTGTCAATTTCAATCATTCTTGTTCATTACATATTGTTAAATTGAGAAACAAGATTGAACCTGAGTTTCTAGCAGATAGCATGTCAGTTTATATTGAAAGGGAAATTAGTGCATGTATTAGTTTCAAGTCAATTATTGATGATTTCAAGTCACTCGAAAAGCATAAAGTGTCTCTTTAAGTATTTAATGATCGACTTTATATATTATGTAGTTTAAATTTTGAATGATCGATTTTTTGTTTATTAATTACAACTTAAATATGTTGTATGCAATATGATTTATATATTTTAGTTTATTTTGATTGCGGTCACCCCAAATTTCATCATCTGCAACTGCTGCCATTATAAGATGCAAGATCTCAATAATTATATTTGGGTTTACTGTGTGGCCAATTCTTTGCAAGTGAATTGCAATAGTGATTTCAATGTGTTGCTATTAAGATTCACAAAATTGCACCATGACTTTTAATGAATTCTTGAAAGATTTGAGGTTTAACCATAAATTGTTATAATTCACAAAACATGAACCATGAAAGAATTGAGTTAAATGGAGGACAAATTGAGAGACTATGTGACTGGAGAAGGAACCATGTAGAAATCGAAAATAGAAAAGAAAAGAAATAAGAAAAAACAGCCTGCTTTCTCTTAATGTTGACCATGTGATCCATTTTTGTTGGGATATTGTTAGCCTTTGGATTTAAAAGTTATAACGGATATGATGTAAGTCATTTGACTTACATTGGTGTCAACGTATCTTGACTCATTATTGAAATTAGCATGTCATTAACAACTTTGTTTTTTCTTTTTTAAACGGCAAATCTTATTCTTGATCGAGAGGGTGAAAGAAGCACTAACAACTTCTACTTGTTTCTTGTTATTGAATATTTCTCGTTCACCTGTTTGCATAAACCACTGATGACTTTACGTAGGTTTGATTTTTGAAGAATTTTCATGTCCAACATTATTTTCAGCTAAGCAACTAGCTATGGTTGTTCAAGCATTGGGTCAAGGATACAACGACCTGAGCAGCAAGTCATTCATAATATAATGTCAAACAGGTTAATATACAACCATATATTAGGTTAGGTGTTTGGTTTGAACAAAAACAATGTCAACCGCGTTAATGATTGATTACAATGTGTTTGATGACATAAAAAAGATAGCTAAAATATGGTTTTAGTCCCTGTAAATATTATTTGTTTTGGTTTTTGTCCCTGTAAAAAAAAATTGTAAAAAAAAGTCCCTACAAAATATTTTGTTTTTTTAAAATAGTCCCTGAAAGAGAGCAGGGACGGATCCAGAAATTTTGAATAGTGGGGGCACTCTATATATACACACACCATTTTATATTTAAAAGTATAAAAATACATCATAATTATGTTGGATAAATAATTTATATTAACAGATAGCATGTTATACCACTAAAAAAAAAATTCTCAAAACATAGTGCAGGCACGCACAATGGGCTACATAGATCCGTCTCTGCAAGAGAGTCGTTACTTTTATACTTCTTCATCTTCTTTTATGTTCTTTCTTCTTCTATGTGTGTGAGAGAGTGGAGAGAATGGTTGTCCCACCTCAATAAAGATAACAGAGAAATGAAGTTATATAATAAAACATTTATAACAAAGTTATAGCTAT
>Ga0315913_1009453_pt1 | contig 11440 bp, 7 predicted proteins | sample MpolsnodulesMG_FD_207736 | JGI IMG/M metagenome (GOLD analysis project Ga0315913, IMG submission 207736) | Medicago polymorpha root nodule microbial communities from Los Angeles, California, United States - small nodules | ecosystem: Host-associated > Plants > Roots > Nodule | place: USA... | reverse complement strand
GTAGTAATGGGTTTGTGACATGAATGAAGAAACTAGATTTCCACAGAAACCCACATGTTATGTGTAGTTTAGTTCATGAAATAGATGAATTAGAGGTGATAATGGGTTAAAATGTTAGTTAGCTACGTCACAAAGAAGAGAAAAATAGGTTTTTCATAGAAATTTTTAAGCTTAGTAGTTATTGAGTTAAGTGATTATTAACTAATGATTATTTTGTTAATATTTACTTTGTACATGACCAGAAGACTTTTGTTACTGATGAGTATTGAAGCTTGCCTCGGTGTACTTTTATGCAACTACTCTTGTACTTACCTTCACATATCATATAGGATTATCATTCTAATGAACATGTGTATCACTGAACTATTTTGGCAAACGATTGACTTCCACTGTCATAGCACCTCCAATGTTCAGCCAACAGGGCTTTGTTGTTTAAGCCTAGTATACCATAAGAATGGGCAATGTTTTCCTCCACAGTTTAATCATTGTGCTGATTTGTTGTTTAGGAAACATTGTTTTGAGATATGCTCATGAGAAAAGTGACTTCCCTAAATAGGCTTGAACCCACTAACTTGGGGTTGTAGTTGAAGCTGTGTGTGTAGAGATATGCATTTAAAAATAGTTTTATGAGAATTACCATATTAGTGTGAGTAGTTCATGAAGTAGTTACCATTAGCTAGTTAAATTGATGGTTTTACCTATAATCTAGACCTTGGGTTGAAGTGATAATGTTTAGGGGATGTTACCTTGAATTAATTATGAGTAAAGTGAGTTTCCCCTATAGAAAATTCTTATGTTATGCTAATTTAACTACTATTAGTTGCTTTTAACCAATAATTGGGAAGATTACTAGTTTTTCCCAAATTAGTGATGAGAGGGCTGAAGTTGATGTTGTGTAATAGGCCTCAAAAATGAGAAAATTATGAGAAACCCAATGAGATTATGTTGCTGAATTTTTTGCTATGGGAATTGAACCTTGGTTTGTGTAGAATGGACTTTAGGGAAGGAAGGTTAGGCATCATAAGACTGAATTACATTTACTTTAGCTTACTTGAACAAAGCATTCCATAAGGAATGACTTGATTAAGTAATGAGGAGTATATTTTTTGTCTAAAGCAACAATATAACCTTAGAAGCCAAACTTTTCATTATTAAGGGAGATATGTCAAGCAAGCTTTAAAACCTTCCCTAACTAAATCACATTGTGAAGGGGAATAAGTATATCACTAGAATGAACAATTGTTATAGTTAATAGTTAATACAATCTGTTAAAAATTTAAGATCAGGAGAACAATTAAATTGTGAAGATAGATCAACTTGAAACTTATAATAAATCAAAAGGTGAGGTGGTTTTCTTTGGTAGAAACGGTACAAACAAATTAATGGAACAAATAACAAAAGAGAGACTATTAACAACATGAAACAGCTAGATACAATTCTACAAACAGGGAGTACATAATATCTACACAGGACAACATTCTAAGTCTATGACGACGCAAACAAAGTGCACTGCTTTCTTGCGTGAGACGGAACCAGCTTCACCAGCATTTCAGCAGGCACTCCCTTAAGCTCTGTCAAATCACCAGCAGCAACAGCATTAGAGAATAATTTAATAGAAGGATATAATAACATGATACTCGGAGGAAAATTAGTTCTCACCGTTGGCTTTGAAGTTAAATAAAGGAGGAAGATGACGCCCATTTGGTAAGCGGGTATTTGGATCACGCAATTCATCAAAGAATGGATGAACCAGAGCCTCCAACTACATTTCACAAGGCACAAAACAATATAATTTATATAATGCTATATTGAAAATGATTATAGAAATATTACTGAAGAGTATTGAATTATGTACTCACAGCTGTGCTTCGAAGATTTGGAGAGTATTGAAGTAGTCTTGAGACGAGATCCACAGCTTCCGGTGGCATACGCTTGCGAAAGATCTGATGATGAATATTCATATATATATGAACAACATTACAAAATAATGTATAAATGGACAGGCAAAAGTGAAATTTAGAATACCTTGTGCCATGGATGAGCTTTGATTTGTGGGAATTTGAACTCTGTGTAATTAGGATTCATACACTTTATTTCTTCCCTTGTTGGGGTACCTAAAACCTGCCAGTCAATCCAAAAATCTTAAGTGATGGAAGATAGCATGACTTTAACAATGCAAAAGAAGAGGCCTAATTGTTAAGGATATCTATATCTAAAAGCAAGTATCATCATGCAAAGAGAAACAGTTGACCGTAAACAGAAATCCTGAATTTTACGGTGTACAAAATTTTGGATTTCATCTCACCTTGATAATTTCAACGAGCTGGTCTACTCCACTCGCACCGGGAAAGAGAGGCTGAAAAGAATGTGAATTCATTCTTAGTTTCTATAGAGATGTGGATTCTAAATAAACCATAATCAGACATAACTAACATGTAGATAGATACCTGGCCAAGCAATAGTTCGCCAAGTACACAGCCAGCTGACCAAATGTCAATGGCTGAGGTGTATTCAGTTGCACCAAATATAAGCTCAGGAGCTCTATAATACCTAGAACAGATGTAAGATATGTTTGGTTCACCTTTGACCTGTCAAATATAAACAAAATTTATTCACGATAATATATCGGATGGACAGTGAAAACAGACAATAGGTTTTCTAGGTTGAGGATAAACATACCAAGACTTTTGCACTCCCAAAGTCACAAAGCTTCAGCTGATGGGTGTGAGGATTGACCTGTTATCAGATAACATTCAAAAGATTGAATATGAATAAAATTTGTCTTACAAAAGAAGGAAAAATACATCTTGAAACAAACGACTCCATACAATGATTTAAGTTGCACCATGCAAATCAAAACAAAAAGACTAAGACATTAAAGAAGCAAATTACGAAACATACCAGTAAATTTTGAGGTTTAATGTCCCTATGAGACACTCCAACACAGTTATGAATATAAGCTAGTGATCTGCATATCTATAAAATAAGAAATAGAAGGAATGAGAAACAACAATAAGTGGCATGCACAGCACAGTAGATACCATAATATCTCAACGATTTACAAGAGAAATGAAATTTTATAAATTACATAGAAACATACCTGGTAAGAATAAAGTTTTACATATATCAATGGCATCCTCTGATTCATTTTGCTGTAGTGTCTGATCACACGATGGACAGTCTCAGGAACAAACTCAAGTACCAAGTTAAGATAGAGCTCGTCTTTTTCAGTTGTTGAAAAGAAACAATGCTTCAAAGTTACAACATTGGGGTGGTCCAGAAGGCGCATTGTTTGCAATTCTCGGTTCTTGTACCTCTTGTCTTGAAGAACCTTTTTTATAGCCACAGTTTCACCTGTCTCCAAGCACTTAGCCTGCACAATAACCGGAAAAAAATACAATAAACATCAGTTTACTTCAAACTGTATCCAATTAAAAGCTGCAAATTGAAGACCAACCTGGAAAACTACACCAAACGATCCCTGTCCAACAGCACGCTCAGCCATGTAGCTTATTGTCTACAATCATAAAACATCGCAAACTTCAAACAACACATAAATGACCTTACAAATGTGAACAAAAATGATCCAACAATCCACACAACAAGTAAAACAACAGAAACAGACCTGCTTTGGCTGGCCATTTTTACCACCAATGGTAGTGACAATTACATGTCCTGCTTCAGTACTATTTCCATCTACCACATGTGCTTCCATTTCCTGCATTTTGTTTAACAAGTTTTGACATAAGCAAACTAAGGGTTTGTTTAGATAAACATCTTAATTAAGTGCTTATGGAATGCGTTTATCATATAAGTGCATATGTATAAGCTCTTTTTTGAATGGTAAATTTTAGTAATTAGCTTTTAGATTAATGTTTACTCCTTCGTCCCGGTTGGAAACCAGGACCTCCAACTCCTTATCCCTTAGTTCAAACCAGTTGAGCTACCCAAGCCCCCTGATTATGTATAAGCTATTTCTATAACACAAAATAAAATAAAGTCGAGTTTTTTTTTTTGAAAATATAAAGTCGAGTTGTTTTCATATAAGTTATAAGTTGTTGCCATAACCTCTTCCAAGTCTCGCAAATGATTATGTCAAAAGATTAGCTGAAATAAGTCAATCCACACAGGCCCTAAATATTTACATTTTACAATGAAATTGCTCAATAGAATGTAAGAGAAAATAAAAAAAGACATTTTTTATGATTTATATTTACCTTATCATCCTTAATTCTCATGCCAAGAATCTCATCAGGTAACTTATCAACAGCAATAGCTGAACTTGCATTTACATCTACTAATCCAGAAGCAGGTGCTACACCCGCTGTTGCCATCATCACAACCAAAGTAGATCAAGAATTCTTTTTTGCAGCTTCAATTCAATCAACTACCTCAAATGAAAAGAAATTTAAAGTATAGAACCCTAAAGAGAAAACAAGCTATTTCAATTTTCAACACCCTTATCTGCAAATATTAATATGAAAATTGTTAATTAAATAATACTAAAATGGGTATGAAGACAGAAAGAAAAACCAATATTTGGTTGTTATAACTGAGAAGTAACACAATTAAATTAACTAAAAATTGGTTTATAGTGATTATAACATGATTATAAATAGATGCCAAACAGGAAAAAAACACAGATCAAACTTATGCAGATATGATTAAGCAAGCTGGTTTGGTTTTATTAACAAAATTAGCAAACAGAAATTTTATTATAGAAATATACAAATAGATACATAATAGAAAAATATGATGGATGTTGATTTGAGAAGAGAAACTTACGGATCCTGATTCAGAGAAAAACAAGTTTCGACAAATGCAAATGGTTTGGTTTGTTTTTGTTTATGTTATGTTTTGTGGTGTCTGATTTTATCTTCTTATCTAATCTCGTTAGTCAACACAAATAAAAGCCCCCAGACATTTTTTCTTCTTTTTTTTTCTCTTTCTTTCAGCTTTTTGACCGTCCAATGAAAATTAACCGATGCATTTTTTTTATGTAAAAAAATAAAATATGGTACATTAATTAGTAATTACTTAATTGACTATATCAACAACAACAAAAAAAACACGTGGTTTATTCATCAACAAAAAAAAAACATGGTTTATTCATGGTTCAATACTAAATATAAACAAAAGGGTTCTCATGAACTTAACTAAATTGATAAAGATATTACATTATAGATATATGAGTTATTGTTCAAACTAAAATACTTCACTTATTCATTTTATGAGACACTACCTCTGTTTCAAAATATAAGTAAAAATTAGTCAACAAAAGTTAATGTATTTATTTCAAAATTTGGACAAAATACATCAACTTATGTTAATTCATTTTTACTTATATTTTAGAACGGACAAATTTGATTTCTAATCGCTAGAAGAAGAAAAAAAAACTATTTACACACAAATATTTGACAAGAATTAAACAATTAATACCTAAAAAAAGATTAAACAATTAAGTGTTGTTTTTCGTATAAAAAAAAGTTATTGACTAGTATTGTTTTTTGGGTTTGTCTAGCATGTGCAATGTTGCTTTTTCTTCAAAAACAACAATTATTTATTCAAAAGTTTTATATTTAATATTAAATGTGCAAGTTTCAATACAAAATTGCTATTTTAAACTTTTTAACATGTGCAAATTTGCACATGATAGAAAATCCCTTGTTTTTTTTTGACAAAATTAACTAGTATTGTTATTATTTTATCAACCATAATCATAAACATAAGTTGCCTTGGAACACCGCAATGTGTTGGTTTTGGAGGTCTCATTAAAAATTCTGCTAGTCACTATATTTCCGATTTCTCTTGTTTTATTTCCAATTCGGATGAAATTTTGCTAGCGGAGCTCTCTGCAATCTATCATGGGTTACCTTTGGCTCGTGATATGCATATTGCGGAATTAGTGTGCTATACAAACTCGTTTCTCTGCATCAGTCTTATTACCGGTCCAACCATAAATTATCACATTTATGCTGCTCTCATCCAAGACATAAAGGACATGATATGCCTCAACAATGTTACTATCGTTCACCCTCTGTGGGAAGGCAATCAATACGGATTTTTTGGCTAAAATGGAAGCTTCGTCTGATCCTAAATTGTCTATCCATTTGTCTGCTGAGATGAATGACCTTCTTAAAAATTGATGCTCGGAAAACATTCTTCCCAATAGGCTAATTTTTGTTTGCCTATTTAGACTTTTTCTCTGTTTTCTTTTCCTGTTTTGTTCTTCTCCCTTGTAAACAAAAAAAAAAACATAACCATAAAAGTTCATGTCACTAACCGGTTATTTTGAATAGATTCAAAAAAAAATGTGCAAGTACATGGCGACGGAAAATTTCTATCTATAACATCGTAAAAAAAAATACATTAATTCCTATTTTTGAACTTATAAATAATAAATTTTAAAAACATTAAAAAGTTTAAACATCTATATTTTAAAATTAAATACTTATTTTAGTGTAATTTATAATCATTATTCGTAAACATAATATTACTCCCTTTGTTTCAAAATAACTAACATATTTGATCAACTTACATAGATTAAGAATAATATATAAATAAAAAATAATATTAATCAAACGTACAATTGAAAAAATATAATAATTAATTTTGTATTACAAATAAGTCAATTGTTGTTTCTTAAATAAGTCAATTGTTTTATAAGAATCAGTATTTTACTTTTTAAAATATCTGTAAGAAAATATTTAAGGAAAAAATATCTGTAAATTGTACGTGAGGAAAATATGTGATGCGTAGAGTATAATTTGTTTTTTTTTTATTAAGAAAAAGTATAATTTGCGTTGTTTTTCAACTTTTTTTCTTTTTGAAGAATGCTAGCACACCTTCTAACACACACTTTTCAATACACTTCTTTGATTGATTAAAATTCACATGGGTTCCACCAAATCATGTGGATCCTATATACTTTTTGTGGGTGTCATGTGAATTTTAACCAATCAAAGAGAATGTATTGAAAAATGTGTGTTAGAATGTGTGTTGCTATTATTTCTCTTTCTTTTTTAAAATAGCGTTGTTTTTCACCTTAGAAGTTAGAACTAAGGACATTAAATATATCAAACATTTTTTTTGGACTAATTTCCCATTACACACGCTAGTAAACAGCATTGGTTTGACCATCAATAAGATTGACATTCAACTCAATACGTACTTTCTAATCAATTTTGAACGCTTTCTGTCGAAAAAAAAATCAATTTTGAACGCTGGTCATTGTTCTATGCTCAAGTTCTTTGGTTATCTTTCATGCGTTGACTACAAACAAATTCAATTCATTAGTTGTTTTTTTTGACAAATTCTATATATGAATTCCATGCTATATCATTGTCGGTGATTATTACTACTACTTTGCTTCCATATGTATTCAGTTGGTTCATTTGATGGAAAATCTTTTTTAATTTAAGTTGCGGTGACCATGTCCCATGCCTTTCTACAATTTAGAAAACAAAGCTACAAAGATAATCTATTCATCATCTTATCTTAGTTAATCGTATCTTAGTTAATATAAATGTTAAGTAGTCTCGATGCCTAATTGAATATAAATATTAATCTTTAAATCATTTTTCGTCAAAAAAAAATATTTAAATCATTTTTCTTCCAAAACGGCACCTCCACGTATGTAAATAGTCTAATTACATATCACTCTCCGTTTACGGTAGGTCTTAATCATTATCAATGTTTCTTGTAAAACAAAGTTCATAAACTATATTTTACCCTTCTTTTTGGAAATCGTCTATTAAACTAGGTCCTAATCATTATCAAAGTTTCTTTTAAGAATTGTCTTCGTAAACTAGGCATGTTCACAACTTAATTTTTTTGGCAATCATATTAATGGATGATATCCCTTGAGCCATGCAAAAAATGATGCATCATAATTGAGAATATCCCAATATACAAATCCATGCAATATAGAAGCACCAAAGTATCAGTTGCTAAGGTAGACCCAAGTCATTATCAAAATTTCTTTGCAAAACAAAACTCAAACTAAAAAAGTGTTTCTAAGAAGTGTTTCAAACAAGTACTATATCTTTTGGAACTCGCCTATTAAGATAAGCCTTAATCGTTATCAAGGTTTCTTACAAAAATTATCTACCTTAACTATCCGTTAATTCATTATCAAGATTTTTTAAAAAACTTCGTTGTGTTTTTATCTCTCTAAATGAAAGAAATTGAAAAAAATTCTAAATTGAGAAAATCATAACTCGTCTAATTGATAATAACTAACAAATTAATGAAGTCACTTTAAAAAAAAAAACTATTTTTTATTGGAACAATTTCCCTGCATATATAGGGAGCTACTTAGCAAAGATAGTCATATTATGTGGTTATCATAGTGCAAACTTCTTTTGCCATGTGTACTACACGTTCCAATAGTTCAAGTGCATGTGATACACCATGAGCTGCACAAAGTCGTATAGATTTCCCTCTATAAGTAGTGCACTTTCGCTCCTAACTATCATAAACTCAAGTTAAGACTACAGTGTTCATTCTTGCCTTGTATAATCATTCACTTCAAGAAATATTGTATTGTTCAAAACTACAGTTATATAATCCACAAATTCATAAGCAAATTCAATTATGAATGACTTATCTAACAAGCACAAATGTATCAAGAGATGTAGTGATGAAACAACCGAAGATTACATATTATCGAGTGGAGAGAGTGCTTTGTCAAACAATAAGCAATGTGTAGTTATTGTAGCCTTACTATTAATCATGCCATGTTCAAATTCGGATCGGAAGATACAACCACATTCATTATCTGACATATCTCAAATAAAATTACATTTGGTGAAGAGAACTTATGAGAAACCGGAAAAAGTTCACATGTCTTTGTGAATATTGGCGTATAGTATCATTAAACTGTGTGCCTAAATAATACTGACAATATTACTTTTCTCATCATATGACCTTATCTTGCGCCCTATATCTTTTACGAAAACGCCCATGAGATTTTTGGATTCTACAATCCGGAATGAGTTTTCCCCCTTTTGGCGTAGAAAAATGAGTTTTTCAACGATTTGGATTTTATAATCCAAACACCCCAACAAAAAAAAATTAGGGTGTGTTCCTTGTTTTTTTTAGATTATAAAATCCAAACACCCCCTAAACGCTCTTATTGTGCTATGAATTCAAGGGAAAACAATTCAGATTATATTATCTGAACCACACCAACACAAACACTGAGCATGTTTGTAACATAGGTAACCATTTTAAGGACCATACTAATTATCCTAACATCCATCCCATCCTTCTATTTTATGTCATTGTTAGTTGTTTCCGTGTCCCAGTCGAAAATCTGATTTTCGGACTACTTGATCAAATTGTTCTAAAACTCCAAAATTCCATCGTTTAGACAATTTTTCATATTCTCAGAAAAATCCGGGGAAAAAATTGCATTAATTTTATTTGATTTTTAGATTTTTTTGGTGGTGTTTTTTTATTTTATTTGACACGTTTTATCATTTTTTTTACTTTACTTTTTGGTTGTTTTTAAAAGTGAAATTCGCAACTGCTGAAATGAGAGAGATTCTGATTGCTATTTATAAATAAGCATATTTCAGATTCTATAATTCGAACACATCCGAATTGTGTTTGGATTATAGAATCCAAAATTCGATGGGCATTTTTGTAAAAAAAATAGAGCGCACTAGAAATGGATAGAGTCGAAAAAACAATAGTCAAATAACAATGCATATAACAATTTTCTTTCTTCAGTATCATGTTGTTCTTAATAGTTTGATCATCGGTTGACTTCATCATTGACTTTTGTATTCACACACACCGAGTTGACCTTTAATACCGCCAACAATAGTTAACTATCGTTGGAGGTATTATCGTAATTTTTGGGTGCGTGCGAGCAATTTTAGAAGTTTAAAGAGTAATTTCCCTAAACAATAGAGCATAGCTCAATGATATTCCCAATTTGGGCAATTAATGTTCGGATATGTATCAAAATAAAATTTATCTCAAAAAATAATTTGGCAGTAGTACCTTAGGATTTTAAAATTGTTAATCAATCATAAGAGCTCTTGTCCAATCTAAAAACTTAAGTATATTTATCCTAAAATTAGAAATAAAATTGACAAAAAATTCAATCAAATATTAACGGTTTAGTGCTACGTAAAAATAGCCTGATAATACAAATATATCAAATCGAGTTCAAAAGTTAGGGTTGATGATCATTTGAAACTATGGATCAATTCATACATTTAACAACATATAAAAGACAGTAAAAATTGATATATTGCATAAAAATTAAGATTGTAATTGCATTGAATAGAGTCCCACAATTACCTTGTTCAAACATCTAGAAATGGATTCATCTAAGACATAATCAAAGGTAAATTAGCTACTCATGGGTAAAACATAAATAAATAAGAAGTTTGAGTATATCACATGCAAACAAGGACAACCTATGAGTTCAATGGTGGATCACCATGAAATTCTAGAGTTGGAAGCTACAAAAGTGTCTTCAAAACCTCAAAAATTTGAATCATCTTCAAGAAATAAAATTCAACTTTTATAGACCAAATATGGGTCGCAACAATCGCGCCACGATACTCATAGATCATGGCATGATCTTCCACTTATCCTCTATTTTAGGAGCCTTCAATACAAGAATCATGGCAAGTTGTCATCAATCGTGTCACGAACACTTTAGAATTCAAATCTTCATTTGGGCGCTCCTTAAAATCGTGGTGCGAGCTCCTCATTTTGTGCCACAAAATAATGCGAAATAAAATAATCAATTTAGCTCCAAAATCGCGTCGCCTCTACCCTATTTAGTGGCATGATCCTTCATTTTTTTAATCTTTGATTTTCTTGTCTTTCCAACATTCAAATTGTTTGTTACTCACTAAAAACTTACTAAAAGACATAAAAAAATGAGTGAAATAAACTAATATAACATAATGTTGTCATTAGTCTATACATATTATAGTAAAATATTATATAAGATGAGAGAAACATAAATTATGGCAAGTCGTACTCTTTATACAAGAAGTATGAGGTGGTCTTCACATGCCATATAAATGTGATCACACATTAATTTGGTCACTCCAACATCCTAATAAATTAGCCCTTAGCTCAATCGTCCAACATGATACAAGTGTAGTCGATCAAAATCTTGTTTCTACTCCTTCGGCTATCATGTTTCTACTAATGGTCTACTTTGATATGATATTTATGCAAGTATTTCATAAGATAAGAGCACCGGTCCAATGTGGGATATCATGTCATCTTAGGCCCTGTTTGGATTGGCTTATTTTGAGCTTATGTGGGCTTATCTATTCCCATAAGCTTTTTTAAAGGTGTTTGGGTAAATAAATAAAAATAGCTTATCATAGTTTCATAAGCTGCTTATGCCATATTTTAATAAGCCTAAATTTTCAGCTTACCCTCCGGCTTAACAAGGAGCTTA
>Ga0315913_1009451_pt1 | contig 11441 bp, 8 predicted proteins | sample MpolsnodulesMG_FD_207736 | JGI IMG/M metagenome (GOLD analysis project Ga0315913, IMG submission 207736) | Medicago polymorpha root nodule microbial communities from Los Angeles, California, United States - small nodules | ecosystem: Host-associated > Plants > Roots > Nodule | place: USA... | reverse complement strand
AAAACACACAGAAAAAACTCTAACTCCAAAATTTGTTAGCCACTTTGGTTTAAAATTAAAGAGAATTGCTCTTTTTTCCATTTAGAATTGCTCATTCCCATAAAAAAGGCAAAGTGAGTTAACTCGCATGTGTGGGCAAAGTGAGTTAACTGACGTAGCACACACGTGAATGAGCAAAATGAAAAGGGAGAGAGGCAATTCTCAAAATAAAAAGCCCATGATTTCAGGCCTTTTTTTAGCCCGAGCCCACTATCTTGTTGCTCGGGCCCAATTCATTTCATTCCTATCAGTTAGGTTTCTCAGTAAACCGCGACGGGTTTTTTCAGTTAGGCTCTCACATCGCCGCCAACCTCCGTCTTCTCCGTCCGACCTCCGTCTTCTCCACAGCAGCTCGATTTCAAGTTCACTGAGGTATGGCTACATTGAAGAGCTATACTGGTGTCTGCTTCAGAGGATCCGGTTTTCCGGTTCATCCTTCCAATCTTACTACTAACAAAAACACCAGGTTCAAATTGTCCATTTTCTTTATTTTGAAATCTGAATGATTGAACTGTATTTATGCATGTTTTTGAACATTCCTTTTTTCTATTTGATTTGTCTATATACATGTAGATTGCAGCTGAATTTGATTTTGGAAGGAATGAAAAAAAATGCGTCATTTGTGAAAATAATGAAATTAATGAAATAAACGGAGTTTCAAATGCAAATGTATGATTTTAATGATGATATATGGGATGCTTTGCCTTCTTTGAGTGTACTATGTTTTTGCATTAAGAGTATAATTTAATTTAGGTTGATACATATGACCATTCATGTATGTTGTATGGACGAGATTTACGTTAGAGAGGCCTGTGATTGATATTGATTGTGCTTTTGAAAACATTTCAATCTTGTACGTTGTATCATCAATTCACTTTTTTTTATTTGTATGATTATTCAGGAACTCTTACTGGAGGCCTACACAAGCAGCTGTGAAATCCAATTTCCACCTCCCAATGCGTAGTTTTGAGATGAAAAATAGGTTGGTTGAATAATGAATTTACTGTTCTAAATTTATTGGTTTTCATACTACACCATCAAAAAATCAAGCTTTATCCCACTAAGCTCTATATATCAATTTGAGATTTTGTTTAACCATACAAGGTTGACTAGATCTTTGATCTGCAAAGTTATTTTACATTGATTTATATTTTCTCTGTATACTGCAACTGTACCACTGCATGTTTTAAGGACTATTGAAAAAGTGGTTTTGCTTGCTTCCGGCGTCGTGGCTGCCTATTTGTGTTGTTGCTTTAGTTTTAATCCTGGAATCACAAAATTTGTACTCATGAAGCTATATATATATATATATATATATATATATATATATATATATATATATATATATTGTATTTACAGGACTTGTACTGAAGACATAAAGTGTCTGAGATTGATAACTGCCATTAAAACTCCATACCTACCTGATGGTCGATTTGATCTTGAAGCATACGATGCCTTGGTAAATATGCAGATTGAGAGTGGAGTTGAAGGTGTTATTGTCGGTGGCACAACTGGTGAAGGTCAATTAATGAGCTGGGAAGAGCACATAATGCTTATTGCGCACACAGTTAATTGTTTTGGTGGGAAAATTAAGGTTATTGGAAATACTGGAAGTAACTCGACAAGGGAAGCAATTCATGCCACAGAGCAAGGTTTTGCGGTTGGAATGCATGGTGCCCTTCATATAAACCCTTACTATGGCAAAACCTCATTGGATGGTATGGTTGCTCACTTTCAAAGTGTGCTTTCCATGGGACCCACAATTATATATAATGTGCCTTCACGAACTGGTCAAGACATTCCACCACACGTGATTCAAAACTTAGCTCAAAATACTTGCTTGGCTGGTGTCAAGGAATGTGTGGGAAATGACCGGATCAAAGAGTATACTGATAATAGAATCGTTGTGTGGAGTGGGAACGATGATCAATGCCATGATGCTAGATGGGGTTATGGAGCTACTGGAGTGATATCTGTTGCAAGCAATCTGATTCCTGGGTTAATGCGAGAACTCATGTTTGAGGGCAAAAATCCTACATTGAATTCTAAGCTCTTGCCTTTGATTGACTGGCTTTTCCACATGCCAAATCCCATTGGTTTGAACACGGCTCTTGCTCAACTTGGAGTTGTCAGGCCAGTTTTCAGGCTGCCATTTGTACCTCTCCCTTTAGAGAAAAGAATAGAATTTGCCAATTTGGTGAAGGAAATTGGTCGTCAACATTTTGTTGGAACTGAAGACGTTCAGGTTCTTGATGACAACGACTTTTTCTTAGTTAGTCGATATTAATTTAGGTTGTTAGTTATTATTGAGTTAGGTCACCTTGTAGACTTATGGTATCCTTTCTAAGGTTTTTTGTGAAACTTCAAAGACAAAATTATGTATGTTGTTGTGCTTGATTAAGTGAACTCGACTAATAAAATCTTCTTTCTTGTACTGGTTACTTTGTTTGGAAACTGGATCAAATTTTGTTTGGAATTAAAACTATCTGCATATTGCATTAACCTTGTTTGAATTATGCCAAACACCCATTTGAATTGAGTTTTTTTGCTTAAAACGCTGAGAGGTGGACATCAAACCAGTGAAACAATATTACAATGAAGAACAAGTTCTTGATTATTTGCATAATTCTATCCCATAAGAATTATGCAAATTGGAGATTTGTGTCTTGTCTTGTAATGTGTATTCGAGAACCTATTTGATTCATCCGAGCGGAGGTTGTGGACAAGACAACAAAACCACAAGCTGCATAAATAATAATAAGAAAAGGGAAAGCTCTCTTTCTTAAATCACATACATCCAAGAAAATATTATAGTATAAAGAGGAGCCTAATTCATTCTCAGATGACAAGCTTCAGAAAGAGGAGAGCAACTGAGCAAAGAATAAACTAATTACACTATAACATTACACTATATATACCTTGATATTATTTAAGCACAAACATTCATAGGTCCAACCATAAAATAAAATCCTGTAAAAATATTTCTTATGGAAATATTGGTTGGAAAACCATTGGTTGCTGGTACATATGTGGTTTTCCATTAGAAATAAACCAGGCTGAGGAACACATCAAGCTACAAAAGGCCTTAATATTTTTACATCACCACAACATGTATTAACAGAATACTAATTACTAACTAATTATTTACACAAGAGAGACTATAAGAAACTCATTCAATTTTCACCCAATTTTTTTATATAATTAATAGGAGTTTTATTTATTTTAACACAGATTAAAGGCAAAGGTCCAATGAATGACTTATTAGATAGTCATGTGTGATTCCACGACCCCAAGAACATCAAAGTTCTAATTGGATCTTCGGCACGGTGGCTCCATTTCCGTCTCTCAAATTGTTGATGCATCTGAACTCTACCTTGCTTAGAAGCCTCACAATTGATTGTCATCACGCTTTCCTCATCAACCCGATGAAGCTTCTCTCCGACAGGTTTTCTGAACTCATTTCCCGGAGAACTTTCACCGGAAACATGGATATGGGGTTTCATCCTATATATACTCTTAATTTGTGTGTGACAATTAATGTGAGAGGCTAAGATATTAGAACTTTAAGGAAAGGAAGTGAGGCTTTATATAGAAAATGTTTGGAAAAGAGGATGCTGTGTATATGTTAAATAAGATTTGATTCCTAAGGTAATCAACTTGAAATATTTTAAAGTTATGAGAATGCCAACAAATTAGATTCCTACAGTAAAATCAACTTGACAAGATGAAATGCATGTAATAGATGTCTCGTTCTGATCAATGGAATCTAAATAAAAGTGCCTATATTCCTTTGGATAAGATGCAAAATGTTATGAAACAAATTATCTGCTGCACTTTAAAATGAAAAATTGAACGAGCTTATTATATTCCAAGCACAAAAAGAAACTAGGCCTGGTGGAAAAGCAAAAAGTTAATTTAGTGAATATATGCTTTGTTGGAAAGAATATAGCATGGGATACTTCTGCCAACTTACTTTTCCTCTTTTTTCTTCTTCTTCTTGGGATTCTTCTTTACACTGATATTCAATCACATTTTTTTCAATACAATGCTTATTAAATTATTTGTTGCATTTCTTTCCGAAAAAAAAAATATTTGTTGCGTTGATTAGTCATTGTTTTAAAATAATTTTACATCGACATATTACATTTTGTCTTAATTTTTATGATTTGCGCTACGTATAAGAATCTTGCTTGCTACTTTGCAAATATGTTTTGCTTGAAACAATATATTTCTCTTAATTAATTTAAAACAAAATAAAAAGCATTTATTTTAAATTTCATTTGGGGTCTGTTGAGAGTAAGGAAAGACCTTGAAAATAAGGAAAGAGGAAGTGAAAGGTTTTTATTTGATGATTGCATAACATTATTTTTTATATTTAATACATCTTTATTAAACTCTTTTTTTCATTGGAGTACCTTCTGTCATTTACGACTACACTCGCATATATTATTCCTTCAAAACATACCATAAACAAATAATTTTCGGTAAATACAAAGTTGCATTCAAATGCTATATTGCTTTGCTTCAACTACACGACTTCAATGTCCAAGTACAACTCAATTGATGAAATACTTCATCATACATACATACAAAACTAGTGTTTGCATTTCCTTTTCGTAAACCCACTTTATGTAAAGGTAATTGCTCCCTCTATTCCTTAATACATCTCAGTGTTCAATATCGTGTTCATTTTTATTTGTCACTTTTATATTTTAAAAGCATATTTTGTCGATTATACTTTCACATTTAATTAATTATCTTGCTCATTTTCTATATTGCAGTGAATTACAAAAAGTTTAAAAAGCTTAAGATAACTTTACTATATAATTACTCCCCAAAAGCTTATGTTATTTCCAAAGAAAAATTAATTGTACATTCAAAAAGGAATAGAATAAAGTTAACAAATTAGCTTGTCCGCCATTAAAAAAAACTAGATAGTAGAAAATTTAAAAAGTGATAGTATGTATTAAGGAACGGATGGAGTATAAATTGTGATGAAAAAAATAATATTTACTAAAATGGAAAAGTATTGTAAATTGTGTTTTGATTTGGTGATATACTATATATGAGGAGCGTGGTTTTGAATTTTTTATTTAAAAATATGTAGTAAGATTGTTTTTGTTTTTAGGGGAGAAAATATGGATAATTTCTCATTTATTCATACGCACATGATAATGTATTTCAACAGTTTCAGAAATTGACAACACAAGCGCATCTGGTGTAGTGGTATCATAGTACCCTCCCACGGTACTGACCAGGGTTCGATTCCCTGGATGCGCATTTTAGTTTTTTAAAACAGTTTCATCTTTTTTTTTAACTGATTTTCCAATCGTGAAGTGAAGGTTGTAAATTGTAAAATTTTACGAATGCAATTGATTGAGCTTTGGCCATACCCAAACAAACAAAAACAGTAATTAATTATTCCAATTTTACAGTGCACTTGAAAAATGACAATACGAAATAGCATACAAAATAAAAGCTTCTTGAAATATGAAACAACACCCAACAAATCAATATTACATTTGTTTGAAAGGAATTGGACTAAAATCCCTTAACCATCATTGTCTTCGATTCGAGCGAGTTGTGTTTATGAAAAAATGCAGTTGAACAGAGAGACTTCACTAAAAGCAATCGATCGTCTGCCAGATTTCCGTTGCGATTATTTATTGACAAAGTCGATAAATACTTCGTACCAATAACATTATTAAAAACCACACCCAACAACAATATATATCCAAAAACTGTCTTAATTAGGGATCATAGCAAGGACTTTAGACCAAGCTGGCCTTGTAGTGATATCAGCCACCCAAGCACTAACATGAGGTCGTGATTCAAAAAGCTTCTTGCTTTGTGACTTAATCAAGTAATGAAGAGTAGGTAAATGATGCAAATCCACCAAGGTGAAAGAGTCACCTCCCAAGTATTTGGACTCGGACAATCTTTTCTCATACACATCAAGAATACTATCCAACTTGGCTTCATTCTCTTCAACAATTTTTGGATCCAAAGGAATTCCAAATAAAGTCTTTATCCCCAATTCCCAAACAAGTTTTGATGCTACTTGATCGAAGTGATGGCTCTCCACCTCAGACCACACACTCATTATTGCCAACTTCTTGGAGTCACTGCTTGTTAACTTAGTCCCCTTATCAGCATACTCATTGTTAATATATTGTGTTATGGCCCTTGACTCTGCATTTCAATTTGTAATCAGTTCAATACTCTTAGTTTTGAATAAACTTCATATATGTATCAAATTCTATTTACAAAGCACTCATGAACACCAGACATTTAGACAATAACACTGACATGTCGAAACCAATTTTTAATGTAAATGTTTTTATTAAATTGTCCGAGTTTATTTGTTTCAATAGCTTTAAAAAAATAAAAATAAAAAATGAGGCCTAAGGCAATGACCTTAGTGGCCTTGCCATAGCCGGGACACTATGTGTTGGGATCGTGTCAGACAGATTTTAAACGATCTAAAATATGGAAGCCAATAAATCCACGTTAAAATAAATCTTACCAAAGAGCTTTAAATCTCCATCTTCAAAAGCTGGAACTTGACCAAATGGCTGCATCATAAAGATTTAATGAGTTAGATAAATGTGGTTAAAAGAAGAAGGAAATTAATTTCAATACCAAATTAAAGTAAACTACTAGAATGATATTTTGTGATATTGCTTACATTGAGTGATATGAAAGGTTCCTTTTTATGTTCACCATTCCTCAAGTTAATGTTAACAAACTCAAACTCAATCTGTTTTTCATAAAGAGTTGCAGTAACCCGCATGGTGGCCGTTGAGAAGGGGCTTCCATGGACTTTAATTGTGGCCATGATTTAGCAGATCAATTAATCAATCAATCACAAGATGTATGTAGTATACTATGGTGTATTTCTCTTAATTAACTATGGTAAGTTGTAGAATTAAATGATAATAGCTTGATGGTTATATAGTTAGATAGATGGATAGATTGGAAAGTGCGTAAGAGCTGACGTGAAAGAAGATTAGTCTTAAAGAATTGGAAGCTGGTAGTCCAATTCCATAAATGCTGACCAAACAAATTAAAATACTACATTAGTACATTCACTCAGAACCAGGAAATCTCAAAAATCCTATGACGCATAGAAATACATCAGCAAAAAGAAAGTGCTCCCACAGTTGGAGAACTAGCACATGTTTGTGGTGGGGTGTAGATCAATTTTGTGTCGAAAATTATTTGATTCCAAAATAAAATAAAATAATGAATAATTCATTAAAAGAATAAAAGTCCTTCAAAAAAAAAATTAAAATAATCAAAGTGAATTTTACATGAAATTATTCGTTAAATCAAATCTTCTCTATTCACGTATGGCATCTTATGAGTGTTGAAATACGTGTTTCGATTCACGTATGCATACGATTGCTATTTACGCTGTTAATTGGCAAATGAATTCAACACGAAGTGGTATCACGAAGCAATTCATGTTTCTTCTTACCTGGAAAAAACAGATCACTTATAACACCAGGAGAGAAAAATTTCGTGTTTATAAAATGGGTTCAAATTTAATCAAATAAAAAAAATGGATCCAATTTTAGTGCAATTTACATTAGATCAATTTTCTTGACAAAAATAAAAATTTGGATCAATATTTATATATTCAAATTACAACAACAACTAAACCTTATTTCACAAAATAGGATCAACTACATGATCAAATTACGCCATAATATTCTATATGTAACATGATTGGACGATATTCAGATTACAACTGTAAAAAATTCTTAAATTTTAATATTATAAATACAAGGAAAAATATTAGATTTTATACAAAATATAACATATAATATATTAAAAATAAACATTATAAAATGACTAGTTTGAAAGGTGATTTGAGAAGACAGAAAAAATGTTGGTCAAGAGTTTTGTAGAAGATTCAATGGGTTTGTCGAAACAAGAATTAATGAGTAGCAAATGACTTGGATAGAGTTTGTGGGATAAGAGATAACACATTCATTGTAAATTGTGTTATTATAGTGTTTTAAGTCCTTAGGGGGATGTAAGATCGCTATTTTAGGGGTTGATTTTTTTTAAGGAATATGAGGGATGGAAGTGATGGGCTATCGTTGGATAGTAAACCAATATAAATATGAGTTTTACTTTTCCTACCCTATAGCTTTCCTCGCGCGCCTTATTTTTTTCTAAAAATGCCATTGAAATTTTCGAATTTTATAATCCGGAATGGTGTTTTCTTTGTTAAAGGGTGAAAAAATGAGTTACAGATTTTTCCGGATTTTGTAATCCGGAAATCTCAAAAAATAGGGCGTGTTACATGATTTTTTCGGATTACATAATCTGAACAGCCCTAAACACCCTTTTTTTCATGGTGCTGATGCAATCCAAATTACGTAATCCGGACAGCACCAGCACCAATTCTGAACATGTTTGTAACATTGATAGTCATTTTAAGGACAATATTAATCTTCCTAGCTTTCGTCCTTGTGTTTTTATGATCAAAACTCCCTTAGAAAGGACTTCTTACGGGACTCCGCCCTCAAAATCCAAAATTCCATCATTTAGACCCTTTTTTTCATGGTGCTAATGAAATCCGGATTACGTAATCCAAATAGCACCAACACCAATTCTGAACATGTTTGTAACATTGATAGTCATTTTAAGGACAATATTAATCTTCCTAGCTTTCATCCTTGTGTTTTTATGATCAAGACTCCCTTAGAAGAGACTTCTTACAGAACTCCGTCCTCAAAATCCAAAATTCCATCATTTAGACCCTTTTTTTCATGGTGCTAATGCAATCCGGACTGCAATGGGGCATTTTTAGAAATTTTAGAGGGCGCGCGAGAAGGCAACAGGATGGGAAAAGTAATACTCTATAAATATAATGTGTCATCTCTCTTTCCTTACCTTCTTTACTTTACTTGAACTAGTTAAGTTTTTCAACCGGAGTTAAATGATTTGATAAATGACTTATTTGTTTAAAAATATACTCAAAGCATTAAAAAATAAATAAATAAATTTTTGTGGTATCCAAAGACCAAAGGTACCACATTCTTATAAGAGCCACTTGACAATTCTCCTGCCCACACAAGTGTTGTTGGGATTCAAATGGCAGTTTCACATCGATTATGAATGAGTTAAAGAAATTATATGTATACGAGAGGTAATTAACCCATATACTCATTGTTTAATAGTTTTGGATGAAGAACTGTGTTGAAGCTCCTAACACTCTTTTGTATACTTTCAATAAAATTGATTCGACTTGGTGGAAAGCAGGGTGTGGATCTTGGTGTAATGGATCATTGTATAGAAAGTCTTTCTTATGGTGAAGTTAAAAGGTACTATTTGAGGGTAAGACCGTTGGGATTTAAGTGTGAATCGTAATCTCATATCAATTATGTATGAGATAAAAGAAATTGTTGATATTCAAGTGCGAATGAGTGAATGGTTCTTTCAAGCATTTTTATTTTCATTTTAATAACGTTGAAGGTTGTAATAATTTTAAAAATAAAATCCTATAATAAATTGAGTTTGCCATATATTAAAACAAACAAAAACACTAGTCAACATTTCCTCCATTAGAAAAAAAAAGTTATTATTTCCATTGCAACATACATGAAAAATGAAAAATTAGGAGATAGCACACAAAAAGTCGCTTAAACCATAAAACAACACCCAAATATCCCAAAAAAGGTCTTAATTGGGGATCATGTCAAGGACTTTAGACCAAGCTGGTCTTGCAGTGATATCAGCCACCCAAGCACTAACATAAGGTCGTGATTCAAACAATTTCTTGCTCTGTGACTTCATCAAGTAATGAAGGGAGGGTAAGTGATGCAGATCCACCAAGGTGAAACACTCACCTCCCAAGTATTTAGATTCAGACAATTTCTTCTCATACACATCAAGAATACTATCCAACTTGGCTTCATTATCTTCCACAACTTTTGAATCCAAAGGAATTCCAAATAAAGTCTTTATCCCTAGTTCCCAAACAAGTAATGATGCTACTTGATCGTAGTGTAGGCTTTCCACTTCCGACCACACACTCATTATTGCCATTTTCTTGGAGTCACTGCTTGTTAACTTAGTCCCCTTATCAGCATACTCATGATCAATATATTGTGTTATCGCCCTTGACTCTGCATTTCAATTTTTAATTAGTTTATATATACATCAAATTCTATGAAGCACTCACACAAAAATTAGACAGACACGATGTAGACATTGAGATAAAAATAATTGAATATAACCACATGTGTTTGATATTGTATTAGACATCAAATACGTCTTTAATTTGAAGTGTCATGTGCTATTTATGTCATATTCATATAAATTTTACCAAAGAGCTTTAAATCTCCATCTTCAAAAGCTGGAACTTGACCAAATGGCTGCAACATAAAGATTTAATTAGTTGCATCAATGTAGTTGAAACAATAAGGAAAATTTCAATTCATAATTAAAGTAAACTAACAGAATGATATATATTTTTATGTTGCTTACATTGAGTGATATGAAGGGTTCCTTTTTGTGTCCACCATCCCTCATGTTAATGCTTACAAACTCAAATTCAAGCTCTTTCTCATAAAGAGTTGCAGTAACCCGCATGGTGGCCGTTGAGATAGGGCTTCCGTGCACTTTTATTTTTGCCATGATTTACAAGAGTATGTATGTAGTACTATGGTGTATAGCTCTTAATTAACTATGGTATTTTGTAGAATTAAATGACAATAGCTAGATTGTTTAGTTATATAGCATGTAGAGGGTGGTTATATTTGAAAGAATGCGTAAGAGCTGACGTGAAAGATATGTTAAAGAATGGAAGCTGGTAGACGGACCCATGCCACAAATAATGCTCTTTGACCAAGGTTGACAAATCGATTGTTAGATATTCAATCGATTTAACATTGAGTGATATCAAAAAGAGAAATTTCAAAAGCATATAATTCATTACGCATGGAAATACATCACCAAAAAAAAACTTACGCCTACTATTATACCATGAGTCATATGATTTATTTTTCACAAAATAAATGAAAAATTCAAATATTAATGTAATGAAAAAATATATTAAACTCTAAAATTCAAAATAAAAAAAAATGTTATACCATGGGTCATATGATTTATTTTTTTTCTTTTTAATATTACATTCATCGCTCTAAATTCATATATTCAACTCTTCTTTTGTGAGGATGTATTCAACTTTGTATTAATAGCAATAATGAAGGAATTCTGTTCAATTTATTATCCATTTATATGATATATTAACATACAAATGAGAGTTTAGTGAGATCCATTAAATAAATTCTCCCTATGATTATTTTTATAAGAAAAACATGTACTTTTTCGTTTTATTTGAATAGTTATTGTATTTAGTACATATATATATATATATATATATA
>Ga0315913_1009448_pt1 | contig 11441 bp, 6 predicted proteins | sample MpolsnodulesMG_FD_207736 | JGI IMG/M metagenome (GOLD analysis project Ga0315913, IMG submission 207736) | Medicago polymorpha root nodule microbial communities from Los Angeles, California, United States - small nodules | ecosystem: Host-associated > Plants > Roots > Nodule | place: USA... | reverse complement strand
TAATCTTTTGTTCTTGGAATTCAATAGTGACAATTGTCTTTCTTAATAAAAGAAGTTCTTTTACTTTCTTGTTATTTATTTTATGTTCTTCTTCTCCTCTTCTATGGCTATGATGATCATGAGTGAGTAGACCTTTCTTGTCTTGGGATTGTTGGATAAGTCTAATGACGTAATCCTAATCAAACCAAGCCATAAACCCTAATTTTATATAAATCTACTTTCTAATCTAATTCAGCGTTTTTATAATGAATTAACAAATGTCAAACTCATAATGCGAAAGCGGAGGGTTATTATTTGTTAATTCATCATCTCAAATATCAATTCATAATGCGAAAGTGGAGCTTTGATATTGGAACAAGTGAATTTAGACAAGGGTTGCGAAACATGAGAATAGTCTAGCAAACCTTGAGACATATAAAGTTTCGTTCTTCAAGGATTCCAATAGCAATCAACCATGAGAATAGGCGTGGTTGCTAGAGGAACACACTCACTGCACCTCGAAAGAGGCTTTGATACGCTAAAAAGAAACTTGTCTTTAGAAAGTAGGTCAAATATAAAGTTATGGTTTAGGGTTTGTTTGTGAAGGATTCGTCACTACGATGAACCAATAATCCCAAGGCGCTTTTTATTATTATTGTTTTTAACCCTTAAAATTCAAATCTCTACAATCAAACTTCCTTCTAATCGTCTCTTAAAAGTTAATTAAATTGAACAACTCCCTGTTGGAACGATACTCTATTTTTACTACTTCGGTAAAACCGTACACTTGCGGTTTTACTCATCATGATGCATCCTGAAGTTGTAAATTGGCAGATCCTGCTGATTCAGAACCTGTTACATGTGTTTTTACACATTGTAAACACATCGTTTCAATGTCAAATCATAAAATTAATAAACGGAAATTACCAACATAATTTAAATTGAAAATATGATATGAAAACGAACAATTGTCATAGAAATATGTCACCGAAATACAAACAAACTAACAAATGTCATGAAAACTAACACCAAGTCCTAAACAGAAAACACTATTACTCCTGGTCCTGCTCATGCTGTTGTTGCCGCCTCCTCAGCCTCTGGTCTCGCCTCCTGGTCAATATCGCCCGACCTGCTCCCTTACATGGCTCATGGCCTGAAACCATTGCTGAGGGCTCATGACCTCCTCCTGACCCATATGTGCATCAGCGTAGGCAACAACGCTACTAACCATGTCATAGGTATCAGGTGAGCTTCTTGCCTCATACCGCTCCCACTACTGTGCAATGATTTGCTCTTCATTTGCTGGCCTCGGAATATCTCCTGGAAGAGGTGGCAAAATCTGATGATGAGACACCCTAGTGTACCATAACGCATAGCCATCCCTCATCCGCCATGTCTCCTCTCCTGCCAGCTCACTCTAATCGGGCTCCTTAAGTGTGTGAGTGCGGAAGTCAAGGAATGCCTGCATAATCTGAGGCGGTCGCAGCTCTACAAAATCCGTCGGATGCCTAAGGATGATATGGACGTATCTGTACTGCCGCAAAACTCTCTCAGGAAAGTGACAGTACACCCAAACAACACCGCACATAACCCAGCCTGAATACCAGAAAATCTTCTCAAAACCCTGGATCTCCATGTGCTCTTCGTATGACCTCCAGCATACGTCATCAAACTGCAAATGATTAAGCAATGAGCGATACGTCGCCCCCTCTCCATGACCCTTCTGTAACGTCCACTTCGCTGCAACCAGATAATTTTCAATATAATTGGGATTCGGATCAACACTATAAAAGTCAGGAAAATGTGCCAAAAACCATCCCTGCACAAACCAAATAAATCACATTTATAAGTTATTACGCACAAAAAATATAACAAAAAAATAAAAGTTAAGGTTCAAATATGACAATTTCTTACAGTGAGCAGTGTAACGCTTCCCCCAAGAGCGATGTCTCTGGGTAAAGAGGCCTCAGCTAAATAGTGGTATAAGTATGCCAATGTCATCCCTCTCCAAGAATAATTACGCATCCCCGCGTAGCCATCCTCCATGATCGTCAGATAAACCAACTCGATGTGTTTGTTGCTTGTATCACCAAACAACAAGCATCCAACAAGATACAGGAGATAATACTTCACACAAGCAGTCCTAACCCTCTCCAGCTCCTCTGGATCCCCTAGATCTTCTGGATCCGCCAATCTAGTAGTAGTATCAAGGTAGCTCGAATAATACTCCCTCAGCGTCTTATAACTAATGTAACCACCATACTCTTCACCGCAATTTTTCAATGCATCCGCCGGCGACACATCTAAGTGTCTCACCATCAGTTCCGCTCCCTGAGTCTGAGACATCTTCTTCGGATGGCTCAACATCCGCCCTTCAATTGAAAGATGCATAAGACATGCGACATCATCCAAAGTGACAGTCATCTCCCCCCAAGACCGTGTGAAAACTGATGGTCTCGGTATGCCACCTCTCGCATAAAGTCATCAACAAAGCATGAGGCACAATGGCGTAGCCCAGATAAATCAAATCATGTAACCCGCTCTCGTTTATCGGACCCTAAAACCAATTTGCATTATCGTTTGGACGTCGTAGACTCAAAATCTTAGCCCCATGATTAATTGGTTTTACAATCCGCACCTTACGAAGCTGAAATAATAAAACAAATAAACATATTTTAAACAACTTAAACAATGTAAACATTTAACTAAACAAAATAAAACATAACAGATGCAAAAATAAAAATCACAAATTTAAATTGCCGCACGTATTTTTAATTTAAGACATAACACATTTAAAACTTAAAAAAACACATAACAAAATTAGTACATTTAAATTGAAACGCACCTGTAATTTCAATTTATATTACGCACGACATTTTAAAATTAAATTTTGCGCACCAATTTAAAACATAAAGAAAATAATTTAAAAAAACACATATAAAAGTTGATATAATAATTAAACAAAAACACATAAAAAATTGAAACATTTAAATTGTGTTGCATATGATAATTTTAGACAACTAAAAATAACACTTATGTTATTTGAATTATACCACAGCGGCAATGCCACATGGTTGGCAGAAGAGTGCAGTAAAGATGTATCTTTCGGTCCTCCAAGAAAGGGAGGCTGCAAAGGTAATGTCGCTGGGGCTGCCACTGCTGCAATGTCATCCTGGTATGGTATCTGCTGCTGTGGTATATGTTTCTGGTCATACCTACCATCAGTGGCATTGTGGTATATCTCATCTTGAAAATTCAGGTACTCGACATTCATTTATCAATACATAAACTACATATGCAATGTTCAAATTGTCATTTCATTCATAAACCCTAACCACATGCAAACTACTCAATTTTTTTAAAAACTTAACATAAACAACCTAACATTATGATTACAGTAAAAACTCTATAAATTAATAATGTCAGGACCGGAGTAATTTATTAATTTAGAGAGTTATTAATTTATCGATAAATTAATAATTATTAATTTAAAGAGTTTTTAAGTAATTATACAATACATACCAAAAGGCAAATTAGTCTATGCCTCTTAGAATCACGTTGCAGCGAACTTTGGGACTCAACGTAAATTAGTAACTACTGTGTTCATATGCATTGGAAAAATACAATACAAAAATACAACACCTGAGCTATTGGATGCAATAAGAAAAGTTAGAGATGAGCTCCAAACAGACTTGAACTTTAAAGGAAAACAGACAACTATTGAATCATATTTCAATAGAGTGTAATATTTTTTTTTCCAGTTTCTATGAATTATTAATTTATGATTTTCTTGGGACCGAAAATTATAAAGGGATCTCCCGAAAAATTATTATCTTATTATTTTATCGAATTTTTCAATTTTTTACATTGGCCCAAGTCGGGACCGGACAAATTTATTATTTTAGAGAGTTTATTAATTTACCGAGTATTAATTTAAAGAGTTTCTACTGTATAAATATTTGTAGCATTAATAATTGTCCTCTACAATTTTTCATATTATAGAAACTTTAATTGATTTTCTCATTTTCAATATCAATACAAATATATATTTCTTTATATAAATAATGAAATAATCATTTAACTGATCATCTTCCATTCGATTTCACATCTGATTCTTGATAATTTTATATTATCAAAAAAGAATTTGAGATATATGATGATATGTGTGGACCAAGAGAGAAATGATTTGTGAGAAGTGTGAGTCATGTGGTCTAAATATTAACTATTGAAACATTATCATACTAAAAAGAAAGGTTTCTAAATTTTTTGTGTTGGCACATGCTCACACATCCAACAACGTACATTCGTCCCTTCTTTTTGACAGCAGAATTGATAGCATTCTCTTTTAATTTTTTTTTTTAATACTTTTGAAATTGACTTAAGTTATGGAATCTAAAAAGTAATATAAAAAATTGAGATAAATACATGTTTTCCATCATTGGATCAACAAGGAACATACCTCATTTGATCCAACAATGCGATTTATTAATCCAATAATAAAAACTAAGGTGAATGATGCAAGACATGTTTTGTTCACGTCGGTGGTCGTGGGCTTCAGATTTTGCTTGATTTGATGGCAGCCCCCCAAATCACTATGTCTTCGTTATTTTTACTATTCCGATGTTGTATTATGTTGTGTGGTGGTGGTGGTGGAGGTGGCTTTGCGAGGGGATCATGGGGCAGTCTTAGTGAAGTTTGGATGGATGGTCGTGGTTTTTCTTGGACTCAGATTTGGTGTCGGAACGGTTTGTGGACGGGAGCTATATTAAGGGGTGGCTTGTGTTGTTTAGGTGAGGAGGCGGGTGTTTGTTGGGGGTGATTTGTTCTGGAGGTTGCCTTTGTTATTCGGGTCCTTGTTCGTCGTCACTAGCTATTGTTTGCGTTTCTGGGGTTGTTAAGGTTCTTAGGGTGTTTGGAGGGAGTTGGCCGGTGGAGCTGAGCCTTTTCCTTTTGATTGGTTTGTTGTTTGCACCATTGCTTATCATGTCGTTTGTCATACTTTTTGTATGCTGGTTTCCGGTGAGCCGGTTACTTTTGCTTCGAGATTGGGAGTCGCTGTCTAGCTGCAATCTTGTTTGACTTGATTTGGTGTTTCTCTGGTGTACCGGAGGTGAGGGGTGCCCTTCTGATTTGGTCCTAAAGTCTGGTGGGCCGATTACTTTTGATTCGATATCGGGAGTCAGTGCTTTGGCTCAAGTTTGGTTTTGGCTTTTTATGGTTTCTTTCGGTGAATCGGAGGTTGAGAGGTGGTGGAAGTTGATTGATATTTTCATATAGGAGCTTTTCGGATGTGGCTCAACTTTGGTGTTGAGGACTGAGAGTTTAATTTAGAGGGGTGTTTCGTTGGGGGAAAGTAGTGACGATGGGTGGTGCGGGATATCGTTTTTACAGTGATCGTTTTCTTGAAGAAGTCTGTTTTAGGTTGTGACATGTATTTTGGTGGGAGTTGTTCTCAGGGGTGTTTTTTAAGGTGTTTATTTTCGGGTGTTCTGCCTACATACGACACCTTTAGTTTGTACTCTCAGTTTCACACTGGTCTCTTTTCGTCTTGAGCAGAGACCTGGAAAATAAAATTTGTTGTTTCAAAAAAAAGAAGAAAAAGAAATGATGTCTTGTTTTATAAAATTTATAATAAAGAATAGCGTTATTTGACGCATTTTTTCAAAAAATAAAATAAAATACATTTTTAACACACATTTATCAACATAAATTACATAGGTTCCACTAAATTTATATGAGATCCGCATGAATTAGTGATATTCGTGTGAATTTTAACTAATCGAATAAATTGTATTAGAGAGATATAAAATATAGGTTTAATTGCATGTTTGGTTTTTTATGTTTATTTTAGGTTTCTAGTTGGTCCTTTATGTTTTAAAAGTTTCAAGTTAGTCCCTTATGTTTTAAAAGTTTCAAGTTGGTTCAAAACGTTACTCACGTTAGAATAATTTAGTCCCTTTTATCACTAGAACATTTAAAGATTCGAGTTGACAATATGCGTGGTGGAATTTAACTTATTTAGAAAATCAGTTTGAAAACATTTCTTTAACTTTATTGTTTTATTAAACTCAATATCATGTCGCGGAAGGGACTAACTTATTCCAATGTGGGTAACCTTTTGGACCAACTTGAAACCCTTAAAATGTAAGAGACCAACTTGAAACTTTTAAAATATAAAGGACCAACTTGAAACCGAAAATAAACATAAGGGATCAACCATGCACTTAAGCCAAAAATATATGAGTTTTGCTAGAAGACACATTTTATGAAGGTGTCTTTTAGCAAGTTATTCTATGAACATTTGTTAAAAGACACCAACTAATTTTTATGAAGGTGTCATTTAGCAAAGTTATAACTAAAAAGTGGAAATCACACTTTAAGGTTGAGTTGCTAAAAGACGGATTTGGATCCTCTCCATTGAAAATTTTCTCAAGTTTTTTTCATTTTCAATCTCCACCATTAAAATACAACAACCACTTTTCATTATAATTTAATTCTCACTTTCTCTCTCATGATTGATGGTTGAGATTCCACATGAGAAAACTTGAAAGAATTTTCAATTGAGAGGATCCTAATCCCTAAAAGACACTTTGATCGGTGGCTTATAGCAAAAGTTAATATATATAATAAAGATAAGAAAGAAGAACGTGCAACTTTTTGCGGTAAGTCTAATTTATCCTTGAACGCTATTATTGTGTTGGTACTTGATACTCTTTATAAAGGATAATCAAGGCAACTTCGTTCACTCACACTATTGTGACACAAAGGTATGGATGTCATTTTCACTTGAGATTATGATTGAATTGCATATGTGGTGATTTCAACTAAATTCCAGATTTTACTATCTTTTTCAGGGTCATTGGTCCATAGCTGTCTTGCAATTTAACTCTAGTTAGAAATTTCAGCTAGCAAAATGACATCAAATGATGAGTCATGGACAAGTTGGTTGTGTGATTTGGTAAATAAAATTGTGATTTTTCTACTACAATTTTGTTTGCAAGCTTTTGAATGTTTTCATTTATTAATTTTACATAAACTCTTATATGTTATCACAGGCACCAGAAGATTACAATATCATCAATGAGATTAACATAGCCACTTTGCCACAAGAGAATAACAACTTGCAACAATCTTTCTCTGGTGGTAGCTATTGCTCTCACACAACCACCTCAAACACTATGAGCAATTCCTCAGGAGATGTTAACAGCTTTGAGAGGCCTACAAAGACACTCAAGACTAACCCTTCAAACATAGGGTACCCTTCCTTACCAAAAAAGGATTCTTCCCATTCTTACATTCTTTGCTTTGACAATGAGAATCAAGAACCAAAACTAGAACCAATGTTGAACATTGATTCAACTTTGAAACCAAAAGGCAAGGTTTTTAATCAAGGGAAATCTTTAACCTCAAAAGGGTTCTTAGAAAACCAAAAAAAGGGACCAAAACGCAATATTCAAGAGAGCAAGAAGACTGATTCCGCTGCCAGAAATGCTCAAGATCACATAATTGCTGAGAGAAAAAGAAGAGAAAAAATTAGTCAAAAGTTCATAGCTCTTTCAGCACTCCTACCAGACTTGAAAAAGGTTCAATATTTTTTTACTCAAATTAATTTTCCTCTTGATTTGTTAAACAAATTTATGATACTAATCAATGGCTACTCATTAATCAATCATTTGGATGTAGATGGATAAGGCTTCTGTATTAGGGGATGCTATAAACCATGTGAAACAGCTTCAAGAAAAAGTGAAGCTATTGGAAGAAAAGAACCAAAAGAATAACCTAGAATCTGTGGTATATGTTGAGAAGACAAAGTCATGTTCTTCAGATGAAGATGTTTCAGACACCTCATCAAATTCTGGCTATGGTAATTGTTGTCACACTCACACCTCAAAACCAAGTAGGCCACTGCCTGAAGTTGAGGCAAGAGTGTCAGAGAAAAACGTGCTGATTCGTGTCCATTGTGAGAAACATAAGGGTGTATTGATGAACATAATCCAAGAGATAGAGAATCTTCATCTATCAGTTACTAGTAGTAGTGCATTGCCATTTGGAACCACAAAACTTGACATAACCATCATAGCTGAGGTATGATATTTTCTACTACTCACTCTCTTTTAAAATAAGTGTCGTTTTTAACAATTATGACAATTGATATTGTATACATAAATTTTATATACTACCATGCATTTGTGACAATTGTTAATAGTCAATGGTTAATGAGAACAATTATGCAAAATTGTTGCACTTGAAAAAAAAATTAAATAACACATATTTTGGAAAATGTTGGTGTTTTTTGAACATCAAAATAAACTGTTTTTCTCTATCTCTCTAATTTTTACATTTTTATCTTTTACAACTTACACATATTTTTGGAAATACGCACAAAAGTTAAACGACATTGTCTTTGCCTTTAAATTTTGATGTCCTAAAATCATCCCTTTTGCAAAAGTAGCTTAATTAAGGTGATTGAATTGAATCCACTATATTGACGAGCTTATTAAAATAAATGCATGTTTTACAATAATTTTGGTAAAATTATCCTTTGATCAGCAAAATCACACTTAATTAACTGAGAATTCAAACATGCATTAGATTTAAAACGATACTATATGTCATAAACTAATTCAATAAACTTGCAAAAACAGACAGGCTTATTTAACAAGATTGACTTGTTCATTTTATTTGCTTCATTTACTTAGTTTGTCTATCTTCTGGTACAAATGCAGATGGATGAGAAATTCAGCCTAAGCGTGCAGGAGCTAGCTAGAAAACTCCGAGTTGTACTTTTGTAATATTTAAGTGATTGAACTCATCTGAGGAATAAATTTCATACAAATTATTAGAAAGAATCTAATTTTAATTTCAAAGTGCAACAATTTTTCTTCATAATTTATTTACCTTACAGCCGAGCTTTATATTACTAAGATTCACTTCCGTTAGAAACCGAACTGTTAACATAAAAAGAGCTTAGTACTTAGAATTAATACATTATTTAAATGATTTTGCTAGAAGTCACTTATAAAGTGTCTTTTAACAATTCACACTTCAAAGCTTGGTTATCCACTTTTTAGTTATAACTTACTAAAAAATACGTTCATAAAATTTAATTAGTATCTTTTAACATTTTAACAAATGTCTGTAGAATAACTTACTAAAATCAAAACCCTTATTTAAATGTGTGTCTTCTTTCTTCACATTAGGACGCCACGTGATGAAGTATTAAAAAGAAATTGTGGTGAGATGGATATAGTTTAGTTGATCCACACGAATTAAAAGAGCTTAGGTCCCTCATCGTAATCTGAGATTTGACTGAATAACAAAATGGATACCCTCGGAAATCAAGACACGTTGTGGCATCAAATATTCAAGGGAGGATAATAATGAGGATATAGTCGGTAAATAAAATAATCAGAAATACTAATTTGTAATTTTAAGGTACACGTTAAAAATTATACATTTAATGTTTTAAAAAGTTAAAAACTTATATTTACGATACAAAATTTATGTTTTAATCCTTTTTTATCATTAATTTGTGTTTTTAGGGTCAAAGTTAACACTAGTAAAATAATTGCCAATCCATCTGACAGAAAGAAAGCGTTCTAATTGACGATGTCAATATTGTTTTTTATTGATTTTGACATAAATGTAGATTTTGTTAAAGTTGAAGATCATTATTTAGGTTTGAAACCATAACCTTACAATTGTATTTTAAACTTCAGGTGGTGTTTACTACTTCAATTATAAACCTAAAAAAAAAAAACATATAAATTAAAAAAACAATTGTAAGAGATATATGTTATAAAATAATTAATGTATCTAGTAATGTATAAACGGTCTTATATTTCAAAGTAAACAAATGTTTTAAATGAGTCTTATAATTAGATTCAAAGAGGGTATTAACTAGAGAAAAAATCAATTATAATTAATTAAATTTCTTAATTAACGTGGATTAATTATATCATTTATTGTTTATATTTAAAAAGTTTATTTACTTTACTGAAGCTAGTATAAAATTATATTTACTTTGTCATTGTGAGCTTAGTTTAGTTGGTAAGGATAATGCACAATATATGCAAGGTTCGGGGTTCAAACCTCGGCCACCACCAAAAAAGTATATTTACTTTGCTGAAAGTAGTATTCAAGAACTTAGAAGGTTTTTGTTCAGAACAAATAGAGAATTTACTCGAGTAGGATAAATATACTCATAGTGGTGGTGGTGGTGGATCGACGGAAGCAGGTGTTTTGCCTGTTGATGGCAGTGTTCTGAGAACGTGTAGGCCACAAGCCCGTTGAATGGAAGGGGGTGTTGTACCTACAGACGCTATGAAATGGAGTGAGTACAATTTAACTTTGATCCAAATCGGATTGAGAGTTTGACTTTGTGGAAACAAAACAGAAGTAAGATGTCTATGTGATAGAAGTTTTAGGGTGATACTAAGGAGACTTCGAGGAGCTTCGGCATTTAATGGTCGAAATTGTAATATAAGTTACGTTTCAATGACATTTGCCTTGGTTTCGGTCATTGTTCATGTTAGCCGTTATTGGTTTGTTGAAGAAGTTTTGACCCTTAATTGGATTATGTGATTTAGGTTAGGTTTATGATGAATTAAACTTAGGCTCACATTAGTCGCTATTGGTTTGTTAAAGAAACCTTGACCCTTAATTGGATTATGTACACTGGGTTAGATTTATGATGGATTAGACTTATGTCCAGTTCAGAACAAGTTTCACACGCAATTTTATTGTTTTGTCTGGGCACAACACCTATGCATTAACCGCCACAAATGCTCCAATATTTTTGTTTCTTGGAATTCCAAATATTTGCGATAGAAACAAACTGACGCAAATGTTCGTCTGATACCTTTTTCTCTCTACATAAATAATCCCCGCCCTTTCGTTCTACATTTCACCTTCATTCTCAATTTTTTCTTCTCTACAACTATTCTCTCCCCCTTTACTACAAATTTTTTGTTAAGTTTGGATCTCTAAGTCTAATTATTTTTTCTCTCTACTATTTCATTTTATAAACTATTTATTTTACTATCTATTTATTAAACTGTTATACTGTATATATTTATAAACTATTATTTTACCACTTTAAAGTACTATGAAAATTGCTTTTTAAACTTTTGAAATTGCTCTCACGCGTCCGAAATTACCTTTAATATATTCAACGACAGTTAACTATCGTTCGCTCATTAACATTCAATTTAGGAGCGAACGACAGTTAACTACCATTGAAAATATTAAAGTAGCTTTGGGTACGTGAGAGCAATTTCAGAAGCTTAAAGAGCAATTTTCTAATACTATTATACATCCTCTAAAAAAAAGGGAACTTCTACGGTACACTCACAAAGTGAGGTGTACCGGTACTCTTCCTTCATAATTTTATAAATAAACGATCATTTTTTGTGTAATAAATAGCTATTTGTCAATATTTATATTTTATAGAACATCATTTT
>Ga0315913_1009447_pt1 | contig 11442 bp, 5 predicted proteins | sample MpolsnodulesMG_FD_207736 | JGI IMG/M metagenome (GOLD analysis project Ga0315913, IMG submission 207736) | Medicago polymorpha root nodule microbial communities from Los Angeles, California, United States - small nodules | ecosystem: Host-associated > Plants > Roots > Nodule | place: USA... | reverse complement strand
ACATTCATTCTGCAATTATTGTAATTATAGCTGTCTTAATTATAGGATCTCAATTGTACTACAATATGTGTATATAATCACATTCTGTAAAATGAATATATACATCATTTTTACAGCATTTCTTTCTTACACCACCTTTCAAGACCTCAACAAATCACATCAATGACAAACTGGTTACAATGTTTCAGTGCATACATACAGAAACATTGACAAACTGAGACGCGTGGAAAGTTGGGTATTTTTGTTACAGATATTTGACCAGCAGCCATATCACAACCACCAAAAACACAATACCGATGACCGATAAGAGCATGCATGCAGAAGCAAGAGCAACCACCTTTGGTTCGTTTATTTAAAACTGCCAAGTTCTTCTGCACCCACTGTTTTCACAACAGAAACATAAAATAGAAGTTAAGACAATTAAGATACTCATAATTTATTTTTCAAATGGCTAAACAAGAGACTAGATCCCGATAGAAGTTTATATAAGAATGTTACCCTAAGCCGAGAGTCTGTGAGGTCTACATGTTGGTCTAAATCATCCTGACAGTTGTAAGAGAAAAAAAAAATCAATTTTAAAAGGGACAAGAGATGAATATAGCCAATAAAAAACAAGAAAAAAGAAAATGAATGCATGAAGTGAACATACAATGAGTCTTGTGTGTAAATCCAGCTCTTCATTCACTGCCAATGCAATGTGTTTCGTGCTGATTACAGTCTGCTCCAAACTCTCAAGGCTCTCATCTTGTTCTGCTAGGAGAAAAAAAAGTGCTATCAGATTGAAAGAACAGATTCCAAATAATATATTGTCAAACAATCTACTTAAGTAACCTTACATAATATGTCGTTGAAATCCAATAAGCCCATTGTTGTCCAGGCCAACAGTTCTACTCATTACATCTGGTTTTACTTCTCGACCAAGCAAGCTATCCTTGTTTGCAAAATTTGACATGTTCAGAGTAGAAGCCCTTTGGTTAACTTTTGATCTCAAATTTGCAAGGATGTCCGTCCATTCGACGATTCTTCTCCTTCTCAGATCTACAAAAATCAAATGAAACACACTTCACAAAACAATAATGTTGCTTTGTACTACACATTCAAGCTGAATTGAAGACACTGCCTCTTCTATTAATCACACAAATCTTGTCATTCTAGTAACATAGAATTTAGGATTTAATTTGTAAGAACTGTCAGTGTAAAACTCTATTACACATACATCGTATCAAATCTCACCATATAAATATTAATTAATGGAGATGTGTAACTATTAACATAACAAAATCGACGAATGATGTGGTCTAGTCGCTAATTAATAAGTTTTGAATAAAATCGACAACCAACCCACACACCGATTCTCCATCCCTAAACTCTGGTTTGCTAATTTTCATGATTGTTCCCGACACTGTGACCGAAAAAGTGAACCGACCAAAGTTTGTGATGGTCTTGCATGGTCATTTCCAGTTTGCGGAGGTTCCAATGTGGGCGGATTTTTGCTTTTCGTTTAACCACAACCTCACAAGAAGTAATCTTTTCGTAGGTGATAGTAAGAGGAGACAGAGGTAAACTCGTGTTGAGACATAAATAATGGAAACCATTTGCGGCGTGACGAGATTGAACGTGCCGGTTAGCACATTAAGGATTAAGGGTTATGTATTTTTTAAATATTTTATTTAATCTTATATTTTCAAAATAAATTGAGAAACTCCAGTAAAGATATCCCTAGAGCAGACCATATCATAGGTGTACCCCATTCAACAAGGGAACACTAATGACCACCCTTTCCTCACTGCTGATCTATTATTTGAAAAAGACAAAGAAACACTGATACAAGCTGCTTTCCAGGAAGCTTTGATAAAAGGGACTGCAGGCTATCAAGCCTAGTCCCTAATATTGTAATCTTTCTTCTTATAGCAGATGATTGCCGCTGGGTTTCCGGTCCAGATGCAGGATAGGAACTCCAATCAGAAACCATGCTGCTGATATCCTCGGCAAGTTTCATTGCTTCATTATATTCCTTCACCCATGCGTCTGAAGAAGCCATTGACCTGAAAGAAAGAAAACAAATACAGTGGTTTCATTTAAGAAGTGATCAATGGCACAAAATTTTCATTAATTTATACCAAAATAAAAATTAAAAAAAAACAATTAACTACATAGACTAGAAACACTACACGACACGTGATATATAATTGTTACATTCAATATCATTAGCACAAGAAAAATTCTAATTGCATGGTAAAACCCATAAAGGATAAAATTTCACAATTTACTAGTATCCCTAAAGTAGTGGACTCTGTTATCTTGAGGTCTTATTATATCCAAAGGTAAAAGATTCAGGAGAACTTTATTATGGTAGTTTTAGTTTATCAAATTACTCTATCACTTAGTAGAAACAGTGAAAAAATCGGCAAGTTATACTACCGTGATCTTCTTTTTAGAAAATTTCTTTTACAGTTCATTCATCGAAGAAGTTAATATTTTTTGTTTGTTTACAAAGTTTGACGTGTGGAATTCCATTTAAGGGGTGTGTTGTATATTGGCTTCAAATTAAAAATTCTGGAAAACCCTGAAATCGTGTCACGATTGCAAGCACCGTGACACGATTGGATAGGCAGAGAGGTTGGTTTCTTGAGATGGAAAATCGTGACACGATTTGGGAAATCGTGACGCGATTAAACAACTTCCTCACCAAGTTTACCTGAAAGGGACTGGTCACAACGGTTGTTCAGAGGCAAGCGTGGCGCGATTGGTCAAAATCGTGACACGATTTTGGACTGCTGTGGCTAGTATTTAAGTGGATTCTGCAGCATTTTTGAAGTAGAGCTGAAGCTAGAGGCCTAGCGTTCACAAAGGGGGGAACTTGAGGGTTGAGTATCTTTGTAAAGAGGGTCTCTAGGATTGGGATAAACATTGTAATCACCTTGGGTAGTGAGATTACATCATTGGAAGGATCCAAAGCTTCCTTTGTGTATTCTCAAGTAGGATTCATATGAGAGTGGTGAGGGAATCAAAGGGTAGAGATTAGGGAAAAGGCTAATTTCTTGTAACCTCTTGAAACATCTTCTCATAGTGGATTGGAGAGCTGCTCTCTCCCCCAGAATAGGTCATATTGGACCGAACTGGGTTACCATCTTGTGTGTGTTTGTTTACTTCCTTTTAAGCTTGCTTATCTTTATGTTTGGTTAGTGTTTGTGTCATTGTTTTAGCTCTTGTGTGTGTTGTTGCTTGAAGACACTTAGACCTAGGATTACCACTATCTTTTGCTCCACACATCTTTGTTTTTCATTGGTGTGATTCCGATCAAGGTTGATTTCACAACAGGGTGAATATATGATGTGCATGCTATTTATGTTTGTGGATAGCAAGAACACTTCAGGGGTGAATTTGAGTACTTACTAAGGCTAGAATACTGGGGATTTTTTGGGCTTTCTTACAGGGTAATAATTGTAAGTTTATGACCAAAAGCACCAATTTTGGTGAAACAAATAGGTACTTAAGTTTTGTTGGTAAAATTACTCTATTACCTATTTGATTCATTGGTGCTTGACAAATAGAGTACTTTAATAATGGAAAACCAACAAAATTTAACTACTGTTAGTAATTTAACTACTATTAGTTTCAGTGTTTTCTGTTGTTAACTTAAATCCATACCCGACAAAAAAAACCCAAAAATCAAGTAATGGCACCTTGGTATATTCTAGCTCTCAATAAGTACTCAAATTCACCACTAAAGTATTCTTGCTACTCACTCCCATAAATAGCATGCACGTCATATATTGACGATGTGATACGTGATTCGACTTAAGACTCCTACTATCATATCAAATTGTTGCTGAGAACTTGGACTCCAAAAATAATTAATGTCAATAATCTTAATTTTTTAAATCCCCTTCCCATGGTTCTTTGTCCTATGTTTGTGCGCCTATTCGTGTGACTACACCTAACCTGACAATGATGTCGTACTCCATGTATCGGGTGTACCGGTATACTTATTTTTTAAATTAATAATTAAATGAGTTATTTTTTTAAGATAAATATTTTTTTTATCACTTATAATTATAATAACTAAATCTTATTCATCAAAAGTGTCAACGAAATAAAATTAATTTTTTTTGAATTTTTATCACTCATAATTGAGAACATTGATTATTTTTTACGATAATATGTAAAAAAAAATTACAATAATTTTTACAAACAATGAAATGATGTTTTTTCTTATAAAATGATGTTCTATAAAATATAAATATTGACAAATAGCTATTTATTACACAAAAAATATCGTTTATTTATAAAATTATGAAGGAAGAGTACCGGTGAGTGTACCGTAGAAGTTCCCTTGTCCTTTTTCCAGTCACATTTTATATTAATAGTAACAATCTCATCCTTCGTCTTATTATTCCTTGAAACTTTGCACACATCAAACATTGCAAGCAAACAGAAGAATATTAATTTCTTACATGAAAAAATTGCAGAATAAGTTTTCTAAAAAGATGATGAACATGATATCCTAAACTTTTTAACTTCCTTATTTGTTCTATGAAATAGAGTAATCGATAATCAGAGACGAAATTCAAAGTTTGTCATAGATGAGAATGACGAATTTCTAAATCAAACGAAAAGTGTAATTTGAAATTGAATAATAATGATAAAAGAATGAAAAGAGTAGATCACCGTTCAGAATGGGGATTGTATTCGATCGTGAGTAAGAGGAAGAGGAAGGAGGTGATGGATACGAAGTCGTTTTGGGAAGATGGTGGAAGGTAGCCTACGGTGCCACCACCAAGCGGCACCGTCGTTTTCGTTGTCCATTTCTCACTTCTTTATTTTGTTGCTCTCTTCACTGGGTGTAGTAGATTTGGATCCTCCCATGCTTCTCAAATCTTAATTCCTAAAATTAAAGACTTCTTGTAAATGTATCAATTTTACTTTTTAGATTTAAAGGGAAAGGGAAAGAGTTTCCCACCATGGGAAAGCTAATTTTGACCATTAGATTAACTAAGGAACATAAGTTTATCATAGACCATCAACACTAAATCCAACCATCCACCCTCTAGATCTCATCTTCTTCCTCCTTGCACCCACCACCTCATAATTATACATTCTTCCTCAGATTTTATATGTCAATTTTCGCATCTTAAAATCTTTCCATTGGTGGAATTACTTCGTCTCTAAATCTTATATGTCCTAAAAAGCTAAATTAATTTATTGTTTCTCATTTTAGTAACTCATGACATGAAATCAATGTCAAGCTTTGCACGACATTGTTTTACCAGGTTCATGTAGATAGCTATAGCAAAATTTTCGTGAGTCAAAGACACTAATGCATTCCTAATATCTTTTTGAACAAGATACATTAATAATACAATTTTGTCAAACTCAACTCCATCTTCTTCTCATCACCATAAATCACCTCTTCAACACAAACCCTAACTCCATAATCCGACCCATATTTACATTAACCCACTTAAGCAAAACCAATGGATGATGTGGAAGAAATGAGTGATTCAAGCTCTTGGAATGGTAGCCATGGTAGGTTAGAACTTGCAATACACACAGTTGGTGGTAGTTGGCTGAGTCATGAAGGAGAGAGAAATTTTTTGGTGTTGATAGTCTATGATAAAACTATGTTCTTTAGTTAATCTAATGGTCAAAATTAGCTTTCCTATGGTGGGAAACTATTTCCCTTTCCCATACTAAATGCCACCTTAAAGGGAATATTCTACCAATCATAATCATATATGTCATCAAAAGTTCTCTCTTAGTCCGTTTGATGGACACGATAGTGAGACAGTATATGATACATTAATCATATCTTGCTTAAATTTTATGTTTGATGCATCAAAGGGATAGGATAAAATAAACCATTTTTATATCATATCCTGACTTTCCTTTATAATTTCTATCTTGAGTATAGGCTGGGTTAAAAATTATCCTGCGAAAACAACGGTGCCGCTTGGTGGTGGCACCGTACGCTACCTTCCACCATCTTCCCAAAACGACTTCGTATCCATCACCTCCTTCCTCTTACTCACAATTCAATTTTACTTTTTAGATTTAAAGGGAATATTCTACCAATCATAATCATATATGTCATCAAAAAGTTATGTCTTAGTCCGTTGATGGACATGATATGATACATTAATCATATCCCGCTTAAATCTTATGTTTGATGCATTAAAGGGATATGATAAAATAAACTATTTTTCTATCCTATCATATCCTGACTTTCCTTTGTAATTTCTATCTTTAGTATAGGTTGGGTTAGAAATGATTTCAAAATTAAAATTTGATCATGAATATGGGTAAAACAGGGAACTACAAAACACACAATTTTCCCTCTTCTTTCTCTCTAATGAATTTTATGTGGTGAGGTCTATGTTACCCTATCTTGTTTAGGGGTGATTACCCTCTCATGATATCAACCAATCAAAATGTAATATACATAGACAACATTAAATGTCAAATAAATGAGTCATTTTTTAAAAAAATAAAAGAGTTAATCTTAATCATAAGGTAACTTTTAATAATTTTTATTTTTATTTAATTATATTATAATGTGTTCAATCTTAATTAATCTGCACTACAAGACTTATAACAAATAAAATTTTACATCAAATTTCTTTCATCTGAATGTCCTTAAATTCATCACTTACATTCATAAAATTTCTTTCATTCGAGAACCCCGAACGTGAGAACAAAAACATCTCCTTCATTCAAATTTCTTCTTCTTTATTCTTTCCTATTGATCAATTCTTGTTTCTTTTTCATTCTTCTTCCCATTTTGATTGTTCAATTTTGTCAATCCAAACTGCCGCAATTTCCAATTATAGAGAGAATTGTCGTTGTTTCTGGAACCGCGTCAGGTGTCGTGACTTGATTTTTTTTTTATTTAAGCAGCCGACCTAATAAAATCTGCTAACATACATAGACATGCCTCACTATCAGCCAAAATCTTTAAGTCCAAACAAAAGAACAAAAGCCTCGTGATATAACCATTTCAGCAGCAACCAAAAGAAATGCTAGCAAACTCCCACAACATCACAGCGGCAACACCTGATAGTAGCCCTCAAAGTACAACGGATGACTTACTCAATTGTTATAATTAACTACCTCACAACCAAGAAAAATCAAATCAAAAAGAAAAATCAAGTCTCCATACCTGACGTGGTTCTGGAAATAACGGCAATTCTTCCGATATTTGGAATCAAACGAAGGACGACGATTCACACGAAAATTGAAAACTGCGGCAGTTTGGAACGACAAAATTGAACAATCAAAATGGGAAGAAGACATATGATGAATGTAACTGAAAAATTTAAGGACATTCAGATGAAAGAAATTTTAATTGTTCTAAGCCAGTCCCATAGACTGTAGTGTAAATTAATTAAGATTGAACACCTAAATATAATTAAGGCAAGATTACATTAGGGTCCTTTATCTTAAACACTTTGATCCTTTATCTTTATTTTATTCTGTTTAGGTCTTTTATCTCTCTTAAAAGCACATATACATTTTTTTCTCATTTTTTATTAAAAAATACATAGTTTTATTTTTAAAAATATATTTTTATTAAAAATGAAAAAATCCAGAAATATGATGAAGATGTTCATCATCTTCCTTTGAATCTTCATCATCTTCTTTAAATAAAAAAAATTCTACTAAAATATATCTCAAAATATCATGAATTAATGTTATATTCACCTCAAAACTTCTCTTAAACACAAAAATCAAAACCTTAATTTCACAAATGTTGCAAAGCGGATGGTGGAGGTTTAGTCACTGCGGAATGGTTAGGCTTTATGAAAGTTAAGGTTGTTCTTGAAACAACAAAATTGATGTGCAAAGCTGCTCTCAATTTTGGGGTTATTTTTATGTCGGGTTTGAATATTGAGTTAGAAAATAATAATAATAATAATATATGGTGTGACAATTTATATAACTAATTTTATTTTTTTTTGTGATGAACCTAAATCTCTTTTTCTATAGGGTTTTGATTTTGTGTTTAAAAGAAGATTTGAGGTAAAGGTAACAATAATCCATGATATTTGGAGATATATTTGTGTATAATTTTTTTTTGATTCAACGAAGATTCAAAGGAAAAAGATGAAGATGATGTCAATCTTCATCATATTTCTGATTTTTTTTTTATTTTTAATAAAAATATATTTTAAAAAATAAAATTATGTATTTTTTTTAATAAAAAAAATGAGAAAAAGGATGTATATGTGCTTTTATGAGAGATAAAAGACCTAAACGGAAAAAAATAAAGATAAAGGATCAAAGTGTTGCAAATATGTAAGATAAAAGACCTCTAATGTAATCTTGCCTATAATTAAATAAAAATGAAAAGTATTAAAAGTTGCCTTATGATTAAAATTGGTTTTTTTTATAGAAAAAATTGACCCATTTACTTGACATTTAGTGTTGTCGATGTATATTACATTTTGATTGATTGATATCATGAGGGGGTAAATACACCTTAATATCTCTCCTTTAAATGTGAGACTTTATGTGGATGTGATTTGATGACATATCCAAACAACATCGACAAAGACATAATATAGTAAAAAAAAAGGTGTGTTGATGGTTTTCATAGAGGAAGATTTACAATCCTACCTTTCATGAAAAGAGAGAGAGAGAGAGAAATTAGAAAAAAAAAACATGATTTTTTTTTTAACATGAGAGAAATGATAAGAAAAAAATAGTGTGTTTTATCCTTGGAAATGATAACAAAAAACAGCGCGTTTTATCCTTGGAAGTATTGTTATGATAGTGAGTTATTTTAAATTTTATGAATTAATTGTGGGAGTTGTAAATTTTTGAGTAACTATTCACCAAAAAATAGACTCAATTTAAGAAATGCACATCATTTTAAAATGTTTAATGAGAACGTGCTTTTTCAATTCAACATAACACATCCAATGAGAAAACTAAGGAGTGCATATTTTATCCGCGAGAGTATAGGCAATAAAGTGATTTGCTGTTAATTGTATGAGGTTGTTGAAGGAGTTGGATTTTACTGAGAAATTATGCTAGCAAAATATTAGACTAAATAAAAAAAAAATCAACATCAATTTAAAATATCTTATAAACATGTATTTTATCAACTTGGTAGAACACATATACATTTCTCCGTTGTCAGATTTCACAATAGACCAAAAGTAAAGGAATTTGAAATAATAGAGATTGAATAAAAAAAATTGCATGAAAGCGAATGACATGCAAAAACTAAAATTTAAGATAGAATTTTAAACAAATGACATCCAAAAACTAGCAAAATAAACCATCTTAATGTAATCGCTATACTCTTTTAATTTGAATGAATGAACATTGTTTCTTTTTGTCCCAAAAAAAACTTTTAATTTCTAGGGGAAGGGGTCGAACATGAAGCTCATTAACCATTTGATTTATATGCTAATTATGATGGAAAACATTAAATAACACAACATATTTTTTCAAGATAAAAAAACTGTAATCTATTGTGAAAAAAATGGTTTAATTCAAATATTTAGGATCAATTTTGAATGAGATACTCAAATTAATGGAGGACTCGAACAAGGAGAAAAACCAATCGAAGCACTATTTTTTTAAGGGAAAGGGAGGGTTTGGTTTGACACTTACACCTTAAATATTTTCAAACAAAAAATGTTACTACACCCTCAATTATTATTACAAGCAAAAAATTACTTTTCAAATTTATTGAGTAAATGATGTATTTACTTTTTTTTTTTGTGGTGGTATCCAGGACCTTGCATATATTATGCATTGTTCATACCAACTGAGCTAAGCATAGATTAAATACACTGTTGAGCAAAAAATAATAATTATTTTAATTTTTTTCGTAAGAGATTTTTTTGTTGTTAAAGGATTTATAAGAGAATTATTTAAAAATATTAGTTAATAATATTGTACTATTTTGACTAAGAATATATTAGTGGTTAGAAATTGATGTGAGGAGAGGAGCTTCCCTTGTTGGTCCGACACACAAAAACCAAGTATAATTGAATGATTTGGAAATAAATAAAGAGGAACTGCGAAAACAAAATTGAAGAAGAAGCGGAGACACTCTCTACAGAGCAGCAGTAGAGTGTGAGATGTCAGACCTAGACAGGCAGATAGAGCAACTGAAGAGATGCGAACCATTGAAGGAATCTGAAGTCAAATCCCTTTGTCTCAAAGCCATCGAAATCCTTGTTGAAGAAAGTAATGTTCAAAGGGTCGATGCTCCTGTCACCGTAAGCTACTTTACTATTCACACCCCCCTTTTTTACTTCTTATACCTTCAATTCCCACTTTTACTTTCTGGCTCATGCTCGATTCACTTACTGGGTTTTCACTTGTTACCATTTTTTTTTTGTTTTTATTGCTCAAATTCAATCAAATAGGGTAGTGGAGTTTCATAATTTTTCTTTTCAGTTTTTTTGATTTAATATGTTAGGTTTTAAGAATAACAACTAGTTTCACTTGGAATGAAATTTATCTAGGGCACACTGTTATAACACTTACTGTAATGAAAATTGATTTTATTTTTTACGGTCAATCTTTTAAGGAGATTTGGTAGGTTTTGGGAGTGTTTGGATTGACTTATTTGAGCTTATAAACTGACATAAGTTTTGTGAGACTGTTTGACAAGAACTTATGAAAACAGCTTATGAACATGTCATAAGCTGTTTTCAGCTTTTTTTCATAACTTCTTCTAGATAGGCTACGAAAATAGCTAACAGTTTATGCAAAAACAATATAACTTGATTCAGGGCCCATTTGGATTGGCTTATTTTTTAGCTTATGCAAATAAATAAGCTTTTATGTATTATTCATAAGCTTATCAAGGTTGTTTATGAAAAAGCAACTTATGAAGATTCAATTTTCGTTAGTGAGAACTTATGAATTAACATAAGAGCTTATTTATTTGCATAAGCTCAAAAATAAGCCAATCCAAACAGACCCTAAATCTTTTGCTATAGAAATAGCTTATACATAAGCGATTATCATGATAAGTGCTTATGATATAAGCTACAAATTAAGTTGTTTAGCCAAACAGGGCTTTCGTGTTTTTTTTTTTGTTGTCATTTTTATCTATTCACAGAGTTTATTATTACTTTGATTTTTTTTTTTTTTTGTATAATATTGATTGGATTCACGTATTGGGTTATCACTTATTACCAAAGAATTTGCTCATGCTCAGTAAAATAGGGTAGTGGAGTCGTAATTTCCATTTAGATTTTTTTACTGTAATATGTTAGGTTAAGAACTACTTTTGCTTTGTGTATCAATCTATATATTTTAGTGCACATCACATTATAATAATTATACTTATGTAATGAAATAGATGTTAGGGTCACTTTATCAAAGGGGTCTGTTAGGTTATGTGATTCTGAAAATAAGCAATTTCATGGTGATAGGAGAAGAAGTAGTTATTGTGATGTTTTTTCGTTTGATTAA
>Ga0315913_1009446_pt1 | contig 11443 bp, 5 predicted proteins | sample MpolsnodulesMG_FD_207736 | JGI IMG/M metagenome (GOLD analysis project Ga0315913, IMG submission 207736) | Medicago polymorpha root nodule microbial communities from Los Angeles, California, United States - small nodules | ecosystem: Host-associated > Plants > Roots > Nodule | place: USA... | reverse complement strand
ATCGTTCTAATAATCCTCCCTTTTTCTGCTAAAACCTACTGAAAATAACTGAAAAACATGCTAAGAATAACGTAAGATGACCTGTCATCACAACCCTATCATCGTCTACCTTACCAAGAGGTTTAAGAGAATGGTCTTACAAGGATTGGTTCACTACCCAGAGATACTTGTTTTACTAATTAATAACTAGTTACATCCTAGGTTCACTAGATTTTACTCAATATTAGTAATTTCACCTCCTAAGTACTTACTACTAGCTAGGCTCAACTCGCTTTCGGTATCTTTCGTCTAGTTATTAACTACTTACTTCCTAGATAGGTAGATATAAATATCAAGATATAAACATCAATATTAGGCCCTGTCACAACCTAAGTACCTAATTTAGGGTTGCACTCCACCGAAAAAACTAAAATAGACGACATTAAATAAAATAATTATAGAACAAAATTAATATCTAGTTACAAACGATAACTAAGACAAAATACAAAAAGATAAAAACATACCCTAGAAAAGATAAGAAGAAGATATAACTCCTCCTGAAGCTCCTAGAATCACCTTCCTCTTGAACTGCCACAGTTCTGAACGAGAAATTATGAATGACGAAGGAGGTATTTATAAGGAAAATTTCCACCTTACTTCGGCTAAAAACATGGGCTTCTAGGGGCGAAAAAGTCATAAAAGTGACTTTTTTTGCAAGTCATTGGGCGCCTATCGCCCTAGACCATGTGCCAGGTGCATGTGCCTGCCAGGTCTAGGTGTCTGGTGCTACCAAGCATGCTCCTGGGCGCTTTTGTGCAGCTTCTTCGCGACTAGAGCCCCTTCTGGTGAGACTGGGCGCTTCAGATCAACTTCTGGTGCTGAAATGCCTGTTTTATTCACCTTTTGAGGTGTTTTCTTCAATGTAAGATGTCTTGGAACTTGGGAACAAAATTCCTCCCTCCGTAAAGTCTTTTGAGGCTTCTTGAATCTTCATTCTTCATCTTCCCAAGGTCCACATAAATCTTGGGATGTCTTTCTTTGCTTAATTTGCTTGATTTCTTCATGAATTACATCAAGAACACCCTAAAATTGATATGTTTCGGGAAGAATAGAATTACAGACTGAAATATAGAAAATAATACAAATGTCCCAAAATCATAGGCAATTTATCTAATACTCCTTTGTTTTGTTGGTGAAATCTACTAAAAATGACTGAAAAACATGCTAAGAATAATGTAAGATGACCTGTCATCACAACCCCAAACTTAAACAGTTGCTTGTCCTCAAGTAATGAAAGAAAAACATAAATTAATCTTTGCATTTTTTTCAGGAAAACATTACCTTTCTGGAGCTGTGCTTAGAAAATCATTCATCACATCTACAACTTAGACTAAACTTACCTCGTTACGCTCAAGGGGAACCATCTTGGAGAAAGTAGCTCATATTCTCAGCCATACTCTTTTCCATGATACACGTATGTATCACCTAAAGTCAGTAGGGTTGGTCACGACATTTGCCTACTTCAGACGTCACATGAGTGTACCTTGCTGTAAGTTTGAGACAAATCTAAACAGACAGTCAAAATTAAATTATATACGCACTTTGAGGACTTTAAGGGTTATAACGTGGCTTAGGTTAATGGAGGATATATTTGGGAAAGTAGGCTAACAAAATAACTTGGAGATAGTTTACTAACCCTAAGGATTTCTACTGAACATTGATGAACTGCCAACCTTCCTTCCTTGAATCAAACACTCTGGGAATTACAGTAAAACTATTTATCTTTTTCTTTTCGACAGAAATAAACATTTTTTTAAGGGACCAATTTTTTTTTATTTTTTTGGCTCTTATTTTTTTCTTTTCTCTATTTTTTTTTATATATACCCATGGCAATCTACCTTGTTTTCATTTTTTTTCTTTTCTGATAAATAAGTTCTACTGTTACCCCACCCCAAACCTAAAATGTTTCTAATTCCAAAGAGCAGCCCCAAACTTTGCTTTAAACCATACTCAGTCAAAACAATTTCCTATCTAATTCCAAAAGAAATCAAACAGGGTGCATTTAAGGCTCAGGACTGTGACATGATTCGTCACTTAGTAACTAGAAAGAAATTTCATCTAGAGGCTCAAAGTGGTTTCACAAAGGATAATAAGAATATAATATGCTGGCTTGAAAGGCTCAAGGTACCAAAGATAAAATGCATCGTGTGTAATATAACCTAACCGATCGTCCGTAAAGAACGACCGCAAATTCGAGCAAAAACACCATTCATATGGAACACTCATAATAGAAAGAATTTAAGTATCTAACAACCTAGAATGCATTGGAAATATTTGACTCTAAATCTCACCGGTTATACTATTCAAAAAAGAGATGGTGATTCTAGAAGTACCTTGATGACAAGTCATCATACATTATTCTTAGCATGTTTTTCAGTCTATATTAGTAGGTTTTACAGAAGGAACTTATAGCGTCACCATCTCTTTTCTGAATAGCATAACTGGTGAGATTTAGCGCCAAATATTTCCATATCTGTTCTAGGTTGTTAGAAACTTAAAATATTTACAATTATGAGTGTTCCATATGAATGCTATTTTTGCTCGAATTTGCGGTCGTTCTCTACGGTTGATCGATTAGATTATTATACACGTGAGACAATTTTTCTTTGGTACCTTGAGCCTTTCAAGAAACCCTTTTATATTCTTATTATCCTTTGTGAAACCACGTTGAGCATTATCTAATTTTTTTTTATTTTTTTTGCATTATATTGCAACCTTTCCATTTATGCTTATCTTATTTTAGTCTTAGAGAATTATTTCAGAACGTTTACAGAGGAGGCTAGGTTACCCTTACATTCAAGAGCACGATAATTATTGGGGCTTACTACTGAAGGTACTCATATAGGTCACCATCTCTTTTCTGAATAGCATAACCGGTGAGGTTTAGAGCCAAATATTTCCATATCTATTTTATGTTGTTAGTTACTTAAATTCTTTCTATCATGAGTGTTCCATATGAATGTTATTTTTGCTTGAATTTGCAACCGTTCTTTACGGATGATCGGTCATTTTATCTTACACACGAGACAATTTTTCTTTGAAACCTTGAGCCTTTCAAGCCACCATTTTTTATATTCTTATTATCCTTTGTGAAACCATTTGAGCCTCCAGATGCAAAATTATTTTGTTGTTACTAAGTGACGAATCATGTTACAGTCCTGCACCTTATTTGCTACCCATTTTGATTTCTGTTGCAGTTAGAATAGGTAATTATTTTTGACTGAGTATGATTTGAAGCTAAGTTTGAGGTTGCTATTTGGAATTAGCAACATTTTTAAGTTTGGGGTGGGGTACCTGTAGAACATATTTATCAAAAATGAAAAAAATGTAGATTGTCATGGGTATACACACAAAAAAAAATAGAAAAAAAAAATCAAGAGCCAAAAACATCAAAGATTTTGGTCAAAAAAATAAGTTTATGTTTATGAATAAAGATAAACAGTTCTATTTTGTACCCATCTTGACTTAATTAAGGAAGGAAGGTTGGCAGCACAATAAGTTTATGTTTAGAATTGTCCCAAATTTATAGCAAGGTACATTCATGTGATGACTGGAGGGCGCAAATGTCGTGACCAGACCTACTGGCTTAGGAGATACAAACATGTATCATGGGAAAGAGTATGGCTGACTATGTGAACTTTCTTCTCCAAGTCCGTCCCGCTTGAAGGTAACGAGGTAAGTAAGCCAATGTTGTAGATGGGATGAGTAATGATCTGAGCACAACTCGGGAAAAATATGTTTTTCTTGAAAAAATGCAAAGAATAAAATGTTTTTCTTTCGTTACTTGAGGACAAGCAACAGTTTAAGTTTGGGGTTGTGATGACAGGTCATCTTATGTTATTCTTAACATGTTTTTTTAGTTATTTCCAGTAGTTTTTGCAGCAAAAAGGAGGAGTATTAGAGCAATTTCCTATGAGTTCGGGACTTTGAGTGTACAATTCTAGTTTTCCCGAAACATAGCAATTTTATGGGTTTTTTTTTGAAGTAATTCAAAAAGAAATCATGCAAATCGGCAAATCGAGAATATCCAAAGATTTGTGAAGACTTTGGGAAGATAAAGAATGAAGATTCAAGAGGCCTCACGAGACTTTGCAAAGGGAGGAATTTTGTTCCCGAGTCCCGAGGCAAGTTATTTGGAAGAAAACACCTAAAACAACGGAAGAACGGAGAATTTGGGCTTGGAATGCACACACATGCGCCTAGGGCATGTGATGTGCGCCTCGTGAATCCAAAACATGTTGGGAGAAAGTGTCTTTTCCTGCTTTTTTTATGGGTATAAAGCCCGCGTTTATAGCCCAAACCCAGTTAGAAACTCTCACTATAAATACCAGCATACCTCATTCAGAATTTATTGTTCAGAACTGGAGCAGTTCAAGAGGAAGGCAATTCTAGGAGCTTACGGAGGAGTTTCTATCTTCTCCTTGTTTTTTCTAGGGTATGTTTTTATCTTTAGTAATTTGTTTTTAGTTACCGTGTGTAACTAAATCTTTTTAGGTTAGAGTTCTAAGATAAACCTCTGTTTATTTTGTTGGATATTTATTTAATTTAATGTCGTTTATATTTTATTTATTTTCTGTTCGCTATTAAGTTTTATGACGGTTTAAGTTTATTTATGTAGTAGCACAACCCTAGAAAAGGTACTTAGGTTGTGACGGAGTCTAATATTGATATTACTATCCTAATGCTCATATCTTGTATATTAGTATCTATCTGTCTAGGAAGTAATTAGTTATAATTAGGGAAAGATACCGAAAGCGAGTTGACCCTAGTAATACGTACTTATGAGATGATATTACTAATATTGAGTAAAATCTGCAGAACCTTGAAGATAATCTCGACGGGTCTTACCCTGTGTCTGGATTTCGACAGTTATATTCATAGTTCGCTAGAACAATCACAATTTTCTGGAAAAACAATCAAGCACAAAAGCTCTTGAGATTTGCTGGTTGATCTCGCTCGCCCTTGTTTTAAATCATTTCAGTAGTTTACCAAAATCCAGGGTAAACACTCTCTAAGTAACCTGAGTGCATCTTGTGGTCCTTTTCAAAACCCTTTTTTCGATCAAAACCTTTGCACAACATGCTCCTGAGATCTCTAGTTCGGTCTCGCTTGTGATAATCAGAACTAGCCTGTAGTTTACCGAAAAGACAGGCAAACACAGACTAAAATCTTCTTCTTCAATAACTTCTTCCTCAGCATATTTAGACATCACCAACTTCCTAAATGGTCTTCTTGGTTGCTTCTCTGGTTTCTTCACAGGCTGCGCAAGTGAGGCTCTTGTAGTAGTAACACCTTTGGTTATTTTGGGTAGAATCTCTGAAGTGTCCAGTTCTGCTACTTCTTTTTGTACACCAGAAGTAGCAGCTTCGATAGTCTTGGCCTTCTTTGATGGCTTCTGAGGTACATCTTTTACCTCCTCAGAAGTTGCTTTCCTTTTCCTGATAGGCTTCAGAGGCTCACCTATCTTGTCTGGAATCTGACCCCACTTGATAAGAACTGCAATCTCCTTGTAGTATGCAGCAATGTACTTTGCAATCACTATAGGATGATCCTATAATGAAATTGGTGGGAAATCATCTAAGAACTCAGTAGTTTTGACTGATAGCTTCAAATCATCTTTAGAGATTATCACATTCTTCTTCCGAATGATTTTCATGAACCCCAACATTGTTCCATTGACCACCTTACCAGTCCATGTTCCCAGCTCCTCATGAGAAGTAACTCCTAAGTCTTGTAGCTTCTGAAATAATCTCCCATGATACAGAATCTTAGAAATTAGTCTTGTATAAGGTACAATCTTATTCCCTATGATTCCTTCTCTGATAGAAGTACACATATGGTTGAAGATGTATGCTGGAAGATTGATTGGACATTTCTTAACAAGGAATAGTAAGAAATGTTTTTGATCCCAGGACATGTAATATGTTCCTCCTTCCCTAGGCATAAAGCACATGATCATCAGCTTCTGAAGCACCCTATGTTCTTTTCTCAAATGATTACACTTCTTAAAATCTCTTCCTTCAAACAAAATCTTGTGAATCCTTGAAACCCATTCACTAGTCTTGATAAGTTTCTCAGTCCCAATGAAGTATAATCCATTATCACGGCAACATGTTATCCGTGAAATCATAACCTCAGTGATAGTCACTTTGATCCCCATCACTGCATACCTAATTTCCACACCAGTAAGTTCTTTCAAACCCATTTCTTCTCTTATCTTCCCTTCTAAGGACATGTCTTCAAGAATCTTCTCATACTCTTCCCTGTGAGCAACTTCTTCATCGTATGCTTCAGCTCTAACCCATAAGTCTTTGACCAACTCTGTATAAGACGGACCATTCAACATGTTGAAGTAGTTACTCCAATTTTGACGATCTGTATATGGTTGAATGTCGCATGCATTCCTCGTCAGAGAACCAAAATCCACTGCAGGTTCTATCAGCAAGTTCAATGAATCTTTATCCATTGGCATGGTCGTAGGTTTGATGTACGTTGAAGCTTCGGAATCAATTATCAAAGCTACTTCTTGAGATGAAGATGTCATAACTCCGCACAGTTTTAAGGTTCTAAGGTTTTTTTCGAATAAGAGAGAGTTTTGAGAGAGAGAGAGAGAGAGAGAGAGAGCTTGGAAATAGAAAGTGTAAGAAGTGAAGTGAGAGGTGTGTGTTTTTGTGTAAGTGTTTTTCGCAAAACGGTTAGAATTCAGACAAAAAGACAAAAAATAAAACACATTAATGAAAAAGGAGGTGCGAGACACTACATTTAAAGCATTTTCATCATTGCCTAGCAGTTAATACCCAACAGTTATAAACCACGTCAGATAAACTATCAGAATAAATGTTTTATTAGTGGGTTAGGTGCACAAAAAGTAACTTTCACCTTTTCCACTAATAAAGGTATCAGAGGCAAAGAGTTTAGAGTCTGAAGTTCAGAGTCTGGTGACTTCAGAAACCGAAGTTCTTCAGAGTCTCAGTAAAGAGAGTCTAATGGACATTTGCTTCTGAACTTCTTCAGAGTCTGAATTCTCATTCAGAGGCAAGCATTAATCAGAGACATGATGCATGTTCAAATTTTTCTTTATAACATCAAATCTTTCCATAGTTAAAGGTTTTGTGAATATATCAGCCCATTGATGTTTAGTATCAATGAATTGTATATCCAAAGTACCTTTTTTAACATAATCTCTTATAAAATTGTGTTTAATTTCAATATGCTTGGCTCTAGAATGTAGAATTGGATTCTTTGACAAATAAATAACAGTAGCATTATCGCAATAAATGGGAATACTATTTTCATTAATCTAATAGTCCTCTAGCTGATGTTTCATCCATAGTAGTTGTGTGCAACAACTTGCAGCTGAGATGTATTCTGCTTCTGTTGTTGACAATGCAATAGTTGATTATCTTTTGCTAGCCCATGATATCCGATTCTCACCAAGAAACTGACAGTTTCCATTGTTGATTTTCTTTCAATCCTATCACGAGCATAGTCAGCATCGCAGAATCCAACCAACTTATAATCTAAGGCTTTCTTATAAAGAAGTCCAAGATTAGTTGTTCCTTTCAAATATCTAAAGATTTTCTTAACAGATGTTAAACGAGATTCTCTAAGATCTGATTGAAACCTACACGAGCATAAACTAAATAAAATATCAGGTCTAGATGCAGTTAGGTATAACAGTGAACCTATCATACCTCTGAACAGCTTCTGAACAACAATATGTAGTGATCTGTGAATAATGTGATAAGAAAAAGTAACAACTTTTGAGGTACATTTATTGTTTAAAAGACTTTTCTAACCCTCATTTAATGGTTGTCTTTTTAATAATAGTGGGTATATTACTTCACAAAGTTTTATGAGGGTATATTTGTAAAAACATTCAAAAAAATTGCAACAGCTAATGTTTATCTTGGTTTTGATGATTTTTGGTTTCTCTTCTAATAAAAAAGACCGGAGGGAGCAACATATTTCACTTATCCCATTGATGCAATTGTTCAAAGTAACTACCCAAGTTTACTGAACCACTTTCAAGACAGAGATTTCTTGAGAAACAAAGCTATATTAGCTTCAACAATTCAAGTTGTGGATAAAATTAACAACTACATTCTTAATCTTATTCTAGGTGATCTAATTGATATGTTATTATTAGTACTGGAGAAGAAAAAGAGTATTTCAGTTTCGATTCCATATATCGCAATGAAGCAAATGATAACGATGTTTTGGAACAACTGACAACAGAATTTCTTAATTTCTCCAAACATCTGGTCTACCTAACCATTCTATCAAGCTTAAATTGGAACACCGATAATGTTGATGAGAAATTTAGATTAGGGTGAAGGTTTGTGCAATGCAACTAGGTTGACTATTACAAGACTTGCAAATTATGTCATTGAGGCAAAAATTATAACTCGATAAAATATTGGAAACAAGGTCTACATTCCTAGAATGTCATTGTCACCTTCACAGCCGCCGTGGCCGTTCAAACTTGTGCGAAGATAGTTTTCGATCATTGTATCATTTGCAATGACGATTAACAAATCACAAGGTCAATCTTTAGATCTGTTGGTTTGTACTTGCCAAAAGACGTATTTAGCCATGGACAAACTTTGTTGTTTTATCTAGAGTCAAAAGTAAGGAAGGTCTTAAAATATTGATACATGATAAATAAATAAAAAAACTTATCTAATACAACAAATGTTGTATTCAAGGAAGTCTTCCAAAATGTCAAATGAACTTTGTACCCACTCAATAAGTATTTAATTTTTAGTATTGTATTTTTAATGTTAATTACCTTATACGTGTCAATTTTTATTACAATTAACGACCTTCAATTTAATTTTGCAGGACACACTCAGTGGCTGCAATTTTATTTTTCTTTGCACTATCAAATATTGTTAATCAAAATTAAATTGAATAAGAAGCACATTTACCCGACATGTCATAGATTATAGCCCTGGATCTGTCTTTCAAAGTGTAAGTTTCTAAACATGTTTACTGTTATACATTTTTGCTTAGTGCTAATTTAACATAACCGTTATTTGCACACATACCTATAAGCACACATGTCATATCAGAATAGCTATAACCACACACATAAGACTAGGGTAGAGTATGCTTTATTTGCTTTTAATCTAAGAGAAACTCACATTTTACAATATTAGTTGAAAGGATTACCGTAGAGATTACAAGCTATTGTCATAGACACATAACTAAGAGAATAATATTATAGGTATGATTGGACCAATGCAAGTAATTTAACTATGGTAACATGTCAGATTATACTCCATCACATCCAAACTAAACCAAGCCAATATCTACTAAAGCAAATCGAAACATCAGTTACAAAAAAGCTCACAACTCTACAACTTCTCATATGTCCTTAACAATATAAGTTAACTTTAGTTGTTTATTTAGATTCTATATCATATCTTTTATTTCTTCCATAAAAGTTGTTTCAAAGATTATATTCTGTGGAAAGTAATCATCATAGCCTATACAGATTCTTCTTAAAATTGGATTGATACTGTATTTTTGTTCCTAATGAACAATCAATGAAACTGTCTTTGTTCATGTTTTATTTCTGTAAAATAGTTTTTATTCTTTTGGGATTTATATACATTTTAAGGTAAGTTGGTGACTATTAAAAACCACAATCAATGCTACACGAAAATGAAAAAAACAAGTATACTATTGTTATATATCCTGAAGTAATAACTATCAAATGCAATTTGATGAAAGCATGAACAATTCAGAAATCAGTTATTCCAAGACACATGAATATACATGTTAATTGAAACAATATTTTTCCAAATAACCATATGTTATTTACCGTTCTGAAAAGTTATTTGATCCATATCTTATGTAAACTTTTGAAAAGTGCAATTTTGGTTGAGAACAAAAGACCTGCTGCATAACATATAGACCAATAGAAAATATTAGAAACTGAAGTTTCAGTTGCCAAAGCCGCATGCTCACTTTTGTCAGTTATACAACCATCATTTCCCATTATTACAACTATCCAAAATAATTGCTTAGTTTACTTTCAAACACAGTTTTAAAACATCACTGCAACTAATCAATTAAGTTTTCTCACGGACTTAAATTACACAAGTTCAATTATTAAACCAAATAAACTATAACTGATATCTCATACAATTTATAAAGCAAAAACAATTGGATCAAGATTGTATTGTCATGGAAGTTTTGTTATTGCCTATATTCTATCATTGAAATTTTATGGAAATTAAAAACATAGGTCCTCAACAAAACATGTATAACTAATAATTTTCAATGAATCTATACTCATGAATCTATAATTTTCGATTTAAGTACCTATGCCTACCAATATGACTAATATGACTATATTCATGTCTCTGAAATACTCATGTCTTCACATCTGCAACGTTGGCGACGCCAAAGTCATTGTCATTGATCGGATCTGCACTTGCTCAAAACTAATCTTTCAACCTGAATCAAATAAACACCGCACTAAAACGGAAAATCAAAAACACACCGCACAAAGACGGAAAATCAAAACAAACAAAGTCGTTCAGAGACGACGAAATCACAAAAACAAATTAAAGAAAACAGAAAATATATGTGAAATCACTTATTCAATTAGGATAGAAGGAAAAACAATTCGGAGTGGTGATTTTTGGGTCAAAATTGACCCTAAATCATCCCTCTAAAAAGAAGAAGAAGAAATGGGTGACGGCTAGGGTTTGAGAATGAGAGAAGAGAGGGTCAATTTTTGACTGGTTCGGTTGATTTGTTATAATTTAAAAGCAAAAAACATTTACATTTATACTTTTAATCAAAATTAAAATTTCATAAAAAAAACTACCATTCATAATTTTCTCAAAGTTAGCCAGTAAAATGAGCGGAAAGACGAGTGCTCATCTTTGGCTGGTTATTATAGGTTACATAACTATTTGTTCAATACAAATTTTACTATCAATTATCGAAATATAACCCGTGCTTGGTTTTTAACAAGGAGAAAAACAAGAAACTACTATTTGTGCTAATTGTAGCATGAGTAAAACCAACAAACCACCATTTGTGCTAATTGACGTTGGTTTTCCAAGCAGGTTATCTTCAAAGGTCCCAATCACATGACCCAAAAGCTTCTTCCTATTTTCAGCATACACTTCTCCATTCAATCCACGCTTCACCAAGTCACCAGCCAACTCAACCGCAGCCTTAACCGTCTCCTCAACGCTATCATGCGCCGAGTCAACAATCCCCAATCTCACCGCCTCCTCCGCCGTCACCTTCTCCGCCTCCTTCACAATCCTCTTCATCGCCGCCGCATCTCCAACCTTTGCATCAATAACAGCAACAAACCACGCCGGAATAACATGATCAATATCAATATCAAGCTCGTTCTTGTAGAGAAATTCATGAT
>Ga0315913_1009439_pt1 | contig 11446 bp, 5 predicted proteins | sample MpolsnodulesMG_FD_207736 | JGI IMG/M metagenome (GOLD analysis project Ga0315913, IMG submission 207736) | Medicago polymorpha root nodule microbial communities from Los Angeles, California, United States - small nodules | ecosystem: Host-associated > Plants > Roots > Nodule | place: USA... | reverse complement strand
AAAAATGGATAATTGTGCAGACTTTGACTTTTTGGACTTATCTTAAAAGGAAGTAATTAATAAAACAAATAATGACTACATTAAAAAAATTAAAGTTAAAGTTAATTAATTAATTATAATTTTTTTTTTAAAAGATGGAAATGAAGATTAAAAAGAAAGAGAGAAGAGAGCCCGACTCGGAACCAATTACGAGGTATTTTAAAATACCTCTCTGCCGAATTTTTCACTGAAACGTCAAAGATCGATCAGGGTCAAATGATGTGTGTCAGTGGTATCTTAGGTCAAAAATTGGGGTATGACAATGGTCATTTGAGGTCGTTTGTTGTAGCTTTCTTAAGGACAAAAAAAAACCATTTTTTTAAATAAAAAAAATCACTTTAAAGAGTATTGTATCCGTTTGTTACAATTTTATATTAAAAAAATAAGAATTTATAAAAACTCTAAAAACAACTTCAAACGAAAAGCGGTTAAAAGTAACTTTTCAAAAATAATCTCCTAAAGCAGTACCAGTCATAAATCATAAATATATATGCAGAGAGGGAGAGGCAACCAATGACAAAGAAAATAGTTTATATATAAAGTTTATAATTCATAAGTCAAATCTCTTCTAACTTATGACTATTCATAAGCTACGATTTGTAGCTTCAGCAAATTCACATCCAAATTGTCTTGAGGTGCAAGAAACAAAATTTGAATATAAATCCAAAGGCTTAATTACACTTTTGGCCCCCTAAGTTTTTCAAAGTTGTGATTTTGACCCCTTAAAAAAAACAATTCTTAAGGGGCCTGAAAAGAGTTTTTTTTAGGGGGCCAAAATCACAACTTTAGGAAACTTAGGGGGTCAAAAGTGTAATTAAGCCAAATCCAAACTATTGATTATGCTCGATAGTATAACTTTCACGAATTTGATACTCCTAGGTTCTTGGTAAATCAGAAGGATTCATATGCGTATGCATGATACAACATGGTAAGATCAAATTGCATTTCTCCATCTATCAACGTTTCATTTTAATCCTGAATCATAAGCATAATTTCACAAAATTAAAAAAGAAATCAATATGGAACTTTCTAAGAAGTGAACAAAACACAAGAATATTTTAATCGTGCATACCTGTTTATCCGCTTCACTTATTGTGTCATCCAAGGCGAACAACTATTCTGAACGAATCCATCTACATCAAGCAATTGCTCAAAAAAGCAATCACCATTTGAATCCATAGTTCTATCATCTGTTTTCTCAACTTGAGGCATCTGAGTGATTAATGGACTATTAGCTTGGGGTACATTATGGACCATGGAACTAGTGCCTGAATTAGAAGAAGCAAGAAAATCCAAGGTATTGTTGAAGGAAGAATCCACGTTTTGCTGCTGCGTGTAACATGAAGCCGTTACAACATTCCCAAGTAATCCATCTTGACATTGCATCGTTTCCTCTAAAGGAACATCAATGACGCGTGTCAAAGAAAAATCAGTTGGGCTTTTCCTAAATTGAGAACTGAGCGAGGCAAACTTTAAGCTATTGTGAGATATTTGATCATTACTAAAATCCTCACTCAATGGAGAAGGATTGGAAGCAAAGTTATAGGAACCACTTGTAGCAGGGTTAAAAGATTTTTGTTCCGTAGCAGGACCTCCAACAGATGGGTGATTTATAAATGCTCTTGAATTATGTGTTTGTAGGTGATTGCTTGAGATGCAAGAAAGAAAACTATTTGCATTATTAACATTAGCTCTGATGTCTTGGAAGCCAGAAGAATCTGTAAATGCACTTGAATCGTCAATTGGACTTAAGTTCATGTTACCAGGTGGATAAATGTTCCGGTGAAACTGGTTAATTTCCACTGACGTTCGAACGCCCTTTAAAGCACTCGAGTTTTCACTTGCAAAAAACAATGGCTGCTTGTAACTGGGAATGTTTTGAGACTGAAGTGGAGGGACTAGTGCAGAAGAACTCATTCCTCTCAAGTTCAATCCAGATGGTGCGTTCAGCCGACAATACATGTTACTAGATGCATATGTTGGCAATGTGCTGCTTAAGATTCTTCTTGATCCAGGTAAGGTACAAAAATCTCCATATCCGGCTACTGAATTCTTTTGTAGGTGAGGATCTAATGCAGCATCTACTCTAGCCTGTTTAGATGGCCTTTTGAGACTAAGTTTGTATTTCTGCAATCGAAAACGAGAACGAGCTTACTCATAGTTTTCACACTTATGTTTCATAAAAGGAGATTGTTGAATAACGGATATGTTTAAAAGTAAATTATCCCTTTAACTTCGACGGCATTTGCAAAAAGGTGATGATCAAATATTTTAATGATAAACTAGTAAGAAATATTTGCAAAAAGGTGATGATCAAATATTTTAATGATAAACTAGTAAGAAATATTTTGACAAAAGGGGAAATTACAGTTTGTACCTGCAAATGGCTAGCTACATTTTCCCTTGTAAGCCCTTCAACATTCATCAAGTCACATATTTTCTTAGGATATGCCTCTGCAATAACATAAGAAGAAACTACATGTTAGGAACAATAATATCCATATGTAAGTGTCAATCATCAAATGGTCTTCTTAAGGTTCCAAGTTTTCAAGCCAATCAAATTAGCAAAGCACCAAAAAAAAAATCATTGTCACATAAACTCACTATCAAGGCCGAGTTGACTAACTATAGATACAAATTTTTTATGCAATTCATCATCCCAAACTAAACGAGGCTTCTTCCGAGTCGAGCGTTCCTCATCATTGTCTCCACCATTATCTTCTTCTGCTTCTTCTTCTTCTTCTTCATCCTCACTTTGTTCCTTTATTTTTTGTCTACGGGTTTTATTCTTGTTGGCAATATTTTCAGATGAGGTGTCTTGACTACATATCCCATCAGTAATGATTTCTTTATTCCGATCCTTGCTTTCAATCTTCTTTCTCACTACATGTTGCCATATGTTCTTAAGTTCTTCCAATCGGATTGGTTTCACTAGATAGTCGCAAGCGCCTTTCATCACACCTTTCATCACCCTCTCTCTATCATCATTTCCTGACAACACTATATCACATAAAAAATCATCACTTAAAGACACTATCTGAATATAAGAAGTGAATCTTAGTTAGCTGAATAATGCACATGCTAAAACAAAGGTATATGAGCTTACTGATGAAGGGTAGGTCCATTTCAAGTCCAACTTGCTCAAGGAGCTTGAATCCATCCATTTCTGGCATGCTAACATCACTAATTACAAGGTCAAACATATCTCTCTTTTCCCTCAACAATTCTAGCGCTTCCACAGGCTTCGTAGTTGTAGTAACTGCAACAATGAAGAATCAAACTAGTGATTCAGTGAGAGACATTTAAAATAAAAAGGCTTCCTGCGTTATAAAGGACCGTCAATTCACCCAATAATAGAAAACGTTTAATCAAAATAGTGAGGCTTATAGTTCCCACTTCCAACACTAATGTGTCAGCCCAATAAAATAGTAGCGATCTTTAAAAGATTTAAAATTTCAACTTTAGGAGAAAGAAAATACCGCCGTCTCGCAAAAGAATGAATTTCTGTATCTAAAATCAAGAAAATTGTCAACTGATGTGTGTGTATATCTACATATACAATTACATTACAAAACTATACATGTGAACAAATAAAGTGTCAAACAAATTTGCAATAATTTTTACATATTTTAATTGCAACTTAGAGCTGCACAGAATAATAGAAAATGAGAAAATAGTATTTAGGAAAGTTGAGTTCAACAGCACTTCAAAAAATCATATTCATTCATAATTTGTACCAAACAGACTAGCAATGTCTTTTCCAATCTAAATAACTGAACTATTTGCAAGAAACTCATACTCTATTTTTATTTCCTACTTTTGTCTTACCATTTTCATTGCTAGCAAAGTTCTCTATGTATGTACTTGCGAGCTTAACTCAGTTGGTATGGACAATGCATAAAATATACAAGGTCTGGGGTTCGAACCCTGACCACAAAAAAAAAAAAAGTTCTCTATGTATTTGTTACAAAGATCAGAAGTGTCACAACACGACGAATACAATTTCCAATCAAATAATATTTTTTTTATCTTTTGTTTCTACTAATTTTTTGGCAAATATACTTGTTTGGGTAGCTCAACATATATTAGGGGGGTGGCTAAACATAAAAGTATACTTATTTATACCCGAAATAAACAAAAAATTGGGATAGCCAAGATTACATCGAAAATATTTTAAGAAAACAAATGATTGAATGTAACATGTGTCGGTGTTGGATACTAACACACGCTCAGCACCGACTACAAAGCTTATAAGTTATAACCAAGACGTCGTGGTTCAAACTCTGAAAAACTAATATAATCATCACTAAATTACTAACAAGTAACATTTGCCCCGATTAAAAAAAAAGGGTTTACTATATCAATGAAAGTTCCAATTATAAGTTTACACCACTGCATGAGAGGAGAATAGTACGGGAAAACATCAAAGAATCATCAATGCAGAAATGAATTGACTGAAAGAAAGAAGAAAAAATGGAAACGAACCATTATACTTGCACATGAGAAGAAACTTCTCCAACAGTTTGAGACAAGTTTGATCGTCGTCAACAGCCAGAACACGCATTCCCACCGGAAAATCTTCTCCGAAGACATCTTCAACCTCCAAAGGATTCTCCACAGCCATCATGAACCAGAATCAAATATCCAAAACAGAAAACAAGTTTTGATCAGTGATCAAACAAATCACACACGAAACAGTTCCAAACTCAAGAAAAGGCCTAGAGAGAAAAACACAAATATTTAATGGCCTTTCTGCTATTTGTTGTTGTGAAAAACACAGAGGAATAAGTTTTTTCTCTCTAAACTTGCAAAGAAAGAAATTAATTTCTTGATTTCATACGATATTTTCCAAATTTATTATTATGGGTGTTTTTTAATGATTTTTAATACAACAAACCAAAGTGTAACCCACAGAAACAAAACCGAGTTCCAAATTGTGTTCAATCACTGTCTTTAATCAATGCCAACAAATTGTGTTCTAAGTTGTGACATTTATTTATATTTCAAGCCAACAAATGCGTATTGAGATCCAAAGAAATATTTTGGAAGACAATTTTGTAGGAAAAAAAAGTCACCGTGGTTGTACTAGTAGGGTCTACTGTACCTTCTTTTTATAGTAGATCCTATTAGTACAAAGAAGGTATACTATGAAAAGTCGTCGTGGTTGTACTAGTAGTGTCTACTATACCGTTCATTGTCCCCAAAACATGAAGAGACGGATTCAAAACAATGAAAATGAAAACTTGGAGTCTGTAATCACAAATTTATGAGTAGGGTCTGCTATACCTTCTTTGTAAATTACCACAAATACTATAAATTATATTATGAGATCCCTGTATGTTAAAGACAAAATGTTGACTACATTAAAAAATATTTATTATTTATTAAAAAATGTCTAAAATTATCAATGCATTTAATGTTTTGTTTTCTAATAAATAGTAATTTATATATATTTTTTATTGTTCAACTGATATCATAATACAATGGAATATCAACAATATGGTACAATATGTATGTTTATGTTTATGTTCCCTCCGATTATGTGTACAACTGTACATTGATGCTCATTTTGCTCTTGTATTTTGCCCCCTTGTTTATTGAAGTGTTGATATTTTGGAGACTTTCTTGAAGTGTATGTATGTCCATTAAATTGCGAGTCGAACAAAAATTACATCATCTCAATTCTTAGAACTTGAAACGTGAGTAATTTGATCTTCATCCAACAATACTAATTCACGGACTGCTATTTTAACACGAGAGAACCCATTTCTAAAACTAGAACATCCCTTGCACATTCTCTGACTCACAGTCATGTACTCATTGTATTGAACTTGGAGTACATTGTAGCGATACACCGTAAAATTAAGAGCTTGTTTGATGCAACAGTTCTTGCTTATGAAATCAGTCTTTGATTTCACAAGTACCCCCCAAATTCTAGCTTGCCAGAACATTTTGAGACTCACCATGTGTCACAACTAAGATAGAAACTATCCCTCAAATATTATTGGTTTGAGGTACAAAGTAAAGAAATGAAGGTACCTATGATAGATATACAGATTTTAATTATTATTATTCATCTTTGCATATGAGGGATGCCGGATGCATAATGTTGATTGCTCTAGAATTTACTGCAATTGGAAATATATAGTCTAGTTCAAAAATCATAAGGAATACCAGTCACAAATCATAAATATATATGCAGAGAGGGAGAGGCAACCCAATGACTAAGAAAATAGTTTATATATAAAGTTTATAAACATAAAGATAATAATAACAGTTGTAAAAATAAACTGGACTGCTAGCACATACTAGTAATACTAAAGACATAGGTCAAATCTCCTCTAACTTATAGCCAGCCATAAGCTACGATATGTAGCTACAGAAAATTCTAGTTCAAATAGTCTTGGGATGCAAGAAATAAAATTTTAAGATAAATCCAAGCTACTAGTTAAGCTTCTCGATGAAACAGCTCCAAGACTGGAGTAACTTTCACGGCTTTGATGCTCCTAGATTCTTGGTTAATCGGATGGACTCCGCTACAAAATCCAACATTGTAAGATCAAATTTCATTTCTCCATCTATCAATTACGTCTCATTTTAATCATGAATCATAAACTTGCTAAGAAGTAAACAAAACATAAGAATATTTTAATCATATATACCTGTTTAACCGCTTCACTTATTGTGTAATCCAAGGACACAACTATTCTCAATCAATCCATCTAGGGCAAGCAGTTGCTCAAAAAAGCAATCACCACGTGGTTCCATAATTCTTGCATCTGAATAAAATTTCTCAACTTGAGGCATCTGAGTCATTAATGGACTATTAGTTTGGGGTACACTTTGTACCATGGAACTAGTGTCTTCATTATAAGAAGCAAGAGAATCCAAGGTATTGTTGAAGGAAGAACTGACATTTTGCTGCTGCGTCGTATAACATGAAGCCTTTACAATATTCCCAAGCAAGCCATCTTGACATTGAATCGCTTCCTCCGAAGGAACAGCAAGTGTCGAAGAAAAATCAACTGGACTTTTCCTAAAGTGAGAACTGAGAGAGGCAAAATTTAAGCTATTGCCAGAAATTTGATCATTGTTAAAATCCTCACTCAATGGAGAAGGATTGGAAGCAAAGTTAGATGAACCATTTGTAGCTGGATTAAAAGATTTTGGTTCCACATAAGCACCTCCAACAGAAGAGTGATTTACAAATGCTCCTGAATTATGTGTTGATAGGTGATTGCTTGAGATGCAAGAAAGAGAACTATTTACATTATTAATAGTATCTCTGATGTCTTGGAAGCCAGAAGAAACTGTAAAAGCGCTTGTATAATCAATTGGACTTGAATTCATGTTACCAAGTGGATAAATGTTCTGCTGAAACTGGTTAATTTCCACCGATGTTCGAACACCCTGGGAAAAACTCAAGCTTTCACTTGCAGAAAACATCGGCTGCTTGAAACTGGGAATGTTTTGAGACCGAAGTGGAGGGACTGGTGCAGAAGAACTCATTCCTCTAAAGTTCAAACTAGATGGTGCGTTCAGCCGACAAAACATGTCACTAGATGCATATGTTGGCAGTGTGCTACTTAAGATTCTTCTTGATCTAGGTAAAGTACAAAAATCTCCATATCCACCTACTGAACCCTTTTGCTGGAGAGGATCCAGTGCAGCATCTACTTTAGCCTGTTTAGACGGTCGTTTGAGACTAAGTCTGTATTTCTGCAATCGAAAACGAGAATGAGCTTAGACACCGTTTTCATACTTTTATTTCATAAACTTAGCTTATTGAAATTTCAATGAACAACGGATCAAAAAACTTTCACACCGTTATTTGTATGCAATGTATGTTTAAAAGTAAATTATCCCCTTTAAATCAACCGTATTTGCAAAAAGGTGGTGATCAAATATTTTAATAATAAACTAGTCTGAATTTTGTTTACTAAAGGGGAAGTTATGATTAGTACCTGCAAATGGCTAGCTACATTTTCCCTTGTAAGCCCTTCAACATTCATCAAGTCACGTATTTTTTTAGGATAAGCCTCTGCAATAATAGATGAAGAAATTACATATTAGGAACAATAATATCCATATTTAAGTATCAATCATCAAATGGTCTTATTAAGTTTCATGTTTTCAAGTCAAGCAAGTTAGCAAAGTAAAAAAAACATAAAAAATCATTGTCATATAAACTCACTGTCAAGGCCAAGTAGATTAACTATAGAAACAAATTTTTTGTGTAACTCATTATCCCAAACAAAACGCGGCTTCTTCCGAGTTGAGTGTTCCTCATCATTCTCTTCATCAGTATCCGCTTCTTCCTCCTCACTTTGTTCCTTTCTTTTTCGTCCATGCGTTTTATTCCTGTTAGCAATATTTTCAGATGAGGTGTCCTGACCACATACCCCATCACTCATGACACCTTGATTTTGATCCTTGCTTTCAATCTTCTTTCTCACTACATGTTGCCAGATGTTCCTAAGCTCCTCCAATCGGATCGGTTTGACTAGATAGTCGCAAGCGCCTTTCATCACACCTTTCATCACCCTTTCTCTATCATCATGTCCTGACAACACTATATCACACCAAAAGAAAAAATCATCACTAAAAGATACTATCTGAATATAAGAAGTGGATCTTAATTAGCTGAATAATACACATGTTAAGACAAATTAAAGTTTGTTAGCTCACTAATGAAAGGCAGGTCCATTTCAAGTCCAACTTGCTCAAGGAGCTTGAAACCATCCATTTCTGGCATGTTTACATCACTAATTATAAGGTCAAACATACTTCTCTTTTCCCTCAACAATTCAAGCGCTTCCACTGAGTTTGTAGTTGTAGTAACTGCAACAACCAAGAATCAAAGTAGTGAGTCAGTGAGAGACATAAGACATTTCAAATTAAAAGGCTTCCTGCGTTATAAATGACCGTCAATTCACCCAAGAATAGCACCGTTTAATCAAAATAGTGAGGTTTATAATTCCTACTTCCAGCACTAATTCAGTAATTTGTCAGCACGATAAAATAGTAGTAATCTTTAAAAGATGTAAATTGCAACTTTAGCATAACAGAAATTAAAACACAGCCATCTTGCAAAAGAATGAATTTTTGTATCTAAATTCATGAAAACTGTCGACTGATGTGTGTATATAACCTATATGTAGCAGATGTGAGGGACACCAGAAGACTTATATAACCTATACACATCACACTTATAATAATTTGAGAAAATGTAAGTGATTGAATGAGTTGTGCCCGATACAAATTAACACATGTCGGAGTCCAAACATTCTCATAGCTTATAACCAAGAAGACATTGTTCAAACTTCAAACCCTAGAAACTAATATAATCACTATTCACTAACAACTAACACTTGCCAATAAAATAAAATAAAAAGGGAAAAAAAGGGTTTGCTATATCAAAGATACTTCCAATTATATGTTTACACCATTGCATGAGAGGAGAATAGTAAGTGAAAACATGAAAGCATCACCAACGCAGAATCAAATTGAATGAGTGAAAAAGAAAGGCAACAAACCGTTGTACTTGCATGTGAGAAGATGCTTCTCCAGCACTTTGAGACTAGTCTGATCGTCGTCAACAGCCAGAACACGCATACCGACCGGAAAACCTTCTTCGGTAACATCTTCACCCACCAAACGATCCTCCACAGCCATCATAAACCAGGAAACAGAAAACAAGTATTGATCACACGAATAAGTTCAAGAAAATTAAAGGCCTAGAGAGAAAAATACAAATATATTTAATGGCTTTGTTCTCTTTTCTTAACAACAAAGAAGAATAAGTTTTTGACTCTAAATATATTTGTTGGTGATTTGCCAAACAAAAGTAGAAACTTTTGAGGAAAGAAATTGATTTCATGATTTGATACGATATTTTCTTTCCAAATTTATTATCAGTTTTTTTTTTACAATTGTGCTTTGCATGTTATGACTAATACTAAAATTTTCAATGCTTATTTTGGCATCTAATGATTACGAAATTTCCGCACCGCGACGTTGTTATTAGGAGTGATGACTCCCGAAAAATACTTCTATTGAGATTCGTTCAGAAAATATATAATCCTTCGAATATTTTATTTTTCTTCAATTTGGGAACATGTTTCAAAAATTGCAACCAAAAATATTGCAAAATAATCTCCTACTAATCTATTCCTCTGTCTTAAAAAAAAAAAAAAGCCTAAAAAAAATAACGTTTTTAACAAATTATTTGTTACGGAATTTTTTATCCTCCTATATAATCTTAGGTATTATTAGGACCCGACTCTCATACAAGCTTCCACATCTTCACAAGTTTGATCAAGAATAAACGATTTGAATTCAAGTTTGACATAAAATATAAACGAACCCATGACTCAATAGACAATAGGAAATCCAATGTTTAGGAATACGGGTCCTTTTTTTTTTCCAAAGGTGAGTCCTAGTTTCTTTGGTTACATTTCAACTTACTCTTTTGTTATAGGAAGAAAAAAATTATTGTTATCGTCTCCCAACATTAATAATTAATGCAAAGATATTTTTGAAACAGTAATATTTAAATATTGATTGAGTGATTAACCTTTGCTTATAGTTGAAAAACCAATAAATACACTACATTTTGGTCTGTTTTTTATTAGACGAAATGGCAAAATATTATAGACTCATACACAAAGGTGGAAATGTCGGGTTCGAACCGTGATGTCTCGTTTAACAATCTTGGTATTAATGATAGTTGAATTAGGACTTGTGGATCTTTTAATTCTTTTTATTGGAGAGGTATGAGTCAACAAAAATTGGTATTATATTCGGTGAAAATATATTTCTTTTTGGTCGTAATAAATATTTTTAAAGGCCCCTCAAAAAAAAATTAAGGCAATTTTGTCGGACAAAAACGGGTCTTGTACAATGTTGTCTCCCAAAACATGAACTGTCAGAGTCGAAACAATGAAAATGGAAACTTCGAAAGTCTCTGATCATATATTTTTAATCATACGATCTATTATACTTTATGAGATCCCTGTGGCTGTATGTTAAAGACAAAATGTTAACTACATTTAAAAATAATTAATACTATTTATTAAGAAATGTCTAAAATTATCAATGCTTTTAATATTTTGCATTTAATTTACTAATACGGTCTATTATACAAAACAAAAAGACCTTAGCTGTATTTGGCATAGAGTAATGATTCTTCTTATTTCTAAAATTTCTTATTTCATAATTGTTGTTGGTCGAACGGCACTTAAGTGTCATTGTCATTCTTCTTATTTCTAAAAACGCGTTTGCCATTTTTTAGAGGGAATTTCTACTGTACACCCGCAAATTACGGTGTACCGGTACTCTCGCTTACAATTTTTATAAATTAACTATCATTTTTATGAATAAAATAGGTGTTTGTTGACATATATAT
>Ga0315913_1009437_pt1 | contig 11447 bp, 4 predicted proteins | sample MpolsnodulesMG_FD_207736 | JGI IMG/M metagenome (GOLD analysis project Ga0315913, IMG submission 207736) | Medicago polymorpha root nodule microbial communities from Los Angeles, California, United States - small nodules | ecosystem: Host-associated > Plants > Roots > Nodule | place: USA... | reverse complement strand
TAATTATTTATATATATATATATATATATATATATATATATATATATATATATATATATATAAAGATACGAAGACAACGATGGTTTTTAAAAAGTAGTTAAATTTGCTTATATTATATTTAAAATCACTAAATATAACTAATAATTTTTTCTATATTCAAAACCGAATCAATGGTACTTAATTTTGTAGTAGGTTTTTGCAAAGGCCAAATGAAGTTATATTTAAAACACACTCAAACACGAGATATGCAAGAAAGCATAACATTTCAAACAAAATAAAAAGGTATAGATTTAAAAAGACAATGCAATAGACATAATTTAACACCTAACATATATAGCACAAATCTCCCACACTGAATACATGACTAACCCCCAAATTAAGCTATCGACAGACAAAGCCTTTAACTAGTTCCCAAATCAATTGAGTAACCATCCCACCGGTTAATCATCACAAGCCCTACCATAGGGTTGAAAATAAGTCAGGTCGGCCTATAATGACTTATAGTCTGACCTGTTATAGATTTGACCGATTTAGTAGAGAGAGGTTTAGACTTTTTAAAAAGCATGTTTAGCTAAATAGGCTAGGTTTAGGTTTTTAGAAAAGTTTGTTAAGCCTGTTTACCGCTTATTAATACCTGGAGTAACTATTAAAATGTGTGTTTTTTATATTAAAATAATTGCATACATTAAAAAATAGAAAACATTTTGTTCTCTATATATCAGTCCAATAATAACTTTGTTTTAATAGGCTTTAATGTTGTTAAAATTGCTTACAGTGAAATAGGCTTTTGAGTAGGTTTTAAGGCTTGTTTAGCCTATTTAGTTGGTCAAATGAACTATTTGGTGGCTTCAATGTAAAGTATGGTTGGAAGTAAGTTTTCAAGTCGGTCCAAGATTTTAAATAGGTCAGGACAGACCAAGAAAAACGGCCTATAATAGCCCATAGGCCAGGCTCACGCTTGTAAAAAAATTTGTAGGTCAGGCTCATGCCTCTTAAGGCCTGGTCTGGCTTGGCCTATTCCCACCTCTTCCTACCAAGACTGATCCTAAGACTTTTGGTGTCCTGAGTGAGTCAATAATGTTGTACCTTTTTAATTTATTCAATGTTCTTTTGTCGAAAAATGATTCATTCATAAATAATGTTTTTAAAAATTTTTATTTTCAAACGAGTTAAAAATACATTTATGTTTTTTTTAAACATAAAAATAAATATATGTTATACTACCAATTAATTATTAAGAAAAATAATAAATAATAATTTTGGTGTACCTAAAAGGGTCATGCTAACTTGTATCCGAAAGACACATGTTAAGAAATACAAAGGGATCAATTTTATATTTGAAAACATAATATTTTAACATTTAAAAAGATGAATGCACGACTTTTGATACGTATATTTCTATAATGAGTTCATTAACATGTGATATTGAAGACACAAGTTAGCATTTGTCTAATATATATATGGTTCATTTGGTTGGACTAGAGATTTACGATCTAGAGGTGACTAAAGGTTTGTTAAGGTTGACACACTCTGGCAGCAGCTCCTTCACCTTATCGGATGGGGTGGTGTAGCAATGTAGTGGTTGTGTTTATAAAGGAGTAATTTTTTTAGAAATGATATTTGTATAATCATTTTCTAACAACTTTTTGACAACTTTCTCTCTCATATTCACATTATCTTCTTATTCTCTCTCTTCTTTTTTCTCTTTCTATGCTTTTTGACCAATCAAATAAGAGAAAACCAAAGTTGTCATAAAAGTTGTACCAAAGAGTTGTACAAATATCACTGCTTTAATTTTTTCATCTAAAATGTCTCACTTTTTGCTCTCTCTCATTGACTTTAATGTAAGAGTATTTGAAGGTACGACAACCAACATTCATCTTGATAAACGTTATTTAAGTTTGATCTATCATTATTGATCACCTCAGCATGAGTTTTCCAATGATTTGATATAAGAATAAAATGAAAAAAAATGATGAACTAGTATTTAATTTTCGGCTAAAGAGGCACACATTTAATCTGATCGTCCCTTGAATTAACATGATTACATCTATGATGAAAACTTGTGAAAAACCTAAAAACGAAGTAACCTAATAACACAATATGATATATACAAATTCTTTGTCTGATCTTTTTTCCTGTCATATATTTCATCTTCCTCATACCATTGTGGAGAGTTTCCGTCAATTAACTATGGTTGTGTTTGATGTTAATATATTCTCTTCATCGTGTTGAAAAGATAATGCACTTTGTTATTGTTATGTTTGTTTTGGAGCTTTGAAATGTTTTATGGATTATAAGGAGACCTACTTCGAAGCTTGGGAAACAAGAGCAAGTGATTACAAAGAAAAATGTCATTTTGGTAAAAATAAAAAATTATTTAAATGGATAAAAGAAAATTAACAAAAAAAATATAATTTTTCGATCAAAATATACAATTCAACATCTTTGAAGAGATGATTGTGTATGTTTTGAAACATGAGGGCTGTAGATTGTAATAACCTTATCTTTGAAGGGAGGGAGAGTAATTTTCTCTGATAATTTTTCATTGGAATTTTTTTCCTTTGTTAAATTATTTATTAACTTTTATATATATTTGCTAATCCAACATGTCATCTTTATGAGAGAATATTCTATCTCCATTCGAGAACTTGATTCTGTAGTCTTTAAATTGTGAAATCTCCATGTATTTTTCATGCTTGAATGTTTTAACGCCTGGGCTTGTTGTTTGACTGAATTCCAGGGTCTAATTAGAGAGTTGTTCTTTATACATCTAACTTGAAGCATGTTAAACAGTAGATAATTGTCGTTTGAACACTTTTTAAATAGGTCTAACCTACTTAAAAAGTTATTCAACCGATTTAAAAAGTGTCCAAATTACAATTAACACCATTTGGTCTTTGTTTAGGGTGCCTAAAGATAAAGAGCAATTGCCCTAATTTTATCTCAGCCATAGAATTTATATTGGGCTCAGATTCATAATTTATCAAATAAACAAGAGGAATGACTTTTTGCACCATATTTATTCATAATTTCATCTTTTTTTTCTTTCGCTTTTTCCCTTGTTCAAATAATATATTTCCAGACTTTGAGGAATATAATCTTGTGATAGGAACAAGAACGTTATTGAGATATTTTGATGAGTCTCTTTCTTAAACACATTTGAAACTGTGCATAGTTGAAAGATGATTAACTTTTATTCATTTCTTGTCCGAATAATTGAAATTGAGTTTGGGAGCTCGAAGTATTGATTTTAGTTTTAAGAATCGAAAGGATAGGGTCAATTTTTTTTACGGAAAACCCAAATATATGTGTGTGTATATTGATGAAAATCATCCAAACACAAGATACATTAAAGATACGGAATACAATTATAAGTTTCAAGGTATGAAGCACGGACACTTTTAGGAGATACAGAATACAATTATAAGTTTCAAGCTATGAAGCACGGATACCTTTAGGATTAGACGTGTCGCGGTGTATGACACGTGTTGGTGTCCGACACTCCTATGACACTCGTGCGACACGCATCAAACAAGTATCCTAAATAAGTTGTTTTTTCTTTAATTCGACACTCATTGGAATGATGTGTGACACCTATATAGCACTTACATGAGGCGTGTCGCACAACTCAGACAAATATCTCAATTTTTCCCTCCTTCCACCCACAACAGATTCTAGAGTTAAAGATGTGGGAGAAATGTCGATCGACGAGGGTCGAGGGATTATAGATATCAAAGCTAATTAACCATTTAAATTTTTCAATAGTAGATGGATAAATAAAGGTTAAATTTGTATCTTGTTATAGAACTTTTTTAATGAAATAAATTGCTCAAGTTCGATGCATATGTATGTATTTGAATTATGAAATTAGATCGTTTTATAAATAAATTAATATATAGGTAACGGTGTCCTATATTTTTTACATTAGCAGTGTCGACGTATCCATATCAGATATCTATGTCGGAGTGTGTAGTATATACATTTCAAGTCAAAAACTAAGATCATAGTCAAATCAAATACTCCAAGCCAACATAAAACCATCTACCAATATAACTAGTGCTGTGCAAAACACTCAATTCAAGGATGCCAGGCATGTGGATATGTCCACCATTATAGTACTAAACTCATCAAATTTAAATCCATTATAATTTGATTTAAATTTTAAACCACCCCGGCCATAACATCAATTTAACAAATTCTTTCTACCAAATAAAAAAAATCAATTTAACATATTCTAAACCTATGAAGCTTCGGTACCTAACTTAGTATGGATACGGATATGATGACGATTTGATACAGCCTCAATATATTATTAAAAAATTAAATTAAAAATTAATAATATAAGTACACAATGTATAAATATAACTAAAAATGATAATAAATATGAAGTAAGAATACTGTTCATAACACATGCAACGGAATAAAATTTGGATCAATTTTGAGCTTAAATTATAAAATTTATATTAAGATACAAAAAATGTACCTTTGTATCAATTCTTGAAGCATGAAAAATTCTTCAATGATATGAAGACTCTACGTGTATTCACACCGAGACCAATTCTTAACCTCAACCTTTGAGTAGTGGAACAAGAAAACTAGAGCATATTTTATTTTGTTTGTTGTGTTATTTTGATCAAATCACTTAAGGTCTATTTATAGGTCACACACACTACTATCAAATAGAATGTGTTGACTCATCTTAATGACATTTTATTTCATATGGTCAATTAATATAAAAACAATTAACACATGTTAATGCTAATTTATTTGAAAAACCATTTTTCTACTAAGGTGATCATTGACCAATATGATTCCACATAACTATATATAATTGTATATATATATAATGTTGTACGATTTCTTTTTCTTTTCAAATGATCAACCATTGACCATTGTTATATTTCTATATATAGATTATATATAATTAGAAAAGATAATGCAACGTACAACTACATTTCTTATTTATTTATTTTCCAATAAATAAATAATATGCTCAATTTATTTATATGTATTATTTGTATTCTTTGTACTAGCAAAAAATACAATAATATTCCACTTGAAAAATTTATATTTTTGATTAATTAAATTCTTCAATTTAATCATCAAATAATAAAATAATTTCTTAGCAAGAACTACAAAACTCGTTTGTGTGACCATGTAGGTTCAATACTAAACTGATAATAGATTAATCAAATTAATATATTAATCAAGGTAGGCGTCTAGTAACACTCCTTGATGTTCTGTTAGTATGAAGTATTACTTTACCTTCAAGAACCAATTAGAATAATATAATATTTTTCTTCCGTCGTTACAACTCTTGTTAACTCTAAAGCATGGTACAATTGTCAAACTTTAATAAGTTAACATATATGACTTATGAAACTCATTTCTTCTTTCATTCAATTTCCCTGGCCAGGGTTTTAATTTTATCGGAGTTCAAACTCATTACCAAGAGTTGACAGATCTCATCTTGATTAATCATTAATTATACAAGTATTTAATCATATCCAATATTCTTTCAACTAGCACCATAAGGTATTAGGTGTTCAGAATCAAAATACAATAAATAACATGTTAATTACCATGACAATATCAGGTCAAAGAAAATCATTATATTCTTTCTTGAGAATTTTTCTATTGACATTTTTGTGGTAATATCAACCATTAGAAATTCTCAGTTGAGTCAGTTCAATGATCATGTCACTATATGCATCATCTATATATGTAATTTAATAAATGAGATATATTAATCTTTATCCAATAAAGACTATTACATATATATTGATCTACCCGAATTATTGATGTCCTACTCACAATAATCATACGATCAAGAACAATTTAGATTAAAAATAATAAAAGACTTTTTTTCTCATTATGGTAATCTCTATTATGATAACAAGTCTATAGTTTTAATCAAGAACTTTATCAAATTAACTATTTCACTAAACAGTAAATAAGATAATGAATATTTGTTAAGTCTAAAATTGGTCACATAATTGATTGGATCTTGGGCATCTCCAACAAAATAAACATTCACATTAATGAAAATGATCAAAACAAGTGACAGTTACATTTTTTCTCTCCCACAAATTGGAATATAGCTAAACATCATCAGTACCGTCCAAAGAGAACTTCAATAGTACTATAAAAAAAATAACACCATTGTCTAATGTTGCCTACTTAGTTGTTAACACTAATTTGTGTCAAGAGACAACTACGATAATCAAGAAATCATGTAGCTTTCAACTTTGGTTCATGAAAAGACAACTCTGTTAATTACGTTCCAACACCATCAAGCGGATCATGTGCGTAAACTAAATTGTCTGCCCTTTTTGGATCCTTTTTATTTCTTTTCAAAGAAGTGATAAAAGAGTAAGTACTCCCATTTGTCTCACGGTAGGAGGAAGAACAAGGTCGCACAAGAAGCTCTAAAGCAAGCTTTTGGAGTAAAGGTGTATAAGATCCATGAATCACTAACATAAATTTGGATCTGAAATATATCTATTTTCAATTGATTCAAAAGAGGAAAAATCACCACTGTGAGATGAGAACTTGAAGCAAGATTTTTTAGGTTCATTTATAGCAAACAAACTTGAAGCAAGATTTTTTAGGTTCATTTACAGCAAACGAACTTGTAATAATTTTTTCTCCTAAATACATTTTTTCTGAAAAGACAATTCTAAAATTTGTCGATGCATTCTGAGAAGAAAAGAAACTATGTTAATTAAGTTCCTAGATTCATTCTCTTTCAACTAATTTGTTTTCTTTGTCCCATCCAAATTTCAGAATGCACCGGCAAAATTCAAGGTTGAATTAGTAGGTAGAGGAAAATACGAATTCTAAATTTTTTCATGGGAAAATGTCTACCAAGTGTCGGTCAAATGCTATTATTAATGTGAATGGTTCTATGGTGGAGGGTGTTGATAATATTCGAGCAGCAGTGTTCAATCACTTTGAATCCCACTTCCGGTCAAGTAATATCGAGCATCCAAGGAAGTTTAAATTTTAAAATGTTGAGTTGGATGAATTGATGGGATTTGATCAGACCTTTTTCTCGGGAGGAGGTAAAGCAGGTAGTTTGAGAATATGACAATTTTAAGAGTTCAGGACTAGATGAGATAAACCTCGGGTTTATCAAGGATTTTTGGATGGAGTTGGAAGGTGATTTAATGCATTTTTTTCTCAAAGTTTCATAGAAATGGAAGATTATCGAAAGGAATTCACATCACATTTATAGCTTTGATTTCAAAGGTGGAGAGCCCTCAACGACTAACTGATTTTTTTTGCCTATCTCTTTGGGTGACTTCTTGTATAATATTTTGGCTTCGATTCCAACTAATTAGCTGAGATATGTTATTGAGAGTGTAATTTATGATTCTCAGTAATTTTTTTGATAAAAGGTAGGCAAATTTTTGACATAATTCTTGTAGCGAATGAGGTTGTTGATGAAGCGTGTCACCTTAAAAAGACTCGTTATTATTTAATGTGGACTATAAAAAAAACGTTATTATTTTGTGGACTAGAAGTATTTGAAAAATGTTATGGAAAAAATAAATTTTCTAACATTTTGGCGATAATGGAACGTGTAACAATGGCTACAACTTTGGTTTTAGTTAATGGTAGCCCGACTGAAGAGTACAAGTTGGAAATGAGGTTGAGTTAAGGTGATCCTTTGTCCCCTTTTCTTTTCTTGATAGCATAAGAAGGTTTAAATTTGTGTAGAGAGAATTTATGTACAGTGAATAAATTTTTTAGTAATAATTGAATTAGAGACAGACACAACAACAATTACAGGTTCTAAAAAAACAGTTTATCGATTATGGAGGAGGAAAAAATTGAGAGAGATAAATTGTTGTATAATGAGAGAGAGCTGAAATCCATTAACCTTTTTCTTCTTCAGAGCTGAAATCCATTAACCCATTTTCTTCTTCACTCGAACACAACAACAATTACCGGTTCTTCTTCACTCTCCAAATCCCTAACCCTTTTTAATTTCAACAAAAAAATCCCCAAATCTATACACAACAACAATTTCTTCTATTCTCTTCTCCCTCTATTCACAATTGCGAACCAAATCAAACAACACAACACAACAACACGATGCAACAAATTCGTCTTCCCCCAAATTTTTCTTCATCTTCAACCTTACAAAAAAATTGGATTTTATAGGTTTCACAAAAAACTTTGTTCCGTTTTTAGATTTGTTTTTTGCCATAACAGTAAAAGGGGAACTAATAATCATAAGTTGAAGGTTTTTCTTGAAGAAAGAAGATAAAGGGGAAGAACAGAAGAGAGGGAGCCAATAGATAAGAGAGAAAACTTTGAAGAAAGAAGAGAGAGAACCAAGAGAGAGGAAGAAATCCAGATTTTTCTATTTTATGAATTATGGGATTTTTTCTTCTTCTTTTAATTAATTAATCAGACTTTTTGATTAATTTATTTAATCCAATTTAATAAAAAATGAAAAAAAAAATTATACAGTCACGGTGCCACGTAATCAAAAAATTCTGAGTCAACATGCCATATCAGCGCCACGTCAGCGAATCTGATGAGTTGGATGTGTCAGGGTCTATTTCTGAAGAATCTTTATTTTACAAGGACGGAATCTAAAAAAAAAAATTTTACAGGGGGCAAAACAAAAAATGGTCTATATTACAGGGGGTAAAACACTATTAACACTTAATTTTTTACATATTTAAATGTATTATTATAAATTAGAATTGAAATATGATACAATATATAGTCAAATTCCTTAAAAACTCATGCTGATTATCAAAAGAGAGTTTAATCTAATTGAACTATTAATCCACTAGTCTATTTAAACTTAGACCACATTGCTTATTTAAAGATGTTCATTGATATATGCTTTTAATTAAGCTAGCAGACCATAACAGGCTTTCATAAGGTCATGTTCAAATCTAAAAAGCAAGTTTATAACAGACCGCATGTCAGATTTAGGCCTAAAAAATTTGACAGACCATGATTAGGTCTTGCAAAGCTTAACTCGACTTAAATAAACTATTCCCACCCCTAGATGTAATGATGTGAACTCCTATAAAAAAAAAAAAAAGAATAATAATATATAAAAAAAAAAAGAATAATAAAAGAACATTCCTTTAGTTGCATCCATCAATAATAACAATAAGCGTATTGCTAACTAGTTTTTGGTTAAGGAATCTTTAAATGGAAAATATACCTTAAAAACGCAAGTTTTTATTATTGTTAAAGTAATAATTACACAACTTTTTTTTATAGAAAGTTAATGTTTTTATTGCTTAACCAATATTACGGGGCTCCTGTCGGTATTCTTGTAATAATAATAATCCTTAAAAAAATCAATAACAATAATAATAGTAGTAATAATAAAATAAAAATTTTTGTCAAGTAGTCTGGTGACTAAAATTCACATTTTTTTAAGGTGTATGAATGGAGTGTTCGGAGTTCAAACCCTAACCTCTGCATATAATAATTCATATCCCTAACAATTAAACTATGCTCGTGGGGAATGATAATTTTTTTTAAGGATAATAATCATAATATTGTTGCATCCATCAATTTGGCAAAAAGTGGTAGTTGATGTATGGCTGAATTTGTGGAAACGTCTATGATATAATTAATGGATGATAATTATAAGTTAGGTAATCCATTTGTTCATATTTCTGTTGGTTCTTGTCTTCCTACACTGAATATGGCCCCATCTGTGTTTCTGTTATACACCTACGTCTTTGTTAATTTCTGTCAGCTGTGGCTGTTAATTTAGTTTTATGCTTCCTTCATTTGTTGGTTTCTGGATTTTGTCTTTTATTTCCATTGCTTTCTCATCTTGTAACGTTCAACTGATTTGTTTGCCTTGATTGCATCTAGTGCCCAAATCATGTGATGACATAGTAACATATAACAATTAACAAGTACTAGCATTAATCTTTTAATATTTGATAAATACACCTCTTCAAAAACAATTGATTAATACAATTATAGTCCGACAAAGTATCCAACACAAGACATATGTCTTTTGCTTATCCTTAGACTAAGCAAGGACTATTACTTGTGCGCACACGTATCATATAGTCATATAATACCAAAATCAACACAAAACTATCCCATGACAAGAGATGTTTTCATCAAATAAAAAAATCATGATCCATATTTTGCTTTCAAGTTCCTTATATCTTTCTAAGTTGGGGAAAACATGCTCCTTAAGTTTATCATCTTGCTACATAGTTTAGCAAACATATAAATACTAGTTTTGATTATTACATATTCATATGTTAGTAATTCCCAAGGAAAGGGATATTTTAGCAAAAACTATTAAGCTCAATTAATTATATATACTGTTCCATCAAATTTAAATTTTTAAAAAAAGGCATATGTTTTATAAAGTATAATTTTTAAAAAATGTCTTGGTCGGATTGACGATTGATGAAACAAACACATGCATTGACTTATGACTAATTCTATTATGAATATTTGGTTTACAAGTTACAACTAACAAGCAAAAATACCTAATTAGTGGGGGTGTTTCTTTATTTGTTACTTAGCTTTCACACACAATTTGGGTCCTCTTGCAATCACATATTTGTGGAGTTGGAGTATAAAGGAGGGTGTTTTAGTGATTATGATTGCGATGGACGTTAAAAATGGTGTACGAAAGTGATGAGAATGACTCATATAAACTAGTAGTAGTTTCCAGGAAGTTGTCTCCTTAGAAAGTCCCTCTCATGATATTTATTGGTCCACCCCATTATGATTGATGAGTGGAATTAATTCAATGCTAATTATCTAGTAGTATAAATAAATATACTTCCTATAATTTAATTTGTTGTTATATTATGATGTTACGGTCCCATCTCATTTTTCAATCATGGAAGCGTGGCTAAAACGTATGTGTATAGTATAGAAACATCAGACACGAGATCTTTGCCATTCGTTTTGAGCAGTTGGGAAACACAAATTATATGTGGGGGTGGAAAATGATGGTTTTTTTGGATTAGATAATAATAAATTGACTGAATTAATTTTTTAATTATTAGGAAACTGATTTCGTCAAAGCACCACCAACCCGTGTTTTCCGTAAATGAAATTCTATATAGTATTTTTTATAAAAAAAAAATTAGGATGAGAAAACGATACGCTTAAAAAGGTATTATCCAAGTCGTTGTGAGCATAATTCAGTTGACATAAGCAATGTATTACTATATATAGAGGTTGAAGTTCGAAACCTAACCACTCTTTTTTTTAATATTTGAGTTGCACTTAGGAGATGTTAAATTAATTCTATAGTGATATATGATTGAATTACTATAATTATAATCATGTATAGGAATTTCCATAACAACCAACCATACAACTCAATCAAATAACAGTGTGTGCCGTACATGTTTGGGGCAATTAATTCAGGCAAAAAGGGATGGGAAAAAGAAAGATAGAAGAGATGATGACCTTCA
>Ga0315913_1009435_pt1 | contig 11450 bp, 8 predicted proteins | sample MpolsnodulesMG_FD_207736 | JGI IMG/M metagenome (GOLD analysis project Ga0315913, IMG submission 207736) | Medicago polymorpha root nodule microbial communities from Los Angeles, California, United States - small nodules | ecosystem: Host-associated > Plants > Roots > Nodule | place: USA... | reverse complement strand
ATTAAAAGAAAAATAGAGTCAAGGTATAATTAAATTGATTAAAATTTGATTAAGAAAATAAAATAAAAATGGGATCACTTGCTTGAAAATCAAGGTTTATTATGAAAATGTTTTTGTGATTTGTGGTTATTAACTAAAACATAAGAATGCGGATGTTGGCGCCTTTGAAGATTTTTCTTGTAAGAAGTTTATTTCATCCTAAAGAAGGTGGCGTTCGTGACAAATTAGTGGGACCAGTTGGCATTTAATGCTTTGAACTAAAACTTTCCTAATGTGATGGTTGTTAAGTTTTACGTTCCACGTGTTTGCTTTGTGGTTTGCACGCGCATCGAGTATTGTGCTTTACGCGCGCGCCACTTGAGTATATTTTCTGAGTCCTTGATATGGATGCTTTTGAGTCTATAAAAAGGGAAAATCTTTCTTTTCCACTTTTCACTTCCATCTCTCCACTTAATTTCAAAGAAGTTCTTTCATCGTTACCCTTCCAACCTAACCTTATTAAGGATTTCTCTGCGTTTTACCTTGTTTTGAGCGAGAATTCCTACTTCTTTGGCTGAAGTTTTGGGATTAGAAAATTTTTGGGGACTCATATTTCTTTTTCAAAGGTCACGCGATTTACAAGGTATTTCCTCCTGATCGTACTATGTTTAACTTCTTTACTTCGTGCATTCTGAGTTTCAGGGTCGAAGGTAAACAAATGAGTGTTCGTTCTGAGCGCCTTGAGATTTTAGTAGATTTGTTGTTTGCTAGTTGTTCTTCCCCTCTTGGTGGTGAGGATGGATCCCTAGAGTGTCAGCGCCTTAGGGTAGGTACTGGTTTCACATTCCCCCCAATTACCTTGGAGAATCATGGTGTAGTTACTAATTTCGAAGGGGACGTTTTATATCCCAAGATACGGGCGTCCCTTACCATTTATTTAGGGTGTCCTCGTTCTCACAGGAAAGTTGTTTGGTGGTTAGAAGAAGGTTCTAGAAATCGTGCTCACGGTTTCCTCTATCTTTTCAAAAGAGACAATGATACGCGATTGGAAAGAGATGGTGATTCTTCTCGTTCTGAAGTTGATTACAATTAAGTCGATAACGTTACCGATGTTGTTGCATATTATCAGACGATCGCCAGCTGGAGGAAATTACTTGGGCCATTCCCGGAACCTGGCATTTTGAAGGTCCAAAGAGGGTGAAGAGAGAGTGTAGCCAGTTCAGAGGGTGTGGCTTCATTAAATATGATATCTTGAACAGGAAGTTGGATGCGTCCGCCCCTTTTAGTAACTTTGAATTGGGCATGCTCCGTCATCTAAGAGTGTCTCCCTCTCAGCTTCATCATCTCTCTTGGGCTTTTGTAAAGGTCTTTTAGATTTGATGTGAATACAAAAGTCGGTGGCTCATTCTGCGTCTTTTCTTTACCCTGTTTGGGGTTTATCGCGCAAATGAGGTAAAAGTCCATAGTTGGGTGAAGCTTTACCAGAAAACCAGGTTGTTTAAGGATTGTGCAGACTCTGTTGGCAATTGGGAGCATAAGTTCTTGTGACTTCGCCCCATGAGTCGTCCGGAGCACGAAAGCATATGTTATGTTCATGCCAATTGTTCGGATGAAATTGATTATGATGACTCCAAATCAGCCACCGTTCCTACATAGGACATATCTTACAGGGCGCTCTACCCTCATTTTTGGTCCCAGGACCATTTCAATAAGCATGTCGCCTCTTATTCTTTTGTGGAGAAAGATCTTAACCCGATAGGGAGGCGCGTAGAATTTGATCTAGTGGAATTCATTGCGAGCTTTGAGTTAAAGAGGGTCCCAAATCCTAGGTGTCCAGGGAAATCCTCTAAAACGGTTTTGAAACCAAGATTCGTGGATACTATGTTGGTCATTTAGGGGAAATTTGTCGCCCAACGTCGTGAGATTTTTGGTGAGGGGATGATTTTAGCTTGTTCTTTTTTATAAAATCTTTGTCTCTGTTTCTTTGCATCATTGGCTCATTCCTCCTTTATATTTCATGAAGACTCCACAAGGTACCAAGATACTCTAAAAACCCAAAAGCAGAGTGACATCGTTCATATTGCCTCGGGTGGGATGGCAAGTGTTCCATTTGTAGTGGAGGTCGTTACTCCCAAGTCGGTTGTCATCCCAATTACAAAGGAAGTGCGATCTTCTCTTGCTTGCACAAGGGATTCTCTAAAATTGTTGAAGGATGTCAATCCTAAGAAAGGCCTTAAGAAGTTTGTTATAGAACCCAACCTTGCCAAGGATCTCATCAGGGGACCTTCTGTGAAGGACTTCTGAAAGGAACTTCCTCAAAATTCTAGGGGTCCTCTCAAATCTTCTTCGGGCGTCCCTGATCAAAAGGATGGTGGGTCCAAGATGGGCACCACTCACAAGGGCGGGGGCGATAAAATTGATGACAAGGAGCACTCTAGGCCCTGTACTGAGGGTGCCATTAGTGCTTATAACGTTACCACCTTGAGCACCATGATGGTCGTTAATGACTTTACCCTGGGTGCTGCTTCTGAGCGCCCGAATGGTAATGTGTCTCATGCTCTAGAAGAAATGGAGAGGAAGCTCTAGGAGCTTAATGCGGATCATCACGAGTCTGTGAGGGAATTAAAGGGGAATGCAGAGAAAAGCCTTGGTAACATTAATCAAAATCCCGTTGAATCCGACATGTAGCTTAAGGAGGTCGGTAAGCAACTCATGGAGGCTACCGCTAAGGTTGTGAAGGCCTAGAAGAGGGCCAAGGATGATTTGGCTAGCTAAGAAAAACTTCGGGAGTCCCTTTCTTCTTCTGAAAGGAAAGTGGGGGATCTGAGTGCTGACCTAACGCTTCTGATCAAAAGCCTTTTTGAGGGTTCCTAAAAAAAATCTGACTTAGAGGTGGATTTTTTCGATTAGAAAGCTCAGTTCGAGGAGGCTAGCTTAAAGATATTTTGTTTGGAAAAGGAGGTGGAATCCTAATGGGAGGCCAATAAGATCCTCTCCGCTGACATTAAGGCTCTAAGCCAGGAGGCAAAAGTTTCGGCAGGTCAAGAGGTCGTCGCTTTGAAGGAGGCTTTAAGCAGCAAGATTCTGGTTGACCAGGCGGCCAAATTCTGCAAATGGAGAGCCGATCAAGCTGTAGATCTCGTCATTCAAGGTTTGAACTAAACTTTCCAGGATGCTCGTAAGCAAGTCGAGTTCTTCCACGCCTCTTTCAAGGTTGACCGTTCCAAGGTTTACCCTGATCAGGAGGCCCATTTATCTTCCCATCCCAGAGGTCAGCTTGCGGACCTAATGGATGTTCAGGAGAACTGATATCCAACTTCCTATTTTGCTTTCTTTATGTTTTCAAGTGTATTGTTCTGTCGTGGCAGTTTTCCTTTGTAGGGAACAACTTCTTTGATGAATAGTGCTTTATGTATTCATGTTTTAAGTTTATTCTTTGCCCTTATTTTACGCGACGAGCTTTGCTTTGTTTATGTTTCCCTCTTCGTGTTATGCATTTTATTTCATGCTGCTTCTGAGACTATTTTGTTCGTACGCCTTTTCTCTCCGTCTTTGTGTTATGCATTTCATTTTGTGCCACGTCCAGGACTCTAGCTTCTGGCAGACCTTGTACCATTTGTTGGCGATATCCAGATCTATAGTAGATGGAGGTGACAGCGTCTAGCGCGACAAGCGTAGGGCGCCCTAGCATGCAATTGTACACCAACGTGATAGGGACGACCAGGAAGGACGTTTCTCTCGTCTGCTCCCCTGCTCCTTCGCCAAAGGTCATGTTCAGGTTGATGTATCCCTACAGGCATGTGCTCGCCTTGTTGAATCCTTGTAGCTCAGATCCGTCGTAAGGTTGTAAATATGCTTTCTTTAGGCCTAATTTCTCAAAGGCGTCTTGGTACAACATGTTCACAAAACTTCCTTTGTCTATTAGGCACCTAGCGACGTCGTGCCCACGGATCCATGTGATGATGACCAACGGGAATATCTCGTTGGAGCCTCTGTTCATTTTTTCCTCGTTAGTAAACCCCAGGATGGGTCTTGCCTTTCAGCATTTTTGACTGTCGCAGCTGCGTGTACCACCATCAGTTGGGCCAATTTCCTTCTTGTCATGCCTTTTGTGCCATGCGGAGAACCCTCCCATGATGGCTCCTAAGAAGGAATGCTTCTCTCTGTTTTCACTAATGTCGTCGTGGCTCTTCGTTCCTCCGTCTACGACGCTTATTACATTCCTAGGAGGCGATTCTTCCATTTCAAGGGAGAACCTTTTCTTTGGGGATTCGCTTCTGCAAAAAGTTTTGCGTGGTGAATCCCTCTTCCGTTTCTAGTCTTTCCAACTTGCGTCCTTTGCGAAATGGTTCAACTTCCCCTTCTTAATCAGTTCTTTAATCGCGTCCCTACGTGAATAGCAATTGTTGGTGTCGTGACTGTGGCAGCAGTAGAAATGGATGCTTGATGCCCTCCTATTTGAACTTCTTATTAAAGCATTCATGAAGGATCGTCTCTCGCAACAAGTTCAACAGGGTGTAGTCGGTGAATCGGAGGCGTTGGCCTTTTGTTTTGTCGTTCTCGCTACACCGTTTATCGTCGATGTTCTTGCTTGATTGTTTTCTTTTGGTTGTATCATATGTCAGTCTCTTCTCCTCATAGTTAATGTACGGTTGGACGCGGGTCAGCAGGTCACTCATGTCTCTTGCCGCCCGGAGTCCCAGCTCCTCTTTGAATTTACAATCATCATAAAGGTTGTTCTCGAAAATGAAACACTTCAAGTTGTCTTGGGCGCCATGAACTTCCACACCCGCCCATGTGAACCACTCGACGTACTCCTTAAGGGTTTCTTTCTTCTCTTGAACGATGGAGTTCAGTGCGGCCATGGTTTTTGGTTTCTTCATCCTCGTAGTAAAGTTAGAGGCATATTCGTCACATAGTTCTTTCCAGGAGTTGATAGAATTATCCGCTAGCCCCTTGAACCAGGTCATGGCGAGGCCCTTCAATGTCAAGATAAACTATTTGCATTTCACCACGCCTTGTGCCTCCCAAAGTTGATGTCGGTGTTTGTCCGGGTCTGTGTTGTAGTCGTAAGTCACTATTTTCCTGGTGAAAGGTCCCTTACGATGGATCTGGTGATGGCGCTTCGGAGAGTGATCTTATTTCCTTTGATGACTTTGGCACAGGGGGAGAGTATTTGAAGGTGAGAAAAACACAAGGGGGGGTTGAATTGTGTTAGCCTTTTTCTTCGTTTTCTCCTACTGAAGTCACTGATCAGAAACAGAAGAGTTCAGCTTCTAAAGTGATAATCATAATCTAAATGCAGCGGATAAAAACAGAGAGAGAGAGAGAGAGAGTGAGAGAGAGGGGGAGAGAGAGAGAGAGAGAGAGAGAGAGAGAGGAGAAGAAGAAAGACACAAAGCAATTATACAAGTTCCTTCCACAAACCGGAAGTAGTTCCGTCCCCCTTTCACTTCCAAGGAGAGTTCACTAAAATGTAATATCTGATTACAACTGCTCACTACTACAACTAGCAAGAGACTTCAAACTACTCAAGCACAACTGCAAGAGATTTCCTATGCTCCTGAACTAAATCAAGAGACTTCCTATGCTCAAGCACACAAGCAAAAGACTTCTATTCAAACAGAATTACAAAGAAATTTGTTTAAGGTTGATCACTTGATATACAATTAGTGGTGTTCACAATACAAATTAGATACAGACTCTTTAAGACTCTAGAATTTCTAAGATATGAAAGTTGTTAAAAAATTATAAGTGAACTTTTGATGCAGAACAATTTCAGCAGAGTTTTGGCGCTTGAAAATTGTTGTTGAGTCTTGCCATTCTTTAAGTCTTCACTCCTTTATATAGAGGTGTAAAAGAGACGTTGAATTTCCAGCACATCAAAAAGAGTTGTTTGAAGCTTGATCAAATCACCAATGATCTTTTGCCTGATATGGTTATTGTCCTATGAAGGATCAATTTCAAATTCATTCCAAGTCTGAAGGGACACTAGTGCAGGCATAACTGTTATTCTTGTCCTGTTGCAGACACAAACAGAGTAGTGGAGATAGTGGTTGTACACTTCGTACAATTGTCCTTTTTCAACTCTCTCCAACGAAAAAGCATCCAATGCCTTCAAATCCATTTGAATTAGCCGTTGCTTCAATCTTCAAGTCTTCTACAATGATAGGCGAGATTAAATCATTTGAACAGCCTTTGAAGCTTCAATTCTCTCAACTTCTGATGATCTTCAGCTCCTGATGATCTTTAGATCTTCTGATGAAAACTGCTTCTGGTGATCTTGCTTCTGATGATATGCTTCTGATGACGTCAGCACTTCAGGAGCACTTTGTCTTCATAACCTCTTTTCTTCAGATGCTTCAAGCTTCCTATTTGTTGATTCCATTGCTCTCATTTGTTCTTCCAGAACCTATGCTTTAAAAAGAGACACTAAATTTTTTGTCTATGGTCCTGCACACTTGAACAAATATTAGCATATCCAATTGACAATTTTGAATACCTTGTTATCATCAAAACTTAAAGGGTAATGTTAAACACATTTTGTTCAAATTGTATTTCCCTCCGTGGCGGTTTGAAGGTTTTCCGCGACGACAGGGTAAGGAGAGAGACTGCTACTTCCTCTGTCTGAGTTGTCGGGAGGTTTTCTACTACCTTGCGATGGTTTGTTGGAATGGAGGTGACATCATCTATCGCCACCGGTGTTGCATGGCGTTTGTTCCACTAAGCTTCTTCCACTAATTCTTGGTTTTAAGATTACTAGATCAGAAAAGAGAATTTTTCGATGAATCTCACAAGGTTGAGAAGATCTTAAGGAAATGTAATTATTTGACTGTAAACTTGCAAGCACACCTTATGATCCAAGTGTAAAACTTTTCAAGAACACTTGAGATGGTGTTAGACAAACAGAATATACAAGCATCACTAGCAGTCTTTAGGTATGCCATTGAATGTATTAGACTCGACGTTGGCCACATCATGAAACTTTTGTTCAAGTTTACCAATAGAAGGAGGAGAAGCATTGACATGCTATTAAAAGAGTCATAAGCTGCCGTAAGAAGATTATGAATCTAGGATTACATTATGAGATGTATCTTATTGTACTTGAGTGGTACACGATACTTATGAGAGTATCATATTGTACTTGAATGGTACAAGATACAAATGAGAAGTATCCTATCGTACTTGAATGGTACAAGATACAAAATAAAACATCCTTCAGATGAGTCTTAAGCAACTAATGGCTGCACATTGAGCATCACTGGAGGAGTTGTTTATTGAAACATATGATATTGACTCAATCCACTATGGAATGAATCTGATATGAGAACACTGGAGAAAACTAATGAAGAAGCAAGTGGAGAAATAGATTGCTAGTTGAGATCCCCTTTTGGGTGACACCGTTGCTAGAAGTGTTAATTCATTACTGTAGTTATTACAAAAGTTGAGAATCGTTACTACAATGGAAAGAATTAGAGAGTTAGCTACTCTTAAAAGGAACGGTTAAAGTAGATCATGTACGTACTGATGAAGAATTAGTTGATCCTTTGACGAAAGGAATAGCTAGAAAGAAAGTCCTAATCACATCCATTAGGATGGAACTAATGCCTAAAGATCACGATTGATGGTAACCCGACCTACATGACTGGAGATCCCAAGAAATAGGTTCAATGGGTAATAACAAGTCATGAGTGATAGAACATGCTATGAGAAGATTAAGAAAGTGTGATTCCTGCAGCGACAGGAGGGTGAGGTAATAGAAACTCATAACGAAATATATACTCTATGTGGAGTGGAGTACATAGCTACATGAGTACTCTTGATAGACTCGCCTATACGAATGTGGAACTAAGGCCGGTTCCTATGGAATTTGGGGCAAAATACCTAGAACGTTCGTTAAAACTAGGATAGACGTGTAGGGCCATAAACACACGGGCTTTTAGAATACACCTTCGGAAAGGTTTGTGTGTGGACTCTATATCTGAGATAGAGTTCAATGTTGTAAGCAACTCTTGATAAATCGGAATAGTATTCGCTATGCAAAGGTTCAAGTTGTAGGCGACACCTTTTTTTATTTGCAACCTTTTAGAAATGTCTTGGACGTTAATTTTGAAATTATTTTTTAAATTCAAGGGGGGGATTGTTGGAAATGTGTGGAAATTAGGTTAAAAGACTAAACACAAATTCCCATGTTAGGTAGAACTAGTGTTGTGCGAATTGAAAAAAGTGAAAGTCCAACATCGGATGCAACACACACATTAGTTGTGTTTATATAGTGGGGGTGTACCTCTAATAGTGGTACATAATTATGAGAACAAAGTAAGCACTTGAGAAAAAATATATATTGATATATATATATTTTATTATTTGGAAATGATAAATTAAATAATTAATTTAATCATTATTAGAAAGTGTTTTCTTAGTCCCCATGTTTTGCTAAAATATTTTGGAACGCAACCTAGAATATTTTGGAACACAATCTAAAATACTTTGGTAGACAATCTAATATATTTTAGTGTCTGATATGAAATATATTTTGGTATTCAATTGAGATGTTTTTGTACTAGATCTAATATGTGAATTACTTAATGCCAAAGTAATTTATTACTTATTCCCAAAGTTTCTCACTTATTAGTTGTGAATTTTCTCTATAAATAGAGAGCTCACATAGTGCATTCTATACACAAAAGAGTTTTATTGAGTTGTCGAGATCTCATTCCCCCCTCGCCCCCCCAACTTGTGTTAACGAGCTATTCTTCTCCTCATCTCCTTATTTATATCCCTTTGGAATTAAGAGTGTTCTGAAGACCATTGTCCCTTTTTGGTTTATTGTCGCTTCGAATTAAAGATGGTCTAAAGAGCATAGTCCGTTCAATTATTTATTTCTCTTTAGAGTAAATAATATTTTAAGATCATTGTCTCTTTTCCGGTATAATTAAAATGATCTTAAAAATATATTCTTCTTCAATTCTTGGAGAAGTTAGACGTTAGAATGGTAGTAACACCATATTATATTTGAGTGGTCATAGTACCATAGTTGGAGAAGTTAAAATTTAGAATGGTGGTAGCACCATATTTGAGTCGTCTCAGTACCATAATAGAGTGGTCACAATACCGTATTGGTTTCAGTATTAAAAGAGTGGTCTTAGTACCTTATTGAAGGTGTATTTGGAACGATTTTCTACAGTGCAGTAGTTAATTGCACAGTTGTAGCTAGGCGACGTGGTTGATAGTCATATATGCATAATTTTGGGCAGTGCCACGAAACGTCTTTAAAAGAGCGATCTGGTCGTGACTCAACCTAGTAACAACTTCGGTAGATATTCTCTATCAAAATCCAAATACAACAGTTTAGAAATCCAATAACAATGCACCCGTATATAAGAGCGCGTTGTGGATAACTATCTTTGAAGTTTTGTGGCGTGTGATTATGGAGATGTTAGAGAGCACATGTAGGGAGCGGTTAGAGAACACACCCTTATTTATGTTATTCGTAATCATTATTAAAAGTCTATATATCTCAAAAATGTCTTGACTAACTCCATGGTCTTTAGGAGATACATAGGTGTGTCTTAGAATTGAATGTGGTTGAAAGTAAGAGTATCTTCTCTAAACATGTCCTGCTTGCATGAAATTGGTAAGTTAGTCAAGTCTTGAAGTGGAAAGAGTAACAATCTAAGATATATCTCCAAATAGGTATGTTACACTTGTTAAATTCATGTAAATTCGAATTCGGGGTAGTGAACTGATGACAGAGCATCATACGTTTTTAGTTATTTTCTTTGCATTTGAAGAATGAATATTTTGAATGAATAGTTTTCCATGGTTTTGAATGAACATTTTGTATTTTTTTCCTTTGAGTCATGTTACTTCACATTTATTCTGAATCATGCATCTCTGTATGGGTTTTGAGTCTTTTAATTGCTAAATCATGTGATTCGGCAAAGCAAGACACCACATGAAAGACCAAGGGATATGAAGAATGAATATCAATGGTTCTTATAAGCTTTTTAAAGACAATACAAGTTGGGGAAAATTCATCCCAAGTTCCAAGGCATTTCAAGACGAAATAACACTCGAAAAGGGACGAAAACAACATAATTCGCGTCCTAGCTACTACCTCGTGTGCCCTTGCACTTTTCTATGAGTAAAAAACACTTTCAGCTTGTTTTCCAAGCTGGATCGGAGGAAAACGCCTAATTTGTGTCTCTTAATCACCAAGTAATGATGCATATAAATATAGACCCATGCATACACTCTTATTCATTCATAAAGTTGATCGTACAAGGCAAAGATCAAACATCTAGAGCTTCAATACAGGGTTTCTTCCTCCTTTTGTTCTCTATAGTATGTTTTTCATTTTCGTTGTAATGATGTGTGTTACCATGTGTAACTAAACCTCTATTGATTAGGGTTCAATGATGAACCTCAATTTATTTGTTGGATTCAATTTATACAATTTCTTTATTGAGTTATGTTTTATATTTTCTATGTTTTTCAAACCCAAGTCTGACAAACCTAGACTATTGAAATAATCTTAGGTTAAGAGATTCACTACATCAAATTAATTGGAGTAATTACATGTGAAGAAGAATCCTTAGTTTATTTGGGATCCTTATGTCTTACTTAGTAGATCCAACAAAGAAGATAAAATGGATTCAAACAACTACTCTTACAGTGAAAACAATTTAAACTTGCAAAACCCCATTTATTTTAATTGCTTTTCTAATCGAATAAATTATCTTAATTGCTTCGTTGAACGAGCATCCGTAGGGAGACAATAATTACTACTTTATAATTTGTTACAATTTGCTGCATTTGTTAATTCGTCCATCAGTTTGATTGTTCTTTTGTTGTCCAAGTGCGGCAGATGGAAGGTTTGTGTGATGATGTTAACCATGTTGTTCTTACCGCTGATTCTGGATTTAATGCCATCATTTATTTATTGAAAACGTTGACACATGAATATGCCCAACAGATGGTTGACATATTTTGGTGTTTATGGAAACACTGAAACCTTAAGCTATGGAAGGATGAAAATGAGATGTGCGCTAATGTTGTTGACATAGCACACCGGCCTTTTAATAGATGATTGGAAGGCCACTCATCGACCTCAAAGCACGAAACGAGAAGCAATGCAACTCGTTGGTCGTGACCAGCTCTAGCTCGATAGCAGAGACCACATCGCGGTAGGGTTAAATATGATATTGATGTCTCCTTTCGACTCAATGGAACCACACATGTATCGATATGTGTTTGCGTGATGACGAAATATCTTTTGCTTCGATGAAAACTATGAGCTTTTCACTTGTTTTTCTCGTAGATGTTGGGGAAGCGTTGAGTTTGTTTTCATACTTTGCAATGGTTGAACAACGTGCAGTTTAATAATATCAATTTCATGGTGAATTAAAAAATAACCAATGATGCTCTTCATTCTAACTGAGACAACGTTATAGAATTCAGTCATATTA
>Ga0315913_1009434_pt1 | contig 11450 bp, 6 predicted proteins | sample MpolsnodulesMG_FD_207736 | JGI IMG/M metagenome (GOLD analysis project Ga0315913, IMG submission 207736) | Medicago polymorpha root nodule microbial communities from Los Angeles, California, United States - small nodules | ecosystem: Host-associated > Plants > Roots > Nodule | place: USA... | reverse complement strand
CAATTGCTAGATAAAGTTAAGCTTCAATCTTACTGGTGGCTGAAAGCAAATCGTCCTAGTTTTGTTTTCTCCTACCATTCTTGGTGGTTAAACCCCTTATATTTCTATGTTGAAGTATTTAATTTATCATAAAAATGTGGATTTTTAAAGTTTTCTTGCATATCACCTAAAAAAAAGTTTTCTTGCAGATTAATTATTTAATTATTTTTTACAAAAAAGTAATCCTTCACCTAGCTATCCAAGAGTAAACCCTAATGTCTATCTTTTCCCGAAACTCTTCATGTGACCAAGAGACTTAATGATTTCACTACCTAAAGTGTTTACAATTGTTTCCCAATCCTAGAATCTATCCCGAAAAGGAACCCAACCCTTAGCCTTTAATTTCCTAAGGATATCTTTTGATAATACCTAGATTCACCCAAGTTTCATATCAATCTTTCATCCTCTCATGTGTTTCTTATGTGTTTACCACCTCATAAATTCCTCCACATAATCCACCAACCCTTTCACAAGAGTTTCCTCTGTTATTCTCCAAATTTATTTTTTTTCACACATAAAACCCTAAAACGCATGCCTTCTATTTATAGGGATACAATTCATTGGTGTCATTGATGGATCACTTTATTACTATTAGAGTAAGAAATGGTCTTAAGGAAATATTCACTTTCTCATTGATAGAAAATACCAAGGGAAATATTCAAGACCAGATGAAGAAGGTTCTAGATACATTATTCTCAACGATCATAAAACAAAGGAAATTAGTTTAAACTGATAGGTATTATACAAGAACCCAAAAGAAAATATTCACCTGTAATTTCCCCTAGGAATCCATATGATGAAGTCAAGAAAAGGATGCGATTCAGTATTGGAGTAGGAAATGGACTTGCTTTGCCGGGAGCCATGTTAACCTCATATCAACCTTCAGAAATTGAAGACGGTGTTAATGTGGATGTTCCTTTGGTCCCCACCAATGCAAGTCTTACTCAAAATAATGAGAATCAAAATCAAAAGAAGACTCATCTCCAAAACACATAGAATCCCTAATCGTGTATCTATATCAACATTAATAAAATTACTCCTGATTTTGAAGTTGATGATGAATTACTTTCAGATTAGTCATATATTGAGATGTCATCTTTACCATAAATTCATAAGGCTAGTCCCTTACCTGTTCTTATAAAGTTGTGCCTACCGTGCTTAAACTTGTTAATCCGTCAATTAATCAAACCAATTCTTTTAACAAAGGAAAAAATATATCTAAAGATTATAATTATGCTGCAACTCCAAAATGTTACAGAATCAAAAGAGATTCTTTTCTACCTAGAAATTTTCCATTCCTGACATCGAGTATAACTCCGCATTTAGATAAAATAGCAACAACAAATTTTCCTAATGAAACTCCAACACCTAAAAACATTCAAGAGTTAACCAAACAGGTGAAGGTTTTTCATCTCATAATCAAAACATTAAAATTTTGTTTCCTAAACAATGTGAAATATTTAACCAAGTAAGTACTTATTTGTAGTCTACTTTAAACAATGTATAATTCATAGTTGGTTAATTCTTTTACATTGTTCAACATTTGGAATTTTAGTGTTCTAATTAGTTGACAAACCTTCATCTACTTGGCTAACCCTTCCATGTGGTTTAGTTGTTGGAGTTTTACTAGGCAAACTTGTTGTTGTTGTGAGTTATACTCACTATCGAGGATAGAAAATTTCTAGCTAGAAAAGAATCTCTTTTGGTTCCATAACATTTTGGAGTTGGAGACGAATAATATTTAGATATATATTTTCCTTTATCAAGATAATGGGTTTGATTTAATGGAATTCCTGTTGATGGATTAACAAGTATAAGCACAATAGACACAACTTAATCAGAGCTATTAAGGGACTAAGCAATTGAATTTATGGTGAAGGTGACATCTCAATATATATATGAGTAATATGAAAGTAACTGGTCGTTAACTTCAATCCGGGAATAAGTCTTCTTTTGTGATTCTTCTTTTGATTTTGATTCTCGTAATTTTGAGTAAGACTAACATTGGTGGGGACCAGAGGAACATTCACATTAACATCATCTTCAATTTGTGAAGGTTGATATGAGGTTAAGATGGTTCTCTACAAAATAAGGGAGGAGTATATCCTCAACCTTAGTCTCTAGGACGTTTTTTTAGTTCTCTTTAGTTACTACGTGTAACTAAACCCTAATTGAGTAGGGTTCTAAGATGAGCCTCTATTTATAGCTAATAAATATTGAAGAAGTATCATTTTTCGTACTAAATAGAGTACCAATGCACACATAATAGTGTGAAGAAACATGGAAATACAATGTTGGTTGATTGGAGGTGTATGTCTAATACATAACTTGAAATCTACTCCAAATGTTTTGTTACTCACAACAATTAATTACGCCGAATAAAAAACTAACTGAACAAAACTCAATCAGTCAACAAAATATGCCATAATCATCTTAAAGGACATTCTTCCTTGGCTTTTTTCCTCGTTCATTTTTCACTAAAATTCTTGAAGTATGATTTGACCGACAATAAATAAAAAAACTACAAACACATCCAGATTATAGCTCCAAAAAAAAGACTAGAAATTCATAAAGATGATGATGATGATGATGATGATGATCATTAATAATAATAATAATAATAATAATAATAATAATAATAATAATAATAATAATAATAATAATAATAATAATAATAATAATAATAATAATAATAATAATAATAATATAGGGAAAATAAAATCACACAACCATTATTTCCATTTTGAAAGCATTTGTGAAAAAAGAAAATGGGAAACAAAGCACTTTTTTTTTAAATAACAAAGCCAAACTCAATATTCAAAATTGAAAAGATCATATCAAGTCATTCGAGCAAAAGAAAAAAATAAGTTAAAAAAATAAGTCACATTGCACATACACGTATTTTCCGTTCACACTATTTTTCTTCACTGTTATTTACTTACTTCGTCTGATTCATTTTTCACAAATATTTAAAAGTATATGAAAATTTTCAATTTTTAATGCAATATTAATTAACTTTTTTTTCAATTATACACTCTAATTAATATTAATTTCATCTCATCCAACTTGTGGGACGGAGGGAGTACTTATTAAGACCTCCGTCCTTAATAATAAGAAATTTTTGACCAAATCACGGGATTAAAAAAGTTGGTAATAATCTTAAGCTTATTTGTTATTACTATTATTTTACAATTTTATCCTTTAAGAGTGAGTTAGTTTATGTTTTCAACATAATATTTATTTTTGATTGAAGTAAAAGATGTAAAATAAGTTCGGGTATGTTGGTAAGAAATTAATGTGGTTAGAAATAGCAAATGAATCTTATAAAAAGGACAAATTATTTTCTCACAAAAGAGTCTTATAATTAGAGAGGAAGATGGTATTATAGTCGGAGATTCAAAAAGATCAAGCAAGATTTAAGTCCAATAAAACAAAAGGTAACAGTAAAAAATAATACTCAGACTAGTTGAATTTTATTGAAAATCGACATTGTAAGTAATACTCTCTATGTTGTCAATTATAAGCAAATTTCTCTTTTTAGCTTCATTCAATTAATGATGTATGTGGTCCACAATATGAACCACATACATCATTAATTGAATGAATCTAAAAAGTCAAATTTGCTTATAATTAGCAACGGATGGAGTATGTCATTGAGGTGGATTGTGTTGCATAAAGAATCTTAATTGTAATTAATATGTGTAATTGAGGTGCAATCAGACATACATTATCGAGAGCCTCCATTGTATAATTAATATTTGTGACAGCAAGGTGCATTGAGACATGAATTGCATTGGTAATCTACATTATATTAATACGTGTAACGGAGACATGCTTTACATCGGGAACTTACATTGTAATTACCAATGTGTATGATTGATAGACACTAAAACATGTGTTGCATCAACAACCTATAATTAATATGTGTGACTGTGAGACACTAATGCATGTGTTTCATCGGAAACCTGCATTGTAATTAATAACATGACAACGATACATTAAAACATACATTGCATCAGAAACCTCAATTGTTATTTGAAAAAATATAATGTCAGGTTTTCATTGCATCGGAAATCTCCACTATAATTAATAGCGTGACAAAGGTGCATTAAGACATGCAATGCATTGAAAACCTCAATTGCAATGTGATCCACAATAAGAATCATTGACTATTTTTACATGGCCACTAACTTGTTGAATCACAGTTTCGAGCTCTTCCCGGTCAACTCTTAGCACATGCTTGCTTTCTAGCATTTCTATTTCCCTACATGCTTGTCAATCACTTTTCTCACAACACCCTTTAGCTTTCTAGCATTTCTATTTCCCTACATGCTTGTCAATCACTTTTCTCACAACACCCTTTAGCTTGTAGAACCCTTAATTTCTCTGCAGCAATTTGCTCAGAACCTTGAGAGCAATTCCTTCATATTCCACCAATAATCCTTTCTAAATTTCCATAATTCTGCTATTTCATTGACACAATTATGATAATCTTATTGTTGTTGAAGTAAAATATGAATGAATTACCCCTGAAGTAAAATATGAATATATTGTCACATTGATTTATATATGTAAGGGTCGGGGTTTGAATTCTGTATCCTCTCATATTCACCTTAAGAGATGAATTTCTTGCCACTAGACTACTTAATAAAAGAACTTATGAATGATTTGTTTGCCATGATACTTAGGGTCTGGCCCAATAATTTTTAATAATAAACTAGGCTTAAAATGAGTTTTAATATATGAGGTTTTTTGAATTCATATGATGAGATCTTTTGGTTTATAAAACCTAATGAAAAACAATTATTTTTGTTGATGGATCTAAAGCGGAGGATTGAATAGCCTTACCCTTAGGGCGGCTTTGACTATAACTTTAGTGGTATTTCAACATATATTTATACATGTGTCCTGGTTAAATTCCTAACAACTTTTAGTAGCAGCTGTAAATTTGTAGATTTTTCATACGTGAGAGTTGGCATGTACTCCTCACTTATCTCATTAATCCACATTTATGAATTGAAACTTCTTATGATTCATTGAGAGTTGCAAAATCAATTGCTTTCTGATGCTCTTATTCTTTAGTGTTTGAAATTTGAACTTATAAAATAACTACCTAATCATAAATATGAGAAACAACTCAAAATTCATTTCCACTCCAGCATAAAAGATGCTTTCATTTGGTCTGATAACTCTAATGGTTTTCGATTTTAATTACCTGGCTTCTAAAACAGTAGGATACGGATACCACTACCATCTCTTGGTCTTAGATTTGGCACCTTCATCTTCTGGGGAAAAAATCAAATTTCTTGGTCTAACCATTGGAACTTTGCTTCTCTGTGCCTCTTTCAACGCTATTCATCCTTTGCAAAATCCTGTCTTTATTGCATCAAAGACTGCACAACCTCTGGTGCGTTTTTCTCTAATCTGGATGCTTTAAGTTGGCTCAAGCAAGATCTCACTTATCATATGCCAACATTTTTGCCAAAGGGGTGTCGTGGTTCTGAAGAAACCGAAATTCTATCTGCTTCTCTAATATTACGATCTCTACCAACCGTAGATTATAGTTTTTATTTTATTTTTCTGTTTATTATTTCCATTCTTTTAGGTTTGTAACCGTAGATTATACCCAGTGATGACTACAATTATTTCAAGAGCTTGTGTTGATGAGATTCAGAGAATGCAATGAAGGTTTATATGAGGAGATACTGATCAGAGAAGACGGTATCATGTTGTTGGGTGTGATATGTTGACCAACCCGGAAATTAGTGGAGGGTTGGGTTTCAGAAGACTAAATGTGATGAATAAGGCTTGTATTCTGAAGTTGGGGAGGAAGTTACAAATTGGTTCTCAGGACCTTGTTGTGCGGTTATGTGGGGTAAATACCGTTGAGAAGCATATCAAAATACTGTTATTGTTAGAAGTATTGATTCACATCTCTGGAAGGCTATTGTGAAGTTGTGGCCAATTCTTGAGGATTACAGTTTTTGGTCAATAGGTAATGGCATGAGTGTGAATATTTGTAGTGATGCTTGGATAGATAAAGGTTTTCGAATTGGAGGTCTTTAGTTGGATGAGTTTGGAAAGTGAAATTTGGAACTGTTATATGGATGGTTGCCAACATACATTGGAGGAATTATCCGGTATTGACTTGTCACACTATTTGGAATTGGAAAAATATGGAGAAACATAATGATAGTTATAGTAGACCTTATAACCTATCTAGTGTTGTAAGGTGAAGTTTATGAAATTACTATTTGGCTGCTAATGCAACAACTCAGAGAGAGAATCAGTTTCGTATGGTGTTACTTCGGTGGAGTCATGCACCGGTGGGATGGGTGAGATTGAACACAGATGGATCATGTAAAGATGGTGGTCATATTGGTTGTGGTGGCATAATTAGAGGAAGCGATGGTGAGTGGATTGGAGGTTTCTCCGAGTATATTTGTGTATGCTCGAAGGTTTCAATTTAGATTTATTGAGTTGCATGTTGACTCCTTAGATGTTGTGAAAGCTATCACTTCCCATGGGCATGGTAGTTGGAGAGAGAGGTTGCTAGTTGAGAAGATTTGTCGCTTGCTTGCACTTGATTGAGAAATTGTTGGTCACCACTCTTACCGTGAAACAAACCAATGCACAGACACTTTAGTTAACTATGGTTTTTCGATGGATTTGGGGATATGTTTCTTTGATGTATGTCCAAGTAATATTAGTCTTCTGTTGTTTTGTGATTTGGTGGGGTATTCTACCCCATGTGTGATCTCGTTGTAATCTTTGGGTAATTAGGCCCTCATTGTTATAAAAAAATATAAAAAATTGTTATCAATTGTCAAGAATTTAATTAACATGTATTGGCTTTGCTTTGGTGTCATGTTTCTACCATATTGACTCTAGTAAGATAAAATGAATAATCATACCCCTCATTGTATATTTATGTGTCAATTATGATTTATAACTAATCTTTATATTGTTCTCAAGAAATCTATTCTATTTAACTTGAATGCATTCAGTATAAACAGTTAAATCTATAAATTAAGTCAGAGGAATCCAGGAACCCCTCTTCAACAAAAATTGCCCAAATCTATCCATAGATATGTGCTATAATATATTTTTATGTCATGCCAATCATTTTTCACAATATAACTCATCATTCAATGTCAATAACAAACAATTATATAGATTGTCACACATAATAATTCAACTAGTTTCAACAATATTTAAATTTAAAAAGAAATCAAATCCATCATATTTATAGCTAGAAACAGAAACGAAACAACTAGATTTGTTCAATGAGAAAAAATATCTAAATTCAATTGACCAACCATCCAACAAAATCATCTTGTTTAATTCCACATAAGCTTTAAAAACATCTCTCAATATCTTCACCTTTAATCTCCAAATACCAATTCTCTTGAGCATTTTGTACTTTGATTGATAAATTCATCTCCATATCAATTATTGTCCTGCAAAAAACTTCATATATAAGCACCTATATGACAAAACTTACATTGTTATAAAATAAGGTTTAAATTTTCTAGGATCAGTGAACTCAAAGACACAATTCATTCAATGATATATACTTAAATTCTTGCCTTACAACACTGTTGTTGTATGTAAAAAAAATTACAAGTACAAACCAAGTATAATTATTAAGATGTAATTTGTTTTACCTGCATATACCTTCTTAACATCTCTGAATTTTGTTGATCCTCTCAAAAGCGAACACCCTTTCCTTTGCTACTGTTTCCTTTCTTCTCACCTAAATTTTTGTTAAAAACCACAATATTTGATAAATGTGAGTAACCTTGAAACCCTCTTAACAGCCAAAGAAATCAAATTATCAGTATAAACATGCTTACAGGGTTGTATCATTAATCTCAGCTAAATATTTGTTTCCATAATTGCATGAATAACAACAATTGGATCAGAAAAATCTAGTTCATATTGGACAACCTTTCCGGTTTCATTTTTCTTAGAAAATATTTTTGACTTGTGTTTTAATTCAGCGATGATTAATATAACTACATGTTTGTTAATTCTTTCATTGTTCAGCAATAGAAATTTTAGTGTTATGATTATGAGAAGACAAACCTTGTTTACTTGGCCGACTTGCTTTTGCTATTAGTTCTTCAGGTGGTCTTATACTCCATGTTGGGGATGGAAAACTTCTCGATAGAAAAGGATCTTTGCTGATTCTGTGACCGGTTGGAGTGGGAGCTGAATTTAAATCGATGGATACACCCTTTCCTTTGTTCGAAGAATTCGTTTTATTAACAAGTTGAAACACAACAGGCTCAAATTTGTCAAAATATTGTAAAAGATCAGGCATTTGATTTTCAGCTGAAGGTGATGACATCTCAAAATATGAGTAATCTAGAGAAAAATCATCATCCACTTCCAACTCAGGAATCTTTTTATTGGTGTTGAGATCGATACATGCTGCTGAATTTCTAGAATTTTGTGTTAAATTGGCATTGCTTGCTCCCAAAGGAACAGTCACATTAACATCACCTTGAATTAGTGAAGGTTGATCAGAGGCAAACATGCGCAAAGTAACACCATTTCCTTTTCTAATTGTGAGCAAGTATCCACCAGGAACTATTCCATCAATAACACCAGTGAATTCCATTCCTAACCTGACTTCTTCATGTGGATTCCTCGGGGGAATTACGCGTGTATCATTGTTATGGTTATGATGTTTCCCTTGTAGTCCACTCATTTTTCTTTTATCTCTATATATTAACATAAATTATTTGTCATTGACTTGAAGTTCTATTTGAAATAATGAGCTGCCCTAACACTATATTCAACTCATTCAAGATAATACTAGTGAAGAACAATTAATTCATGAAGGTAACTATTCACAATGCCAGATTATGAAGAGAAAAATATTACAGGTCATATCATATGTAACCAACCATGTTGGAAGTTGAAAAAGAAGGGAAATTTCATAACAGATAGAGAAAGGTATTTCACACTTATGTCACGAAGAGGAAAGGTCATAAAATTGAAGGCAATCATAACCTAGACAAATACACATCACTAAAATATATTTGCAGCATTGTTAAAACGAGAAAATGTTTGAAAAAGAAATATTTGATGCTGGGAAGTAGTCGGAAATACCTCGATATTTAATGTATATGATATAATGGAGACCCGAAAGTAAAATAAATAGTTGAAACACACACTTGTTATTATTTCTGACTATTTACAGGTTGATGCATATAACATAAGTAGTTATGGAGAAGGGAAAAGAAACAAAGAATAAAAAAAAACAAAGTTTAAAGGATAAGAAGATTATCAAATAATCAAATACTTTTTTAGAAGTTTGGGTAGGGCTGGTGTGTTGGTTTGGGATAGTGTGCTGCTCTCAAAGTCAATTATTTTCGGTGCCAATTTCATGTCTTTCTTTGGCTTCTATATTAAAAAAGAGAGAGAACTGCTATTTACAGCGACAATTAATCTCACGAAATGGAGTTAACCAATCAAATTTTGTTAAGGGGGGCAAACACGGTAGGGGAGAGTAGCATTAATGCATTGTCACTTATATTTTAATCCTTCGCTATGCTTTCTAGAATATATAATTCGCTATACATATCATTTCCCTAAAAAAAAAAAAAGATTGGAACCTCTTATGCCTTTGCTGTTTATGAATTTAGAAGTCAACTATTAGATCATTCAATGACTAAAAGTGAACTCCAAATTGCAAGTTAATAAAACTAGAGGGGATCCAAGTTCATGTGTGATATAGGAAGTTGTTCTTTTAAAAATTTAATGGTTTTATGAAAATAAAACATTTAACAAGCATTATTTTATGTTTTAACCCTTCATTTAAAACACACTATTTGATTTGAATCTTTAGAAGAAGATATCAGTTTCATTCCTTATTGTCTCCATCTCTAGATGTTCTACCAATAAATTTGATTTGTTACAATCCATGGTTAATATAGGAAGATATCCCTTAAAAAACTTCAAGAATTTTGCAAACATAAAATTTTTGCAAATATTGTTGTGTTATTTAATTCTTCATCAATAAACATTTAACAAACAATAAAACAAATATGCATCTTGAAAGATTATATCCTCCCTTGTCTCTATTGTATTTTCACCTAGAGACCAGCTCTTAGATTCATCCATTGTTTAAGAGATCAAAGCTCCTAACAATTAATTGAAAGATTCCAAGAGTTGATCGTTGTCTGCAACTAAAACAAAAAGATGATCCAATTTGATGCTTGAAACATAAGAAGCTACATCTTTAAAAAAATTAAGAAAAGTGTAACAATTGTTTAACGAGAATTGTTTTTGTTTTTTTAGTCATTCATATATAAACAAAGCACACACAGATATACATCACGTATATGTTGTTGTAAATCATTTGACACAATTTTTGTATTTTTAAAAAATTATTTATGTTTTCATTTTAATAATCTAGAATAAATTAAATTAAAATCTAAAAAAAAATTAGTTTTGAATAAAATGAAAAATTGAAACAAGTATTGGATTAAGGGTTGCAAGGTAGCTCCCTTAAATAAAAAAAAATATAAATTAAATCTACAAAATAAACAAATAATCATTCATCACATAGATAATTGAAAATAATAAGTTGTCATAAAAAACATACTAAGAGGAATGAATTCTCCTTCAAAGCCACAAAGTTTGCACACTGATCTCTAGAAAACCTGAAGTTGAAATAAAAAAAATAATAAAAAATTAAATCACAAATCTAAAGGAAAAAAATTGTTAAATTACAAAGAAAATAAACTCTATTTAATTCAATGATGTTTGAACAATCAACATAATCGCAGTGAGTCAGAATAGTCTGTAATAGCTAGATCGAGATCAAACTATTTAGTTTTGAACTAAGAATTTTGATTTTTTTTCAAAAACATAAATCTGCATTGAAATATGGAACATCCTACTGCGATCTGAATGGATCCAACATCATTGAACATGTAAATGTATACTAGCTGCAAAAAATCTTCATCGGTAATAAAATTGAAACTTTTCAAAGAAAACAAGAGAGATTACAAAACGACCCACGTACTGATTAATATGGTGGGATAAGGAAAGAATTTCTTGTTGACTATATTTGAGGAATTGACTGAGAATGAAATAGATGGGAAAGAAAAGAAAATTATGTTTGTGATATGAGAATTTGAGAGTGGTATGAGATTGAAGATGAAATGAGATGGAAATTATTATTTACGATTTATTGGGGCAAAATGACCGAGGGCACACCGTCACTATATGAGAATATAACCAATAAAAAACACAAGTACCAATCATAAGCCTCCACATATCCAGAAGTGGACTCCCTTTGTATGTCACAATAGTGTTGCTAGGGAACAGGATCAGAATTTTACCCTTGTAATTGTGATGTAGAGTACTAACTATACTTTTGTTTCATATAGCAA
>Ga0315913_1009428_pt1 | contig 11454 bp, 6 predicted proteins | sample MpolsnodulesMG_FD_207736 | JGI IMG/M metagenome (GOLD analysis project Ga0315913, IMG submission 207736) | Medicago polymorpha root nodule microbial communities from Los Angeles, California, United States - small nodules | ecosystem: Host-associated > Plants > Roots > Nodule | place: USA... | reverse complement strand
CTAGATTATTATTCTAACCCTAGATTCAAAAGCATCTTTCAACATCATTTCAAATCATAAATATAACATTAAACACAAGAATAAAATCAACATCAAGTAAAATATTGCTAGAATTATATATTTAAGTATCAAAAAGAGTACATATTAACTTGATCAAGTACCTCTAACCCCAAAGGATAGGTTTAGCTACTTACATTCATAGTAGCCTTGCAAAAATGGAAGAAAAGACGAAGATTCATGACAAGATTCATGATTTCTATCTTGGGAAGAATCCACTTCTAATATACTTGTTTCATGTTTATCTCTTTAGAAATGCCCTCTCTCCCTCTCTCTAAAAATCGGAAAAATATCAAAAACAATGAATAAATAATCTCAAAAAATGAGAGAAAAGCTATTTATATGGCGGAATCTGTCAGCGTTCGTTTGAAGCGAACAACCTTCGCTTGACGCGAACAGCCTTGAAATCCCACACTGGCCACTGTATGACTTCCACGTAGCCTTATCCTGTTGCACTCGCTTAAGCAAGCTGACCTTATGCTCTTTGGAACTTGCTCGCTTAAGTGAGTTGTGGTCGCCTTGAAGCGAGTTGACCTTGTATTTTGGTTGATTTCTTGGTCCTTACTTGTATTTTCCTGCACAAAAAGGGTAGACTAAGACACATAAAGCATAAATGACATATTTGCATAAAATTGGAGCTTTTCCATAGATAATCTTGCAAAACAAGTCACTAAAATGCCAAAACTAACACATGAAATATATCACTTTTAAGCACTCATCAATGCTGCTGTTTGTACTCGTAGGTAGCACATGCTCAACCACAACCCTGCTCTCTTTGTCCAACTCTCTATGCATTTTCTCAAATGGAATGGAAGAAAGAACAAGTTAATTAAAGAAACTCACATCTTTCTTTTTTTTTTTATCTATTTCTAACTATATGTTTTTAAATTTCTTGAACTATGATCTCAAACATATCAAAAGTTTTATTTCTATTGATGCTCATTTTCGTAGACAGTAATGGGAATTTGATGGCTTGAAAATCTTTGTAGCATTGTCACTTTTGGTTGTAGGCGTGTCGGTTTGACACGTGTTAGTGTCTGATACTGAGACATGTGATTACTTTGAATCATGTTATATTTCCTAGTTATTATCCATGTCGATGAATTCGTAAAAGTGTTGTGTCCGAAATTTGTGTAAGTGTTCGTACATCATAGTTGAAGAGTTTCATTACATTAAAAAAAATGTGCCGTCATTCTTTAGTTGATTATGGACAACTATAGTGTTATAGGTTTGTATTTTTCTTTTTCTTCATTGTAGATATCAACGTCAAACTCAAATCAATTTTATCTGATGTGCATTCATCTGTACTCATAGTTTCACCTAGAACAATATCATTGATCATGTTATGGCTGATTTAAGTTGTGGAAGTCAATATGATATTGATGTTGCTAATACTTCAAATTGAAGGCGTGTTGTTTGACACATATTAGTGTTGCCACATTTTAGTATGAACTTGTATGATATTAACATGTGTTGCCACATTAAAAAACTTCTACTATTTAGTACTTTAATAATGAGTGATGACACCTTGACATGACAATATTTTAGTGTCATTTATGATTACTTTTGTAGTCTTTTAGGAATGTATTTTATTGTTTTAGGAAAGTTTTGTACTAAGTTGAAGAAATGATCATGAAATAAAAGAATTGCACTAAAGATCTTTAAACCATATCAATTAACCCAAACGAGACATTGTTGTGGTCATGCCGTACTTTTTACAAAATGTATCAGGTGAAGTTTGAGATATAATCACCACAAACGTTTTAGTAAAGAGAAATGAGACAAAAATTGAAGAAAATAAATGACCCAGCTACTTTCAGCTACGCATAACGCAAGCTGCGAAGATAGTCATGGACATGCCGCTGTCTCATGCCCATTCAGCAGAGGAGGCTTGCACATTTTGCCGTTCTGTTATTGAACTGGTGGGTCACGATTTCCTATATAGGGCAAGAAACAAAACTCGTTTAGGGTTCAATTTTTTATGAAAAGAAGACGAGGAATGCGATTTCTAAACAATTCAAACTGAAGATCAACCTTGGAAATAAGATTGGAGCTTTATCATCATCATATCAACCTTGAAAATTGGTTAAAAGTGTAATGTTGACACCGTAATTTTCACAAGTGATCAGAAAATTAGCATGGGAGCAGTCTTACTAGATGGTGATGGACAACTTGTTGAGGCGATGAGAGTTGTTTTGAGGGCTTCGATGACAACTGTAGATGAGTGAAACTTTGGGGCTGCTTCAAAGCCTTATCTTAACTTTGGGTCATCATAAGGTCATTTTTGAATCAGACCTGAAGATGTTGGTTGATTATGTGCACTCCAACAAGATGAATCATTTGGAGTATGATATAATTGTTAAAAATTGTAAAACTATGAAGTTGTGTTTACTAGACGTCAAGCAAACGAAAGTTCTCATGCTCTTGCAAAGACGACTTTATCTCATGCTTTTCTCAGTCCTTTTAATAAAATGTGTTAAGTTTGCAGAATAAAAAGAAGTTTAGATCACATTTGATGTTTAATTATAAGTTAGGTGTTTGAATTGGCAAATCCTCGTAGTCGACATGAATTTCAAATTCAAATTTCCCTTAATATTTACACACCACACACATTTTCCAACATTCACCTGTCTATTTTCCATGCAAATTAAGTTCCACTATATCTCACAATTTCCATGCCTAAATTTAATAATCCATAATTTTTTCTCCTCATTTTCTTGAGTTAAAAAAGCAACATTATATTTTTTTGGTTACAAAAGCAACATTATATATATGTGCGCGCGTGCATGCTAATTAAATAATCCACAATTTTTCTTCCAAAAAATAAAAAAATACGACAACCAACAAGTTAAGACCAATTCAAGTATGTTACTTAATTGTCTTTTTTTTCATCTCTTACGTCCATGTTTTTATTTCATTGTAATTGTATGCATATGAATCTATTTATTTTATTTAATGAGCTATTGATTGTGTGTTCACGATGAAGTCAACACTTATCATGATTGATGTTCCACACGAAGGGCATGTTCATCAACTATGAACCTTCTTATGGTCATGTTTTCACATAATCAAAACTACTTTTTGTTTACATTCATTGATTAACAAGATTATGGTCCACCAAAACGATGACAACCACTAAAGAAGACGATGAAGATATTAATGTGACGTCAAATGTGGTCTATCAAGAAGTATTTCGTAATTTATCATAAATAATGTTGTCTTTACTATTTTCCAAAAATATGAATGTTATCATGATATGATTAGCGTGAATTTATGTTTATGATACAACTTATATGAGAACTATATAATATGTTTTTCTAAACAAATATTATGGACAGATGAATTGGTACCTCTTTAGTTGATTTTAGGTCATTTTTGAGTTAGAATCAACTCTGCATTTTTTTTCTTCACTTTCTTTCAATCTAAATAAGTGATTTTCACATATATCAAGTTTTTTCTTGTGTTTTTTTGTGATTTCATCATTTGAGTGTGACGTCGTGTTGTTCGTCGTCTTGTGCAGCATTGTTTGATTTCACATGCGTCTTGTTGCAATGTTCGTTTGGTTTATATTGAAAGATCAGCTTCAGTCAATCACATATTGAATCAATGTTTTGGACGTCAACGTTGCAGATCCGAAAGGATAGATATTCTGATGATTTAGAGGTTATCATATTATTTGTTGGCATTTTGTCTATTAACTTGGGTGATGTGAGTTTGTTTGCATATTCACCCTTTACGTTTTTAGCGACGTTGATCGTGTTAATAGAAGTGTCCTCAATACATGGTATAATATTTTACAAATAATCACAATATTTTACAAATAAAATAATTCTATTTTAAACGCAAAACACTTTTATTTTTGTTTGAAATTTAATGCATATCGTTAATAGCAGTGTCCTCAATACATGGTATAATAGAAGTCAAATCATGAAAATTATGGTCAACTTTGACATGAGATGGGAAAACATATAATGGTATCAAATATCAAAAACTGAAAACATAAGATATATTGGAGTATTTTGTAAATCACTTTATTTAATTGTTGAAACTAGTAGGACAATATACTTTATTTAATTGTTGAAACAGTAGAATAACATACTAGTATTCAAGTGCTCCAATTTTTATTTTTATTCCAATTGATTTTATCCCAGCTATGATATACACCATCTTGTCTTACTGACCAAAAGATTTTTTGATGATCTCCTTCTGCGATAGGATCATACAAGTTGAATGTTGCATGTAGTGGTTGTTTACGTAACCATGTCAATTGACCTTGTTTTGGCAAAAAGTTGGTCAAAAATTTCAAAGGTACACCTTGTTTCAAAACATAATTAGGTTTTTCATTCACAATGATGAAATGTAACTCTTCTGAATTTTCGGGTAAATCATTTTCAACAAAGAGGGAAAGTACTTTTTCCACAGGAGGTCGATCGTAAGGTTGAATAGAGACTCTACTACCAAAAGTTGAATTATTGAAAGACATAACAATCACAAGTAATAACAAGAAAGATATATGAATTGAAATAGACATTTTGTTGACAAGGGATTTCTGACAATTGCTTTTTTCTGTTTTCTCTACCATTTCATTCTATTATATATATGAAATTTGAGCTGTGCTTCTAATGTTTGTGAAATAAGACTAGTCAATAGACATTAATTTTTTTATATAAAATCAATCAACATTAACTTTGACCATATATATATTGGCCGATTATAATAAACGATGGTATTATTTTTGGTAAATCATATCAGACAGGGTTTTCTCTTAAATTTTTGTCAAAAGAAAAAAGTTGCTCACTTAAATTTATTGAAAAGAAACAATCAAACTGTATCTGCATTCATTCCAGAGAATTTCTTTGGCAAGAAGTTACCTTTTTGACGATATATCATTCCCCACAGAAAAACAGAAAAAAATCAAATCTTACTTTTTCTTTGTGCAAAAAGTTAAGTTTGTAATTAAATTCGAATATCGAATATATAAATATGTTGGGATTTTTTTTATGAAAATATATGTTGAAATTATTTCTCATGAACCGTTATAGTGTGTTTGGATGAGATAATTGGTAAATTTTAAAGAGTTTAAAATTCTAGGCAATTTAAATGATTCAATTAAATTTCTTTCATTTCTCGAATACTTTTGTTTGGGTGGAGTAATAAAAAATTTCAATGTCATCATTTTTGGGGAACTTTTATAAATTTTATTTTTTTGGACCAAATTTGAAAATTGAAATTATGGGTCAATTTGTAAATTTCAAAAAATTTGAGGGGTCAAATTATAATTTGTTGGAAATTTATTGGGGTCAAATTGGAAATTTTGAAAAAATTGAGGACCAAAATGCAAAATTTGAAAGATTATAACAATGAAATTTTTTGAAATTCTTACCTTTTAGGTGTCATTTGAAATTCTCTAAATTTAACTTGAAAAAAATACTTCATAAATTCCTATCATTTTGAAAATTCTTCAAATTATTATCCAAACAATGGAATTCACCTCAAAGTATTTGAATTCTCTCGTAACATTACATTCCCTCAAAACATTCCTCCATCCAAACACACTTAATGTTAATTATAGATAATCTTTCTTTAATTAACATTTCTAGTATAAAGAAACATTTTTAGTCAAAATGTGGCAAACGATTGCTAAAAAAAAATGGCAAACTTTATATGGAAAATAATGAGGAATTAGCCGTTGGTAGACGGTTACGACTGGCGTGGTCCTGTAACCGTTGACCATTGATGTGTTAAGGAGGGAAGGAGGCGTTATGGTTCGAAGGAAATCCTATGCTCATGTCAATTGGGTTGTAGTCTTGTATGGAATAAGGTTGCAAATAATATATTTGGGCCTTTAACGAAACAGGCTTAAGTTGGACCCTTGATTAGATGTGGCGAGATGGATTTACGAGTGTAATGACCTAAAGTCAACATCTGGACCAAATGACTCCTTGGCATGTGAAGTTTTTTTTATATATAGTTTTTTTCGAGTCTCTTTTTGTTTATTTTAGAACCTTATAAAGGGGTTGGAGTGAGTTACTCATGATTTGATGAAGATTGTATTGCTTTATTTTGAGTCTCTTTCTTCTATAACGAGATAACTCTATATGTGTTTTAAGTTTATATTTATTTATATATATGATGGGATTAAGCCTACCAAATACATCTCATATAAGTTATGGAATCAAGGAGATCATGTACAAACAACTTGGGGGGATTATATCCCAAGTCCCAAGCTCATCTCAAGGATGAAAAACACATGAAAAAAAAGAAAATAGAGAAAATTGTCGTTGGTTTGTGCGCCACGCGAACAAACCCATGCACCCCACGTGTTTCCGGGAGGTTGCAGCGTGGAGAAAAATGGCAATTTCCGTAGTGTGGTGCACACCACACTATGGAAATATTTAAGATTCTGTTTAACCCTTAATTAGGTATTTATAATTAATCCTGACGACTCATTGATATAGATGTGTCACTATAACAACTAGATGTGGCGTTTTTCAGCTTTGAAAATAAGATTGAAGCAAACTCTCTCTTTAGAATTTTGGCTATCCGCATGATCTTCCTTCCAAACCATTATAATAGTTGATAAACTCTCCATCAACGGCTATTATCTTCTCATTTCACCATCATCTCAAATTTTCACAATTCACACATTTTAACAAAATCTTACTCCCTTTATATATCACACCAAATCCCAATTCTCTCACAAAACATAATCAACATAACCATAATCCCTCTCTCTCATTTCAATCCAATCAATCAGCATGGCAGGTACCAAGCAAACAGCACGCAATACTGGCGGCAAAGCACCACGAAAGCAGCTTGCCACTAAAGCCGCTCGAAAATCAGCTCTAGCAACCGGAACAGTGAAGAAGCCACACCATTTTTGTCATGGAACGGTTGCTCTTCGTGAGATCCGTAATTACCAGAAGAGCACTTCTAACAAGGAAGCTTCAGTTTCAGAGACTTGTGAGGGAAATTGCTCGGGATTCAAGACTGGTCTGAGGTTCCAGAGTAGTGTTGTTTTTTTTTTTTTGAAGAAGCTAAACTAACCCCCTCAAATTGGCACCAGAGAGAATTAAACCTGAGACCTTGAGGAGGAGCACACTCCCAGGTTCCAAGTCAATACCACTAGGCCAACCCAAGTGGGTTTCAGAGTAGTGTTGTTTCTGCTGTTCAAGAAAGTACTGTTGAAGCGAATTTTGTAAGTTTGTTTGAAGATACTGATATTTACGCTATTCATGATAAGAGAGTTACTATTATGGCAAGGATATTCAACTTGCTGGCAGAATCAGAGGCGAGAGGGCTTAGATTTGATTAAGATGTTCCAAGTTAGGGTTTAGGGTTTCTGATTAATGTGTTTTTTATTCTGTTTAAATGGTTAACTTGTTATTATCTTGTAACAGTGCTATGCTCTTAAATTTCGTAGAGTTATCATTATGCATAGCTTTGATTTGGTACTATTATTTGTTAAAAGTTCCATAATCTTTTGTTTCTGTAACTTTGCATATGAATCGAATATCATTTTTCTAAGATGCTTATTTGTTAATTGTTGTCACTTTTCTAGGACTATGAGGACATAATACTTATTTGAAACTCATGAAGCACTCACACAAAGACACCGGACATGAGTTTATAGTGACGTGGACATCAGTAATAATTTGAAAAAATAAATTATTTGAATGTAATCACATGTGTTGGTGGCTTGTTGTTGTTAGACATTAGACATGCTTTTGATGAGAGGTGTTGGTACTACAATGATTGAAACACAATATACGCATTCATTTGATTTTAGTCGATTGTGGAGAACAATATTTAGTTATAGATTTCTTCTGTACACCAATGTAGATATCAAGACCTGATCAATTTTATCTAATGTGTGTTCATTTGTTTTCATAGTTCCACCTGAAACTATCATTGATAATGTAATGGCTGCTTTGAGTTGTGGAAGTCAATGTGATACTAATACTTTGGTACTTTAAATTGAAGGTGTGTCTAACGCATCTTAGTGTCGACAAACAAAGTAAAATAAAATTCAAAACTTTATCTTAGAATCTATATACAAACAAAGAGGAAGTCACTTTTTTTGGTTCTAAAGAGTAGTATTTGCACTAATAATTTTTTACTAAATAATTACTTATAAAACTCAACGGTCTAAATGTGATTCTTATATTAATTCTTATGCCAAATTATTAAAAAAAATTATTAAATAACATAAATACAATTAAAGACTTTCATGAAAATGGCATTCAAAAGAATCAAACCAAGATACCTTTTTTTTTTCAAGAAATCAAAATGAAAAAAATAAGGGCAAATTACATCCACCTCCCCTAAGTTTTACCTAAACATCACAAACACCCTCTCTAGTTGTCAAAATTCAGTCACCTCCCTTCATGTTAACACCGTCAAACTTTTGTTAGTGAAAGGAAACTGAACTTGTCATTTATATCTTCTTCTCCCTCGTCTTCCTCTTGGTCATATATAATATATATATAGATATAACTCTGTTTTGTGCCTCCATTTGTTCGTCGGATCAGCTCATCTGTTGGTGTTGATAAGAGTTCGTGATCTGTTGTGTTCGAAATCCTTTCTCTTCTACTTAACTCTTGTGAATCCTTAGTTATTAAAAGATTGTAGATCGGCTTGACAAGATGATGAAATATTCCATTAAGTATCGAAACTGGCAATTTTATTGAACAACCTGCTTGAGCAAGTGACAATTATACTCATCTCTATAATAACAAGTGTCACAATTTCTAGTGTTTCTACTTTCTTATTTCAACATTTTTCTCTATTCAATACAATAGATCTCATATAAAAAAAGTGGAAATTATCAATTGGATCTTCTAATTTAACCATCCCTTAGACACAAATATATGATCACGACTTACGAGGATGGACATAAGGTGGAGTTACATAATGAGAAAACAATTAACCATTATTTGGGATGGAAGATTCAGTATGAAAACCATAGAGAAAGAGAGTAGTCTCATAATCTTTTTGGGATGTAAGCAAATTATTTCTACTGTTAAGGGAGTCATAAATGTAACGACGTTAGTGTTTATAGGAGGTGTATGACAATTAATGAAAATTTAAGGGAGATCAATAATCATTTAAAAACTAGAGGGGAGGTTTGTGATATTTAATCAAAATTTAAGGGAGGTTAATATAATTTTCCCAAAAAATAAATATGAGTGCATTTTTTTTTTGCAATACAGGTCTAGTGGATTATAACATAAAAACACAATTTTTTCAATAAATAATACTTTTTCCTATAGAAGGGGGCAAAATTATTGGAAAAAGATGAAGGAAGTTGGATATATGAGAGCCAACGGGCAAAGTTTTCACTCAAATCTTTAGCATTACATTCTTCTTTCTTCTTATCATAATTGGAACAAGAGGTTAACAAAATCTGCATGCTGTGTATTGAGGCCTTGTAGCAAATATTTTCTGTTTTGAGAAATGTTAGGTGTTGTGAAAGTGACTCAAAATTGGAGAAATTGTTTCTGGAAACTGCCAATTCGGGGCCCGAATGGTGTTGTCTGGGGCCCGAATTGACACTGATTTTTTCAGCCCGGCACGCGTGAAAAATCGGTGCCCGAATGGAGGAATTCGGGGCCCGAATTGTCGAAACAGAAAATACTTTTTTAATGTATTTTTAGGCCAGGTTTGTTCCAATTTTATGAGGATTACTTTTGCTATAAATATAGACATTGTATCAGTGTAAACCTTGAGATAGAGGGGCTGAAACAAGGGTTTAGAAAGGCAACAACAAAATTAGGGTTTGTATAGAGTTTGTCTCTTGGCAACAAACACTAGGGTTTGAGGCTTGATTCACCTTGGGAAACACTATTAGGATTGAGTCTGGGCTTTGGGTAGAATTAGGCGGGAGACTTATTCTTGTAACCCATTGATATCTCTTTTGTAAAGTTATTCATCATTATAGTGAAGCGGAGAGCTGCTCTCTCCCCCAGACTAGGTCAATTTGGACCAAACTAGATAAACAAATTCTTTTCTGTTCTCTCTTCTTTTTCTCCTGCTGTTTTCTACTTTTGGCTTGTGATTATAACTGTGATCCACTTGTATTGGTTGCTTGACTATCCCTTGCTCCACACATCAAGTTTATTATTGGTGTGATTTTTCATCGAATTCACAACATTAGAAACGCACATATTAACACACTCTCTTTGATGGTTAAAATTCACATGGGACCCACATGATTTGGTGGGACCCGTGTAAATTTTAACCAATCAAAGAGAGTGTGTTGAAAAGTGTGTGTTAAAATGGGTGTTGTTAATATTCCTCCTCTCTTTCACTTTTAAATATGGTGATATCATCTTGCTTTACATTTCTTTCAAAAAAAAATCATCTTGCTTTACATTTTTTTTCTTCAAAGTTTAGTATTGAAACAATGAAAATAACATTTTATTATTTTCAATGTTGTCTATAGAAAACTCAGAAATAAAAACAAGGTGATATTTTTGTAATTAACAATCAACATATAATGACCAGAAGAGTGGTTTTTGATAGTATACTGCTGACTGCATCTTTTTCATTCTGCCGTCATCGATATCATCGGTCATCGATGACTGCAGAGTATAAAAAGTTAGAAGCTGAATGGAGTCAATAAGCTGAGGAGAAATGTTGACCAAGCAGTGAGTGCAATGGCTGCAGCACTATATGTCCACAACAGAATAACTGAACACTCTTCATTTCCTACATCAAACAGCTGAGCCATAGTACCTACATAATATATCATCAAATTTTGAAGTTAGGAACAACAATATTATATAGGATTTAATTGATATGCACCGACAGTCTATAGATTTTTATACTGTCAATCAATCATAACTTTTGGATCATTAAAAAATATTTGATGTCAATCATATATAAATTCGTACAAAATATGGTTTGTGATTGATTGACAGTGTTAAGAGTTTTACACTTAAGGTTCATCAAAATTAATCTCATGTAATGTATCTATGGCTAATGAAATAACAAGTAATGTACTTCAATCAAAACAACTTCTATATAAATATGTAATCTAATCACTTACTAATACTCATTGCTGGTGGCATTGCATACTGCATCACCAATGTATACTGAAACAAAGGATCCACTGGGAGAAAGCCGTAACTCGCTGCCGCTTTAACAATAAATAATCCAATAACAGGTAGCAACAAAAGCCGGGTTATGATGATGCAGATGAGTGTCAATGGTTTTACACTTGATGATTTCAAGCCTGCAGTGAGGTTACCACCAAGCAAAAGTGTGATGCAAGGAATTGTTCCATTCCTGCAGAGAATTAAGTTTAAACACATAATTGTGTGGTTATACAAGAAGTAAAGACTTTAAGGACTATTTGATTTTTATGAAGAAATTAAGGCACATAGCCACATACCC
>Ga0315913_1009425_pt1 | contig 11455 bp, 7 predicted proteins | sample MpolsnodulesMG_FD_207736 | JGI IMG/M metagenome (GOLD analysis project Ga0315913, IMG submission 207736) | Medicago polymorpha root nodule microbial communities from Los Angeles, California, United States - small nodules | ecosystem: Host-associated > Plants > Roots > Nodule | place: USA... | reverse complement strand
CTGGTTTTAATTTAAATTTTCATAAATTTTTTATAAAACCCCAGAAGAAGAAGAAAAAAAAAAAGCCAAGCAATCTAGCAAGTAGCAACAATATAACTTCAAAATAAATCAATAATAAATACTAGATATGTCAGCAATGTATTTTTTACAAGAAACACTGCAACACAGTTGAATATAATTAGACAGTTGAACATAAGTCGGATATATAGTAGTACTATGTCTGATTCATTTTTATATTTGATGCCACTAAATAACTTACAAGATTTTATTATTTCTGTTCTATGTTTGAAATGGATTAGATATTAAACAAATAACAAGATTATTTTTCTATTAAGGCTGTGGTTGCAGGTTTTGAGTTGCAAATCAGTAGGAAGTAGGAACAGCTGAGTTGTGTCTAGTGATGTGCTATCAATAACTACGATATAACAACCTTTTAAAACTAAAAATTAATAATAAATTCAAACTAATTTTTACATTGAAATTTTTAAAAACTTAAAACAGACGAACAAACCATGGAAGATCTTAACTTTCAGATTTGCGATGTCAAATTGGGATCACAAAATGTTAGCTGGAGCCTGGAAGCTATCACCATTTCACGGTGACAAAATTGAAACATAGCAAAAAACATTGCTTAACAATCAAGTCAAAACCATTTTGGTTCGATCAAATGAGCTTGCTTGTTTATCCAGTAGCATTTCTCAAAATTATTAGAAAACAACAAAAACAACTGAAAATAAATAAATAAAACAAGCATTGTAACGTGTACTAAAACATTGATTAATATAAAAAATTAAAACATGAATTAAAAAGCTAAAGTGCGTACTATGATAAACAAGATGACATACCAAACATGTTAATAAAAATGGAAAAAATGATGAATCAGAGTTATTTTCTCTTGGTGGCAAGTCCTACCTAGCTTCTCATTTCCTACACCTTTGTAAGTACATAACATGTATTCATTCATCCGTAGAGTGCAAGAAAACGTACCTGATTTGGTTTCAGTGTGGATGAGACTCATGCATGTTGGCTTGGCTCAGAGAGCTCTGAAAAAATGCAACCTAAGAAGAAGACACACACAATTAATATGAAGAAGGAAAGACAGAAAGAGACACAAAGAATATTTGTTATACCTATATAATATACCTTTTTTCGATTTAGAAGGAAAATGAAACCAAATATTCCGATGGAATATGCTCAAGGGGCCCTAGCCACTTGTGACTTGGTAAGTGATTATTTCATTTAATTCAATTTAACCCGTTTATTTTTTGTAGTATAATTTGCAGCAATACTAAAAATACAGTAGATCTTGATTTCTTTTTTACAAAGCGTTATACGTTGATATTATTTAACTTGTTATTTAGTCCCCCTCAAATAAAAATGCACTAGTAAAAGTTGAATGAAATGATCTACCAAAAAATGACTGAAATGATCCAATTTAATTGATTGCATCAAATCAAAAGTTTGATTCAAGAAAATTATTTAAACTGCTGTGAAAATAATTAAATGAAGTCATACACTATTTTGATTTTTGGATCGAATATTTCACTTCAAATGGATCAAAATTGGACTGCAAACACTGCTATTATGGAAATAAATGTTTTAAAAATAGGATCATGAGCTATGATTTTACATAAGTATTATTAAAACTGTTCTTTTTGACAAATTATTGTTAAAAACTAATTGATAATAGATCAATGCATTAGGAAATCGAACGAGGAATGTTTTATAGCAACATTACCTTTGCGTTTAGACAAAACTGATATGGTTGATAGATAACCAAATTGCTACTCAAAATCACGTTTTTATCCAAAATGATGTGTTTTTAAAGGTGTAGGAGTGTTTGATGATAAATGTGGTGAACTTCTATAAGGTTCTGGACAAACCATATACTCCATATAGAAAGGTTTTGGATTCTATAATCCAAATTGTTTCCCTCTTTTTACAAGGTAGGTTTCCAAAGTAGAATTGTGTGCCCAAAACCACCAATTCGGATTATATACTCTAAAATATGGTAAAAAAAAATAAAAATATAGCGTGCGAGAAACCATTAAAGTGAGAAAAGTAATAGTCAAATTATATTGAGTATTACTTTTCCCACCCTATGCCTTTCCTCGTGCGCCCTATTTTTTTCCAAAATTACCCTCAGAGCATTCCAGATTATATAATCCGAACATGTCTGGATTGTATAATCCGGATTCCACCAGTACACAGAACTGAAACAGATTTGCATGTCATTGTGGCTTTTATCATTGTTTTTCAATAAATCATTATATATGTATGTATAAAAGACAATTAACTTAAATATTATATCAAAAAATGATTATATACCAAAAAAGAGTTGAATTTATATCATTACACATTTCACCTAATGATATACATTTCAACTAAACTAATGATATATATCTAATCTATGGCGCCGAAAGATCAATGGGACTATCATCCACTTCAACCTTCACACCAGGACCAGGACCAACCCTCTCATCGGGATCAAGATTTTCAATAATGTACAATTCTTCATCATCTTCTACCACCTTTTGACCTTATTTGGCGGTGGACGCATAGATGTGGTCTTCGGTAAAACAAATTGTCGGAATTGTTCCTTCATATGCAACTTCATGTTGTAATCGGTGTCCTTGTACCGAGCCTGCAATGTGTAAAACAACTGTCATTTTGGTTGTTGCTGAAAAATAGGCAGAAACATGCATTCTGGTCTGTGCACTGATAAGGTCAGGATTTTCAATTCCGGAACGCATATGCAAATTTGGAATATAAAATCCGGAACTTCCCGATACACCCTTTGCATGACCCTTAAATGCACTTGCATGGGGCGTAAATGCTACCTTTTGGATTATATAATCCGGAATTCAACAATATGGTCCGGATTATATAATCCGGATTACACCAGTACAGGAAATTAAAACAGAAATCCTGGGCAATAACACAGTTTAAAAAAAAAAACCTGAAGAATATCTCATTCTGGCAATAGAGAGATGTCTGCTTTTTGCAGCTTTGGGTCAACCTCGTACTCGAACCTCAACCTCTTTCAGTGGGTGTGAATTTCATCCAAACGGAGGGCGGTGCCGTTCTTGATCTTCAAACCAATCATACACGCACACGGTAATCCGTAAGTGATCAAACTCAAACAACCACATTTTAATTTATCCGTACCAATTTCAAGTGTTTTATTGTACTCCACTACGAGATGATGCAAAGCTTCCCTTGAAAGCTTCACAAGTAACATGTAGTAGGGTGATTTACTAATCATTTCGGATTATACTATCTGAAATCTGTCCGAATTATATAATCTGGACAAAGGGTATTTTGGTCAAAATCACAGGGCGCGCGAGAAGGCAACAAGGTGGGAAAAGTAATACTCAATTATATTTGGTCAGCTCCTATTGGACTTTGTGTTTGGGCTAAAGTTTTTGGAGTATCCAATAAGGAAGTGGGTCAAATCAACCCGGTCCAATGTAAAATTTTAGGGTGCATTTTGTTTTCGTTTTCTTCTTCGCGCTTGAAGTTGTTGCAGACACATGGATGCCACACCACACAACCAATCCCAATCTCAATGGGATTTTACCAGGTTATAATCATCCAATCCTACCAAGTTTTCAGTTATTATCTTTATATTATTTCTTGATTTTTTTTTTATTCTGATGTACCAGTGCTTAAAGTCATTAATTTAATCTGTTTCTTATATATGAATAATGTTCTTTTGCAACTTATTCCGAAGAACTTATGGAAATAAGCTGAAAAATCTTATGCCATTAATTAAAAATTCAATTAAGCTAAATACAAACCGGTCATAAGGCAAAATAAACGACGTTTTTAATTATCTTAAAGAATTGTATTCTAGTAAATAAATTGTGGGAAGGTTTTAAGAACTAAAAAGATTCAATACAAGATAAAAGGTTGCATTTTGGTATGAAATTAGTACTGATAAATGACAATTATTATTAATAAAAATGGAATGATAATTGCAGTGACTTGGAAGTGGATTTTGGTTCTCAGGAGAATGCTTCTATTGTATATGCTGCCTTAGCTGTTGATAAGGAGGTGAATGTCTTAACATTTTAGCTTTGTGATTATAAATTCTTTAGCACTAGTTTCTCAACTAGTTTTTCTTCATTTCTACGTCTTTTGCAGTTGCAACCTGACAAAGTTAAACGACTCATGACAATGTCTGATGGAAAACTATCTGTGTGAGTATTCCTTTTCGTGTTGATAATTGGTTTTTTTTTTTGTTTCTGAAAACTCGGTATCCGATCCAAGAATCGACTAATCCGAGGGGACCAATCCCACCGTCCACTTGCGGGGACCCCATTTAAAGCCAGAGCAAGCTCTGTATGGACTTAGCCCACCGAAATTGGCATCAGAGGGAATCGAACCACCTTTGGAGGAGCAAACTCCAAGATCCCAAGCCAACCACTAGGCCAATCCCAAATGGGTTTGATAATTGGTTTTTTATGAACAAGTTTAAAGTCAATTTAGTAATTCATCATTTTGTAAATGATTATGTTCTTGTCATTGTTTGATATGAGCTTGCATTGTAATCAATTTTGTGTGCGAGGTGCTATGTATGAACTATGAATACGTGAGTACTGCATCATGTTTTTTTTAGTCTTAACCCTCTTGTTCTCATGGGAAAGAAACCCTGGTAATCCGGTGGTGTTAAGTAAAGTTTGTTCAATGATTGTTTTAGTCAGGATTTGAACTCAGGTTCTCCTAAACAATTTGTTACTAACTGAAGCTCACTAACCATTTGAGTTCAACCACTTGATTGTACTGCATGTCCGCATCATGTTTGGACAGTTTGGTTTAACTGCAATGATTTTTTTCATTTATCAATGTTAGGATAATAATGAAAATTTAAAAAATATATCATCTAGAATAATACGACGCAGATTTTCTGTTGGTCATTGTTTTCTAGCTGTCTTTTATCTGAAAAGATTTATTTACTGTTGTCATTAGTTAACTTAGCTTTAAGGGCATGTTGTAGTGCTGAATGTAGTACCTTGTCTTGCTTCATTTTTCATCTCTAATTGGAATTCTTTATATTCAGGCACTTTGAGGCAATAGAAGCCAGATTTCTTCGAGCATCATTCAGTGCTTTTGTTGATGTCCTTACTCTTGCAACCAAAACAATTGAAGAATTTGGTCAAGGAATGGAGTTGTGACTTCTTAAGGTCAACTTTCAATGTTACAATGTACTATTACTTTTTGTATGAATATTTAAGCAAGACATTTTTTGTCTACTTGGAAGATTTAAGCTGTAGGTTATTATGTCATTCCTATTAAATATATTTAATTCTGACTTTTCCAAATTGAATTGGATAAATTTAAACCCGAGATGTGTTTCTTAATAACAATCAATTCCCTTCTAACTCATATTAACAGACATTGGTTTGCACTATACAATATATAGTATATTAGTTAAATTTAGGTTGTTTCTACTAGTTGCGAGGACATAGGAATGAGGTTTATTTCATTGATAACATAATGTTTTTTATTTTTTAAAATTAAAAGAGCTGTTGAAGAAAGAACCAGAACTAAATAAGTAAACTAAAGCTCATGAACAATTGCATTAGTCATTAAGACATCAGACAGAAAAAAAAAATTTGAACCTCAATTTATAATAATGTAAAAGCAAAACAGAGAAAAAAACAAAATCATTATATATATGTTCATTTCAAATCATAAAAAACGAACATTAAAATAAGAGAAAATAGGAAACAAAGAGGTGCAAGCTATTCAATAATATGGGTAAAGCAGGTAAGCAAAACCCATATAACACTAAAACCAACACTAACATCAAACACAACACCGACACTGACAATAACAATTGAAGAAAATGGAAGTGGCTGAATGTAACCACATGTCTTGATGTCATATCAATGTCAGACGCCAAACACACCTTCAATCTGAAGTCTTAGAACAAAACCCGAAACCCTTTACGCAGTTTCTGTTCTTTTTGTAAACTTTTTCCCTTGCATTCTATAGGCAAGTGTATTAAATTATCATCAATATTCATCCAAGTACGTGTATAATGTGTCATCCTTCTTAGACTTGCGCCTGCTAAGTAAGGCCTTAAGAAGACGTTTACTTTTACTAGGGTGTTGGTCAATATCTCTGATGTTGTTAACATCAGAAGATAGTCGCATTGAAGCTGATTTGCGCGGCTCCGAAGGATACTGCAAAAAGGAATCATAACAGAGACGCAGTCAGAGAAACCACAATATTCACGTTTTAATGTGATGAGAATACAATCATGATTCATGTTATCAAGAATTTTTTTAATTAGCTTTCAACTTACCCTTACTCTTGCATTTGAAGGACTTGTTGTGCTTCTGCTGCTTGAGTTTGGAGTAGTTGATCTACCAGTCTTTGGTGTTGTAGATCTACTTGACATTGATCCGGTACGCGAAAGTGGAAATCTGTGTGGTGAAACTGTCCGCTTCTCTATTGCACATACATGTTAAGATTACAGTTCAGTTCAGAATAAAATATTTATTCTTAATAAGCTATATAACATATCATATTATTGAATATGTATATTGTACCCAAATCTTTTTTGGCCATGTTGGTTGAAGTGAATGAAAAAGCTCCAACTCTCTGAGGTTGTAAAGAAGGTGATGGAGAATTCCCTTTACTAAAACAACATGATTGAAAAGAATTGTATCAAAATAATTGAGCAGTTTAATTGAGAATTGGCATGCTTAACAGTATGCTGATTTTGTTTGTACCTTGAGGTAGACGTTGGCGTTTCTCTTATTGTAGCACGAACAGCTTCGAGATACAAATCAGAATACAAGATATATAAACTTATGTCTTAAGACTGTATCCTATAAAAGTGGAATGAAAAAAGTTGAGTGAAATGAGATAGAATACCATTCCTGAAGTGATGCCAGTCATCTTCATCATCTAGGTGGCATCCTATATATTTTGATTTTGTTGAGTTGGTACCATGCAAGGTCTCCCCAACTGAATATGTGAAATTGAGAAATGTTATAATTAAAAATCAAATAGAATGAATAATATAAAGGGAGAAAAGAAAAAAAATCCTAAAGAATTTCAAAATAGAGTTGAGGATAATGTATTTATAAACTTGCCTGGCAAAATATAACGCTTGTGATGTTTTGGAGTACTGATCACTAGAGATTGCTGTGTATGCCCCTCATGATCCATAAAACCTTGGCATGTCTTTATTCTCTAATGTGCCACATTATGGAAAAATTATGCTATGATCTTAGCAAAACGTAACAGTTTTCCAAATGGAAATTCACCATAATATTTTTCACCTTACTTTCTTAAGTGCCTTATTGTTGAGTCCATAAGCTGTTTTTCAGTTTATTTCCATTGGCTTTTCGGGATAGCTTGCATAAATAGCTTATAGCTTAATTGAAAACGGTTTGACTTTATTTCATCTTTGGTTTCAGAAATAGCTTATACAAAAGTACATTTGTGATAAATATTTATGATATAAGTGCTTAATTAAGTTGTTTATTGAAATAGAGTCTAAGCATACCTGTTCGATACATGATAAACGTAGATCTTCACCAAAAACTTCGGTTACCTTCTCATCTAACAAGTCACTTACTTTATAGGCCACAGAACCTAAATGATCCACCGTATTTATAAGAGCTTTGACGGCATAATCCTTCAATGTTTCAACCAATCTGCAAATACAATAAGAGATAATGAAAAATAAAGAAGAGTACAAAGGATACTATAGTATTAGCAAATTAACTCACATTTGTTTTTGGTCATCATTGGTGTATGAGAGTTCAAAATATTCAGCTGCTGAGTACAATTGTGTCCTAAGATTTTTTAAATCCTAGAAATATAGATGAAAAAAGAATAAAAGTTAATAAATCACACTTAAAAACTCTTATGTAAGTTTAAGTGAGGAATTACTGGATCAAAGTTACCGTTAGACTATCATCAAAGAGCAAGGTTTGATGCATGAAAACCTCGTCATAATTGGAAGCCATTCGAGGTAGAGGCTGCGTTGCAATCTTCCCCATGAATGAAAAAAGTGGAAGGTGTCCTAGTAAACCTACTTTTATCTATAACATTGACCAAGTACATGAAAATTCAAGTTAGAAGAGAGACAAAAGTAAACAAGATACAGTTGGTGAAGACAAAAAGAGACATATTATATTATCGCAAATCAAAAAGGGCAACCCGGTGTACTAAATTTCCCGCATATGCAGGGTCCAGAAAAGGGTCCTACAATTTGGTGTATTGTACGCAACCGACTTTTCAGTCATATGACAACAACTCTACCCGTTGCGCCAAAGTTACCCCTCTATCACAAATCAAAATTTAAATAAAAAAAACCTCCAAGAGGCCCAAATAGTTCAAAATTAAAAGGTATGATGAGTCCTATTTAATGACAACAACAACCGGTCAACCATTAGTTTAGAAGACAGATAAAGGGAAAGGAGACAACATCAAACTAACAACCACTATGATAAAGAAAATACAAAAAGATGATACTCTTATATGAAAGTATAGTTCTTACTCATAGTTCTAAATTGCGGTCAGCAAGTGCACTTATGACGGCAATATATAAAGGTTTTAGAGGTCTCTGCAACCGCAGTTGTTGCCACATTTTGTCGCAGTATCAAATTTCACAGCATAACCGCATTTGCAATTTAGAATTACATCGTTTTAATGAAAAAGGCTTAATTTAGAACTCTATCCATGCCCGACAAGAAATCAAACAAAAGAATAGAATCCTATGATCTTGTGTAAATCTTCACCGACACATATGTTGTACTAAATTTTCAGTTCACCCTCAAAAGCAAAGCAAACACAATCCTTAATAACATCACAAGTAGCAAAAAATTCAACAATCATAAAAACAAAACAATGAGGAAGCTTTTAAAGGAGACAGTGACGGTTTGATTTCTTCTATGTAGGTATTTTTTGTCAAATTAAGCTCAACAACACTCTCACTCACTCACTCACTCACTCACCCCAATTCAAACAACATAAAAGGAGACAATGCTATGTTTTTCTTTGCTAACTTTTGAACAAATAATGTAACAAACAAACATGGCATGCAAGAAAATTAAGAAACAGTAACACACCTTGAACTCTTTTTCAGTGAGTTTCTTGGTCTTGTTTTTCAGCTTAGATGAAAACACAATGAGAGAAATAAAAAGACATGTTCATTGTGAAACCAAATGCGGAGAAAATGTCAAAGAGAGCACGTTGTGGACCATACTTTAGACCACACACCAATCAATGCATTAGAATGATTTGGTACTGCATTTGAGGAAAGTGATACACTCACCAAAGAAAGGTTTGTGACAAGGCAACAACTAAAGGTGCAAAGTTGAGAAAGTGATGAGGATTTGGTGAGTTATGGAAGTATGATATATTATAGACGATCTAATCATAAATCACTTTATATTCAACTTGTTTTTAGCGGTAATTAATTTAGAAAATTAATTAATCAATATTAGATCTAATATTACATGGTGATGAATCAATGTTCAAATCTTACTGCAATAAAATTATCTAAAATTTTAAACTTTTATAGGGGTGGAAGTATAAAATTACAAACTAAAATAGACCCTTTGTTTTTGGTAGCATAATAACTTGGCCCTCGTGGTCACTTCACTTGTCATCATTTGCATCTTGTGGATTCCTTATCCTCGTCAATTTTTAAGTTTTTCTTCCTCAATTCCGTTAATGGCTCCATTGATTTATGAAAAAAGTGAATGAGTAGTATACGCTAGAGTTTGCCTTTTACCTTTAAATATTGTGTTTTGAACTTCCTTTCAATCATGAGCGAGGGGAGTCAAGCGACACCAATCATGAACTTCCTTTAAAGATGTTTTTCATCTCTTATTTTCCTTTATTTATTCATCTCTTATTTCCCACGAGTAAATGTGCCTTTCTGCTCTTGCTTGCTGAGGCTACTCGCCATTGCAAACGCGAGGCGAGTGAATGTGCCTTTCTGCTCATCTTTCTGCCTTTTTGTATTTTTTCTTGTTTTTCTTCTTTGCTCAGTGTCTTGAGTAACTTTCCTGCACAATTGGGTAAAGTAAGATAAATAAAACGTAAAAGGACCATAATCACTTATCTCTCGGCTTTTTCCTTAATAAATTGCAAAAACAAGTAACAAAAGTGCCCTAAATCTTCATTTGAATTACTACTTTCTGGCACTTATCAAACTCTCCCCAACTTAACTCTTTGTTTGTCCTCAATCAAAAGGTTGAAAACTAAACAAGTTTAGGACAAGACACTAGTACAACAAGGTTTTGAGAAAAAATTTCTGATGAATGATTCAAAGCGACTGCGCGGACAAGTCTGAAGTTTCCGATTAATCTGGAAATCCACTGCAAATATGAAATGAGTCCTAAGCACAAAGTTCATGTCAAATAGTTCAAGTCAATAATACACTTATTCAAGAACCACACCTAACACACTTCTTTGTAAGTAAATGAAAACAATGAACTGAATGAGTGAGGGTTATGAAACACACATCCGGCAATCAAGTTAACATCCAGATCAAGTTATGTGTCCATCCAAATACTATTTCCAAAGGCACAAAAAAACATGGATCAAAAGGTCTTTTGAGGGTTATAACTTGGCTTGGCTACAAAAGAAAGGACATTTGTGAGGCAATTGAATTCAATTGGCCAAGCATAAGGGAACATTCCTTCTATTTACATTCAAAAGATAAATTTACAAGCATCCCCTTAATTCTAAAAAAAACCTTTGGTGTTAAAACTTGATATCTTGATCTTGACAACTTATTCTATTTTTGGATTTTCCTTTCTTTTTCTTTTTCTTTTTCTTTTCTTTACCATGTACACATTCTTTTCTTTTCTTTTTCTATTTCTATTTACAACACAATGTTGTCTTGATCACAAAAAAAAAATTCAACAATTTACTTGACAAGTGATTTTCATCTACCTTTTCTCCCCAACTTGAACAAAAACATACCCTATTTGAATGTTCCCTTACTTTATGGCAGAGGGACAAATAAACAATGAATGTTTAGGGTTCAATCAATTAAAAACATATCAGAGTCCTATAGTGCGTCAAAAATGAGCTGGATTTGAAAAACTTTAGGGCAAATTCATCAAGCATTGTGCTTATGAATTGACAACTCATAATTGAAGACTCTGATTCATTTGGCTCAAGTTGGTTAGCAAATACTCGCTCTTCTCACAAGGTAGGCTATTTATGGTCAAGTAGTTTTTCACTCATTAACAAAAATATGTCATGATCCTTTCCATGCCTTGACACAATTTAACACAATTATTGGATTTAACATAAAGCGACCGAGTTAAACTCTGAATGTCGGTCTCCTTGCATATAGTACAACACATTGAGGTTTCCTCACTTTTTGGCTAGAACTAAGTGGTTCACAAACAAATACTTATTGCGGAGAACTAAATGAAATGAAATTTGTGCAAAGTACTCATTTCATATT
>Ga0315913_1009423_pt1 | contig 11456 bp, 7 predicted proteins | sample MpolsnodulesMG_FD_207736 | JGI IMG/M metagenome (GOLD analysis project Ga0315913, IMG submission 207736) | Medicago polymorpha root nodule microbial communities from Los Angeles, California, United States - small nodules | ecosystem: Host-associated > Plants > Roots > Nodule | place: USA... | reverse complement strand
CTCTAATCCTAACAAGTTTCACGCCCTATTAATCTCAAGTTTAAATCTTATAACATAGCTAACTAGATTTTAAACAAACAAACAAATTACTCTTTCAACTTAAAATGATAATTGATGTCGAACAGTCTATGATATCACACTAGTCCTTGAGGAGACGATATATAAATACTTACTTTTGATATACGTAAAAAAATTACATAGCTAAACACACACAAAAATATTTTGTTTAGTGGCTAAAATACTTTAGATATTTCTTCCGTCTTAAATTATACAAAATTAAAAAAATATAAATCGTGTTGACAATTTTATACAAAATTAAAAAAATGTAACCAGTGTTGTATGAAGAAAAAAAATTAAATCATAAGTAACTTTACTAAATTATCTTTCATTAAATATTGTATATGGGAGATAAATTTAAAAAATTGAAATATGAGAGTATTAAATAATAAAACGTATAATAGAAAAAACATCATTAATGATTCATTTGTATTATAAAGTGGTTTAGACCATCTGCAACAGAGCACTCCATTTTGGGTGCTTAAGTGAGTCATGCATGTACACATCATCTATTTTTTTAATTTTCAATTATATTACTTAATAAGCACTCAATCTCTCCAACCCAACACCTCAGAAAAAAATAAATAGATCCTATTAATAACTCAATGTCATTGTATTTCAAAAAAGTTTATTGGTTTGTGTACAATATATTACATATGACCCACGAAAATTAAAGAGAGTGGGTGCTTATATAGCCACCATTCTCTGTAAGTACCAAACATTTTCTCTCCACAATAAGGGTGTTTATTAATTCCGGTGCTAAATAGGTGAAGCATCACCATTGTTTTTTTTTTTGAATAATAGACAGAATTATTATTAAGAGATAATATCTGAAAAATACAAAGAGTTGTGGATGCTCTAACTTGAGACAATTTTATCTTAAAATGACATATAATTTATGAGCTGAATCAAATTCAAGTCATAATTTATGACTTATAATTGATAGAAATGAGTTAGGTTAAAATATAATATATTTATTTCATCGAACGAAATTGATATACTCTCAAACGAAGATGATTCTAGGTCTTAAAATAAATTATTTTTTATTCTTTATCTTATATTATTTTAACTTTTTATGACAAATTGCAAAAAATCCATATTTAAACCACTTTTGAGAGGTCCATAATAGACATATCTTCTCAAATTGGTACATGTTGCATATTTAAACCATTATTTTAATTTTAATTTTTTTAATATTAGGTATAAGTTTTTAGATGGCGTTGACTTTTAAGAACATGTTGCACACTTGCAATAAATTAATCCCCAAATTAATAAAATTATATATACATTTCTTTTTTCTTCTTCTGTAAATCGATTCTTTAGCCAAAAAAATGAACGATGAATAGATAAAAAGCCAAGAAGAATAATTATCTTAGAACCTTCATGTGCATATATATAAAGGATCACGTACGGTTCTAATAAGAATATATATGTATTGAGAAGGAAAAATATATAACTAAAAAAGCCAAAATTTATAAGATGATGAAAAGGGAGATTCACTTTGTGCACATTCTTTTGTTATCAATTCTTTGTCCTATAATTTGTGTTAATAGTGCAAACTTTGTGCTGATTCATGGTGGAAGCCATGGTGCATGGTGTTGGTATAAGGTTGCAACTATGCTTAAATCAGCTGGTCATAATGTTACAACTATTGAATTGGCTGCTTCAGGTATCAATCCAATACAGGTTCAAGAGATTCATTCAATTTCAAAATATTATGAACCTCTGATGACATTTATGGAATCTCTTCCTCCAAAGGAAAAGGTAATTCTTGTTGGTCATAGTCTTGGTGGGGTGTCTACATCTGTTGCTATGGAAAAGTTCCCTCAAAAAATCTCAGTTGCAGTTTTTGTTACTGCTTATGTGCTTAGTCAAAACCTTTCATACCCAGTTGTTCTTCAAGAGGTACACTGCTATACTCACATATTATTTTATTTTTATTATAAACTCCCACAAAATTATTCTTGAAATTGACAATAATTTAGAGTTCCCTCAATTAAATTAAAAATTTAATAAGTTTCATTAAAATTATTTTCTTAAGTATATATCATTGTTTTTTGTTAAATATATTTTATTGTTGTGGTTAAATATATCTACTTTGAAACCCACTTGAGACCTTGGAGTGTATTTCTCTCAATGTCCCAAGTTAGATTCTCTACAATGTCATTTTTGGTAGAATAATTTAGCTTCTTCAAAAAAAAATATATCTACCTTTGGAATTTGAATCTGGACTACCAATGACAAATTTCAAAGTTGGAGGACAAAAATGGATCACTAAAGGCTAAAATCGAATTTTAAAAATTAAGTGAGGGATGAAAAACCTATTCAATCTTTTTTTGGAGTCGTTTATAATTGTCAAAAAATAAAGAGTAGTTGTTCCCACTATTATAAATGATAAGGATTCATAATTCTAGGAATTCCATAATTTTAAACTTTGATTAAAGACATAGAGTCACATTCTCAATACTTTTAGCTAATTAAAGACAATTTTTTTATTAAGATTTTTTTTTATCATATATAACTATCATTATATACAATTTGAGTAACTTTTAGTTACCATCTTGTAGCAAGCTAGAAGGATTAGTTCTTTAATGGACACAAAGTTTTTCTTCTTTGATGGACCCAACAAACCTGCAACTGCTAGATTGGTTGGACCAAAATTCATGGCATCCAAGATGTATCAATTATCACCATCTGAGGTATATATTAATGTTGCCATAAAAATTTAATTTTGACTTTGTATTTTTTAATGTTAATAAGAACAAGTGATTTTGCATGTTATATATAATGAAACTAACTCCAAATTTAAATGTGTAGGATTTGACCCTTGCATTGTCCCTAGTGAGACCTGTACCAATTTATAAAGATGTTGAACTATTGTCGAAGGAAACAACAGTTACCAATGATAGAAATGGAAGAGTACCTAAAATTTTTATCATAAGCAAAAGTGATAATTTGATAACAGAGGATTTTCAAATGTGGATGATTGAGAGAAGTGGTCCATTTGAAAAGTTGGAAGTGATAGAGGATTCCGATCACATGGTCATGTTCTCTAAACCAAAGAAGCTTAGTTCCACCCTTCTAAAGATTGCACAAAAGTATTAATCCTTAATTTTAATGTAATATTACATGGTATTTGTGCCCATCACGTCCCAAAAACAAAAGAATATGGGCTGGACTTATATTTCAATTATGAATAAATGGAGGGTATCCGTTGTTTTTACTTCATTCTTTTGTTTCAACATAAAGGTTTTATTCCTCTATTTGATGTATAGTTGATAATATATATAATCAAGTAGTGTAACTGTTTCTAAAATGTTCTTAACTTTCACAATCTAGTCCTTGCACCGCCTCCTTGCTCTACTAGGGTTTGTTAGGGTTTCGGGTGTACAGTGCTTCATATAATATATCAGTTTTTATCTGACTTTCTTTCCAACCAAACCACTATGTTATCTCCTTCATGTCTTCTCCTTTTTCTTTCTCCTCTCTATTGTGCTACAAAATCACCAACTCTCCCTCAACCATCACTACTAGAAAAAGCAAAATTAGCGAGGGAAATTAGTGACGGAAAAAATAAAATTCCTCCCAAATTCCTTGGTCGCAAAATTTAGTGACAGAATTAGAGAGGGATTTCCCGTTTTCCCTCACTAAATATCCCTCACTAATTTTTGTTTTTTTAGTAGTGCATCAACCCTCCATGTTACAAGTCTATCTTCCGTTAATCGCCTCGCACCTCATCCACCACCTCTAAATTTGCCACCTATGCTTTCAACCCCAAATGTAGTGAGGATCTCCATGGGCCCTCCTAAAAAGCCACCATGAAAACCCTGTGTTTTGGTCACTCCATCACTTCCTGATTTGAGATATAGTAATTGTGTTGGAGTTTTTATGATTTTCTTGTTTTGCTTTTTTGCTTGTGTTCTCTTGTTCTTTTAATTTGCTTCAAGTTTGTACTCTATGTGTTTGTTGAAACATCTGAGAGCGATTTATATTGTTGGTACTGTATTTGAGTAAAAGACTTATTGTTTCTATCACCAAATTCATCATTCTATCTCCTTTGCAAATGACTTGTCAACATGTGGTTGAATTGACCATTTCAAAGATCTCATATAGTCGAAATGACTGAAACCAACAATAATTTTTTTTTCTTTGAGGATGGATGCAATTAAAGTCTATGGATCTTTCATTACTCTTTACCATTGACCATATGTAGAATAATTTAGTTTGACCGGTAGGATTTAGAGTTTGGTTTCTTAATGTACTTTTGACTTATGAAATGTTTATGTGCATTGATAGTATGTATTTGTCTTTCAAAATATGGATGAAGAATGCCTCAACCAATAACCAATTTAATTGCACTCCCACTATTTTGGCACTTTTTTTTACAAGGACTATTTTGGCACTTGAATAACGCTTATTTTATCATATAAATTATTTTTCACAATTGAATGGTCAGTAAAAATATCATGATTAGCTTTATATAGAGAAATAGAGAATTTTGTTATTATGAAATTAAATGAAGCAAAACTTTCTTGCCTCATTATACACTTACAAATAGAATTACATTTATCTCACACTAATGGCACTAATGGAAGCTCGAATTCACTACATATAGGTATGTCATGTTTAAATATACGTCTTTATAAAAAATATTTAGGTTTTCTAAACCTACATATAGAAAACATACTAAAACATTTAGATTTTTCTTTCGTTCATCCGGTCTTTCTGACATCTTTTAAGGAATGACATGTTCAACTAGTTTTATACTAATGTGGGGCTTCTTCGAAGTTTTTCCTCTTTTTTTATTGTTCAACTAAATTACTCAAATGATTCCTTCTTTTTCATATAGGGCCAATCATTTTATTTTATTTTTATTTTTATTTTGGTACAAAGTCATTTGAATTTTTTAATGTGTAAAAGTTAAAGCATCAATCGACAATTTTTAAACATATATATATTGACTTCATATAAAAATTTAGCCAAATTTTTTTGGCTGGCTAAATAACTTTATGGCTGGTTTTTAGCCATAGTATAATAGGTGTACACTATACTATAAAAGTTTTGATACAAGTACACAATGCTATAACAAAAGTAAGTTTAACAACCATTATTATTAATAAAAAGTTTAAGTGACACTTATAATTTAGCCAGCCATAAAGTAGGTTTAACAACGATTATTAATGAAAAGTTTAACTGATATTTATTTAGCCAGCCATAAAGTAGGTTTAACAACGATTATTAATGAAAAGTTTAAGTGACGTTTATTTAGCCAGCCATAAAGTGGGTTTAACAACGATTATTAATGGGGGAAATAATAGAAATGTTATACATATTTTTTTAAATAAAAAATTGCTAACAAGTGCCCTAAGAAGGGTATTGTTTAAGAAACCAATAAATAGAAATATATATCGTTTCAAAAATGTATATGACCAAATTTCTAGTTTTCATAGACAAGAAAGACTATCATTGATTTTGAAGATGTTCAAACAGGAAAAGCACTTTGTGTTGATTCATGGAGGCATCCATGGTGCATGGTGTTGGTATAAGATTGCAACTGAACTAAAATCAGCTGGTCATAAAGTCACAGCACTAGACATGGCTGCTTGTGGTACCAATCCAAAGCAGATGCAAGAAGTTCATTCAATTTCTGTGTACCATCAACCTTTGATGACATTTATGGAGTCACTTCCTTGTGAGGAGAAAGTAATTCTTGTTGGTCATAGTCTTGGAGGGTTGTCTGTGTCTATTGCTATGGAAAACTACCCTCACAAAATCTTTGTTGCAGTTTTCATCACAGCAACTGTTGTCACTCAAAACCTCAATTATCCTGCTTTTCTTCAAGAGGTACTTTGCATACATTGTTGCATATTTACACTTTGCTCACAAGTCACATAACATTTACTTTCCATTTGTAAGGGGAAAAAAATTAGGATTTGAATTCTATCAATAATAAATCCCCGTAGTAATGCATCTACACTTTTGAATTAAAACTTGGACCGTCTATATGTCAACTTTTGTAAATTGAGTCCAAAATATAAAGCCAGAATATAAATTGTCTAATCTTAATATGATAGTTTAAATCATCGATTGTGTGAATGTCGAAAATCTAATCTAAATAAAGTGTTTCCTTCTAAAATTATGATATTTATGATTTTAAAATGGGAAGTCAAACACTAAAAAAACAGTGTTAAATTCATATTGTAAAATAAGAATATGTTATCATAAAATTGAAAAATAAGAATGATTGAGGTGTATTAACAAAAAAAAATATTGTGGTATGTATCTACTAGGCAGTAAGCACCATTAGTCCATAGTTTGAGATAATATTGAAATTATTTGGAATGTTATATTTTTATTGTATTATTCTATTTCTTTTGTATTTTTATTGATTTAAATTGAAGTGCACCATTACGAGAGGTGTCGGTATAATGGTACAAACTTAATATAAAATGCATCATTAGTAGCTTAGACCTAGTTCAACGAGTAATGTTGATATTGTTAGACTAAACACTTCTATTTAGGTTCGAATCCACGATCTCACAGTTGTATGTGTGAATTTAGGGTGGTGTTTATCACTTCATCAACGGAAAAACAATTACTCTTGTGAATTTAACCCGTGATTTGATAATTTTTTTTGGTGTGTGGAACATGTAGCGAAGGAAAAGTATAGGCTCAGCTTTGGACAAACAAAATTTCATCATTGACGGGTCGGACAAAGCTCCAATCCTCTCGTCTGACGGACTCGATTTGTTAGCATCCAGAATGTACCAATTATCACCATCTCAAGTAAATAGTTTTAACTATATGGACAAAATAGAAAAATGCAATTCATATTATGTATTTTGATTTGATTTTTAGCTAAAGTTTGTGTAATCTATAATATAAATATGATTTATATTCATTATCATTAATACTTTATTAAAGCAAATTCGATTTCTATATGCAGGATTTGACACTTGCTTTATCTCTGGTGAGACCATTACCTCCCTTTTTGAGCAATGCTGATTTATTGATGAAACAAACAACTGTTACAAATGAAAAGAATGGAATGGTGCCTAAAATCTTCATCATCTCTGAAAATGACAATTTGCAAACAAAAGCTTTTCAAGAGTGGATAATTGAGACAACTGGTCCATATGCTAAAGTGAAAATGATTGAGGGTTCAGATCATATGGTCATGCTCTCCAATCCTACAAAACTTAGCTCTGAACTTCTAAACATTTCTTGCAATTATTAACCTTTGAATAAATGTTTCATTAAAGTTTATGATCAAGTTTGCATTGAACATGCTACTTAAATTGTTTTGTTTTCTGTCTTGTTTTTTGGTTTTAGTAGCATTTGAAAACCTTCCTTCAAGATCAAGATCCCTTTTCTTGAGGGGTATTATATACATTTATTGTTTTTTTTTTCAAATAAATCTCCAATTAATTTTTTTGTTGTATAGATGAAGTGGTATAGATCACTAAAACTCACACACATTACAAAGTCGTAGGTTTGAACGTGAGTAAAGACGATTAATCTAACAATTTCGACATTATCAAGCTTTACGGATAAATCTCCACTTAATATCACGGAAGTATTTTGGAATATGAAAGAAAAAAATCTTGATTAATCATATTATATACATATACAATCGGTGTTTAAGACACATTAATACATACATAAAATAGTAATCTTCCAAACCAAGTGTTTCTCCGAGAGAAATTTTAGCAAATTATATCATAAGGACTTGGATGAATCATGCACAGATGTACCCTCGAAAAAATCTCGTCTAACTTTTGACTTGGATACTCCACTTTCTCAGCTACCATTACTCATAAACTCATGCAAACCGTTACAATTTTTGGAGATCCTCTAAGTTAAATTGAATGAATAATAACTGTACCCAAAATTGTTACTTCTGAGAGTTCTCTACTAGTATATAGTCTAGTGCTGTTAAACAATGGAAGATCAAGTGACAGTGATTGTGATGGAAGAATCTAAGTCCTCTAAGCCAATCAAACAAAGGTATTCATTCTATCTATTTATTATTTAATTTACCCTCATATATGCTATTAATATGTATCATATGACCATACAGACTTTATTGTGAAAAAAGCACGGGGGATCATATCATTACGATGGAAGAATCTAAGTCGTCTGGTCCAGCTAAACCCAAAAAGTATGTACTCAATCCGTTTAATTTACCATCCTGCAATTTATTCTACTATTCTTTTTTGGGCTTCTATTAATTTCTTGAAGCACCCAAAAAGTCATAAATCTCGGTATAAACTTCTGTTAATATAGGTACGATTTTAACGACGAAGAAAGATTTCACCATGTAGCCGCTGTCTCAGTAGCAGTATGCTTGAACATGATTATCTACCCTGCCTTAAAGGCTTGTCCAGGTGGCGATATCATTGCAAAAGATCACACTTTCCAGACAATTTACCACACCGCTTGTGTTTTGGTGTTTCAATTATATCTACTTGGTGTTATAATAGGCCACCCGATTAACAGTAGCATCTTTGGAGTATTATACACGTTGTTGATTTCAAGTACAATAACAGTTATAGAAGTGGCCCTTGTTTCACGGACTGCTGCTATCATCAATTTGATCGTATGGATGTTCATAATTGCAATAATTGTCGATGTTCACTGGCCAGTGATCACTAATGCCGATTTACAAGCCTCGAAAAATTTCATGAAATCCATAGCAATTATTTGTGTTATTTCCCTACTTTGTATGATTAATTGCATTGTGCACACTTTGGATGCTCTTCTTTATAGATCAGCTTGAGATTTTGTATACATTTAATAAATAAACTGAGAGTGCTGTTTTGAATTTATTATAAGTTTAGTCTAACTCTTTTAGGTTTTACTTTGTAATCTTTATTTTGTTATTTTATGGCATTCACATTTTTGGAACCCTAATCTCATTTATTTGTTCTCTCTAATTCTCTACATTGTTAATATGCGTAAGGGCATCTTCCGATCCTATTTGGTTTCTTTTCAAAGAAAAAATAAAGGTTTGATTATGTCTAAATCTTGGTGTGCTTCTGCGATTAAAAAGAAGTCGTAAACGTTATTTGCTTCTTTTTGGAAGAATTGAACGAAAGGCATGCATGTCATGGAACCAAAGTTAAAATGTGTACGTCTTTTTAAATCAATTATCAATCAGAAATAAATATTTATTTGTCGATTTTTATGTTTTAAAAAATATGACATCATTTCATTGTTTATAGAGATATCATACTAAATTTATTATATTTTATCGTAAAAAAGTATCAATATTCACTATTATTATCGTAAAAAAGTATCAAAATACTAAATTTATTTTGCTGACATTTTCGGTAAATGATATTTAATTATTATAATTTTTATGGTAGAAAATATTTTTTCGGAAAAATAAAAAATAAAACTCCTTTAACTATTAGTATAAAGATTGATTATACCAATACATCATGAATTTTTGAGTGAGTCGTCTAAATTATCCTATTTTGACCAAACGGTACGCACCTTTCTCTTTCTTTTTCTCGAGACAAAGTGTATAACTTGTGAAGCCCAGATATTTCAAAAGATATGTATCGGGAGTGTATCCGACGATTTAATTTTATTTTTTATAAAAATAATTGTTCGATACGTTTCAAATATTTCGGGGATACGCGAGGGATACGTTCTCTTTTTGGGATATACAATTGACTAATTGTCACTTTCTTTATTATCAATATTACTTATATTTATATTTTTATTGTTGTTCACTATCTGTTCGCTTGTTTGTTGTTTGAGAACGTTGCTCTTCTTGATTGTTATGTGAAGACAATTTCATTGTTGCGCTTTATCGTTGCCATATGTCTGTTTGGTCTAGGTTTTGTGTCTGTTTTTCTTTTCTCTTTTGAGTTTTAGTCCATATTTTTTATTTTGAGTTTTAATCTGTAATTTAAATTTAATTTATTCTTAAAGTATCACAGTCGTATCACATCTTGAATTTTGAAATTTTCATGTATCGACATATCGGTGTCGTATCGTATCCGCATTATATCAAGTATTTGAGCTTCATTGGTTCTAACAAAAGGTCCTAAGTCATCTATGTGGTACGTTGCATCATGCAAATGTGTTCACAAAAAATTGATTTTAGAGAAATGATATTTGTACAATTATTTTAGGATAATTTTTTGAATAACTCGTACTCTTAGTGTATAATTACTCTTTTTTTCACTCTTTCTCTTTATATAATTTCATACTAATAAAAAGAGGAAATAAAATTTGCCAGCCAATCAGCACATCTGTTGCCTTCCCGCCAAGTGTGAATAACCTGAGTATGCCAATCTCGCTGAAGGATCTCCTGAATACGTCGAACCAGAGAAGGGATGGTTCCATTGATTCTTAGATTCTTGGAATTTGGTAGTTTTTGAGTCTCCACCTAGTGAACTTTAAAGACTCATTTATGATGATATTTCTAGGGCTTGCATGCCTAGGAATCTGCATGTAATTTAGTTTTTTTGTTCTTTTTCTTTTGGGCCTCAAGCCCTCTTTTGTACAAAAAAAAAAAAGGAAATAAAAGGTTTTCTCAAAAGTTTACTCATGGATCCTAAAATTTACGAAAATCTCCCGCATATTTCAAAAGTTTGAAAATAATTTGAAAAACGACTTTTCGGGTTAACATTCTAGATTTGATGCATCAAACTAGTGTAGCAAACTATATGAACCAGCCCTAGAATGAAAATACTTAACACACAGTGAAGTTGGTGTAGCAAGCTATATGAACCAAAATCACTTGGTGTATGTTAGAGGTATACCAGTCGCATCGCACCCCCACATTTCTTGTCGTTGGCGTTGTTGGTGTGCTAATAGGCCGCACGCGTGCCTGAATTATTTCATGAGTGCTCCAGAGATTTCGCCAAGATCTCTTACAAGCGGCCCCACTTGACACTCACATAGGTGATTTCATCAAGTGTATGCTGAAAATCATACACCACCTATAAGGGATAAGAAATTCATTAAAAGCTTTATAGGTTTATCCTCTCAGTAATGTAGTGTGATGAGTCAATAATTAGTGTTTTTAATATAATATTTGAGTCCGCTTTATTTATATTTGAGTTTGTTTTATTTAATTCTATTTCCTTTTTAGAACTATTTTACTTCAATTGCAAGTTATTTAATTTCAGGAACAAATATTCTAAAGATTGAGTCTTGGACCAAAAGAAAGAGGTTTGGAGCTGATTCGGGTTGAAAATACGAAGATTTGGTACAAAAATATGACATCCCCCAAGTCAGAAGCTTGGCACGGCCCGTGCCACCAGCCACACAGTCGTGCCACCTCCCAGGATTCCTTTTGCTGCTTTTCTGCTTCCCAGACAAGCTACCTATTAGTTTATTTCTGACCTAAAAGCCCGTGGTTTCTTGTGGAACATTCTAGT
>Ga0315913_1009422_pt1 | contig 11456 bp, 4 predicted proteins | sample MpolsnodulesMG_FD_207736 | JGI IMG/M metagenome (GOLD analysis project Ga0315913, IMG submission 207736) | Medicago polymorpha root nodule microbial communities from Los Angeles, California, United States - small nodules | ecosystem: Host-associated > Plants > Roots > Nodule | place: USA... | reverse complement strand
AGCAAGTATGACAGTAAATCATAGAAGCAACCTCCACTTGAAATTCTTTGAATTTTGCATTGGTGAATGCTTTCTGGAATTGCAACTCAAAGCCAAAATGACTTATACAAGCTATCACTGTATTAAAAGAACCAAAATCAGCCTTGTTTTCCTTTTCAACTTTATCTCTCAATGCATTGTCATATTGTTCAACAAATTGCTTCAATGCTATCTTTGAATTTACATATCCATCAAAAAACGAGTTCATACTTTCACTTCTTTGAGTCGTTGACATTCCCGCCCAAAACGTGTCTCTCACATATGCAGGAACCCAACGATTTCTTTCATCAAATATCCCTTCAACCATTCATTATCATGAAGTTCAAAATCTTCAATCATTCTTTCCCACTTTTCCATGAAATCACTCTTACCTAAAGAATCATATACAACATCATGCAAAAGTGTTTTCATAGACTCGTAATCGGAGTATCTACTTAGCTTTTTTGGAACCTTTTTCATTATATGCCACAAACACCATCGATGACGAGTTTTTGGGAAAACAGCCTCAATTGCATTTTTCATGGCTCTGTCTTGATCAGTAATTATGGCATTTGGAGCACATCCATGCATGCATTCTAACCATGTTTGGAACAACCAAGTAAAGGACTTAGTATCCTCCTTCAACAATAAAGCACAGCCCAGCAACACAGATTGGCCATGATGGTTTACTCCAACAAATGGGGCAAAAGGCATGTCATACTTATTTGTTAAGTAAGTAGTGTAAAATGTTACGACTTCACCAAAATATTCATATGCAGCCCTACATCTCGCATCTGCCCAAAAAACATTTCGTAAGCGACTTTTATCATCAATGTCTATTACATAATAGAACTGACTATTTTGCTGCTTATGCATTTTAACGAAATAATTTTGAATAGCCTCAGCATCTCCAGCCCCAAGTCGTAGTCTCCTCACTTTATCTATATAGTTTCTACAGTCCTTTTCACCAAATGTCATATTCTCATAGCCATTTGCTTCAACAACCATTGATTGAAAATTTCTGCTTACATTTATTCCAGCTTGATCATTGAGTTCTAACCTCCTTTTCAAACGAGGATCCAAAAACTTACTACTTCTAAAATAGTGTGCTTTGTCAGGGATTAGATCATGATTATGCTCAAGAAAAAGTTTTGTAATAGTAATTGTTCCATCTAAAGAAATACATGCATTCAATCTAGCCTTGCACTAGGTTTTTGTTAAAGGATTTGGGTTCAAAAGCTTCTTCGCCTTACTCACATACTTTGATCCACGACTACATGCTAGAGTAAAGTATTTTTTTCCCATCATCTGCATTTTTGTTACTAAGTTTAGTAACTCCAAAACCCATGGATTGGGCATAACTCTTGTAATACTCTAGAAGTTCATCTTTAGAGCTAAATATAGTTCCAACCTGAGGTTTTTCATCTTCATGAACAATATCTTCTTCTAAACTATCATCAAAATTATTATTTCCTTCTCTGATATCCTCTTCATCAGAAGATACAAATACTTCTTCCACTAATGCAATAAGTTAAAAAAAAATTAAAAAAACTTATGTTAATTGACTAAAAAATATAAGCGATAAGAACATCACAATAAGCATTAAATACAAATTTAGGCTAATCCAAATCAGTTTCAATATCAAAAATCAAAATCAAAATTGATTTAATCATATAAAGGTAGTTTGATCAGTTGATGAGGGATGGGTGATAACCCAATTTAAGGTAGTAAACTTACTTGATTTTTGCACTGTTTCCATTACAACTTCACTTCTGAAATTTTGAATTTTGAGGTTGAAAAAAGAGTTGATAACCGTTGGCGATCGGTGTGGGTCTCTTGCAGAATTTGCTTTAGATTAGGTTTTGTGCAGGTTGCTAATTTCTAGTTAATTTGCGGTGGATGAGGACATTATTTTGTTTTTATTTTATTAATTAATTGTTTTAATATTTTTAAAAAAACAGCCACGTCACTCTCATGAAAGTGTCGGGTTGAGAAGTGTCGGGAGAAATAGCAAGGCTGCTAATATATTATAACTAAAATTCAGAAGATTTATTTAATTTTATTAAACTTTCAAAATAACATTACAACAAAACAAAAATAAAATATGTCTAAAAGAAGATAACAAAATGTGGGCTTTCCTGTAAAAAAAATGCTTCTTTTCTCATCCATGGCAAAGAGTCGACATTAGTTACAGTTACAGTTCTACAATTATATTCGTCAAAAGAGTCGACATTAGTTACAGTTTATAATTTGATGCGTTTCCTTAACTGTGATTTACAGTTAAAAGGCGTTTTTAAAGTTGTGATTTTTTTTCCTTTTTATTGTTACTAGAGATATAGTAAATTATAGATTATGAATAAGTTTTATTTTACCATCAAAGTTTTATGATTCAAGGTGTAACTTGCATATAAGTTTTAACTTTGGAGAGGATATTTGCATATAAGTTATAAATTTGAGGGGGGGTATTTGGTACATAAATTTGAGGGGGTATTTGCACATAAATGTTAAATTTTAGGGGGTATTCGCGAGGTCAGTGGGTGGCACAAATGTTAATTTTGAAAAGAAAAAAAATCAGATTTTTTTCAAAAAAAAAAAAAATTTAAAAAAATATAGTCAATTACCCCCCTTGGCAGGACTTTTCTGACTATGTGGTAGTGCCACGTGGGCAGTTAACAGCCACATCAACATGTTGGATGGATGAAATTAACGGAGGGAGTAATTGATAGGCGTTTGACAAATTCAGGAGTTTTTTTAAAGTTTTGCAAAATTCAGGGAAGTTTTTGATAAAAGTTACAATTTCAGGAAATTATTAACTATTTACTCATTCAAGATGTTGATGTGTTTTTTTAGGATAATACTGAACACAGCGAGTGATTTGGCTGCATAATACCCATTAGATTTCACATTTATTTTATGGGCTAATTAAAAGCATGACTGTCGTGTTTTCCGGACAGAACCAACTGTGATTGGTTGAGAAGCTTTTTTTCTAGACATACAGCACTGCTGGACTTGAAAATTGAAATTCTAACATGTCACAAGACCAAAACGTGTAGTGTTTGGTCAAACACACATAAACAAGTATTTTTTTTTATGATAAAAATAAACTTGATAAAAAATAATTAAATATTTTTAAGATAATATCTTCATGTGAGTGTGTTCAAAGACTATTTATTTAGTCTTGTGACCATGGAAGAATAGCTCCCGGGCAATCATCTAAATTCCTATTTTAGTGGAAATCATGGTGGGTCAATGTATTGAGCAGCCAATAAAAACAATTCGTTATGCATTCTTGAAACAATCCTTTGTTTCATTTCCCTTTAGTTATTATTGACCGCTCCACTAACATTTGGTCAAGATCTGCCGATTGTAAATGTAAACAGCTGTATACTTTGTGGTATGTAAATTAGTAACGGTATTTTTTTCATCTAATATTTGGATGGATAAATTTGATATATGAAGGTATTATATGTTATCTTCAAATTAAACAAACCATTAGAAAAGAAAAATTGCAAGGTTTTTCTATTTTTTTTGACAAAAAATAAGAAGTGCAAGATTATTATATGTGAATATATATCACTTGTTTTTAGCCACTAAAAAAAATTATCACTTGTTGAGGTAGGTAATTTTTCAACCAAATCTTACTTATAAAAAAGGGCATTAATTAGCTATGGTGATTAATTAAGAATAAGACAAACTTGGAGGTACGTGATTCTCTCTTGTTAGAGGCTTACATGCATTCTCTCGTCCAAAGGCCCATTTCAAATGCATAAACATACGTTTCACCACTGGCTAACTATACGGATCCTATCTTTATGCATTACGTTTCACATTTTAATGCAAACCAAAACATTATATATACATTGTGAACAAGTTCAATAAGCATAACACAAACTTGTAATATCTTTTCTTCCTTATATTTCTATAACCTTTTCATTTCCCACTAATCATCAACATCATCATGTCAAGTGCTCAGCAAAACTTCAACCAAGGCCAATCCCATGGCCAGACTCAGGTAAAAGCACAAAATTGTTCATTACATTTATGTGAATTTGTACTATATATATATCATGCTAACTTATAATATATTTTTTTATTGTGGCTAGGCTAAGGCTGAGGAATGGATTCAATCCACAAAGGATTCAGCCTCTGCAGCCTCAGACAGGGCACATTCAGCTGCTAACACAACCGGGCAGACTGCAAGGGATTCGGCCTCTGCAGCCGCCGACAAGGCTAATGCTGCTGCTAACACCACAGGCCAGGAGTCTGAAAGAAACAAGGAGGAAGCTGCTGGTTTTCTCCAACAGGTTGCTAGCTAATATATATATATGATAAGATAAAAAATATTCATCGCGGAATTTACAACACTCTCACACAGCACACTAATCGCTTGCGCTAGATCCTGATGCGTCATATAATATGAAATTAGTCCTTAAATTTTGAATTTGGAATATGTCATTGTTAAAAGTATATCTTGTTATTGCAGACTGGAGAGCAAGTGAAGAACATGGCTCAAGGTGCCGTTGAGAGTGTGAAGCACACCCTTGGCATGGACAATAGCAGCAACACCAACACCAACACCGCCAACACTGCCAACACCAACACCGCCAACACCAACACCGCCAACAAGAAGTAAACTAGGACATCTTGATTCATTTGTGAATGTTGTCCTGCTCTACCTCCATTCAAATGGAAGAATAATAATGTATTCGTTTATTTTTCTTTTTTCTTTTTAGATAGTATAGCTTTTTCCTAGTTGCTAGGGATTAGCATACTACTTATGTCATGATTATTGTGCTTTTTGCTAATAAAGAAAGCCATATCATTTATAATAAAACATAGATTCTCTCTATTTTTCTATCATGCTTTAAAGCTTAATACATTTTTTTATTAAACAAAGAGTGAAGAAGACATCAAGGAGAAGCTTAGACATCCCGAAGGTCGGCACCCCCAAGAAGAAACTCTCATCCTATGTCACTCACTCATGTAAATATTATTAGAAAGAGGGGGAAATATGTACAAGCGAAGGGGGACCAAACCAAAACCCTCTAAAAAACAACAGAGAAAGAAAAGATGAAAATCAAGCAAAATTATGGAAAACGATAATATGGCATGCCATATCTGTCCCTAAAGATATCTTCCCTAACAAAATCAGACAAAGCCTCCGACCAAAAATATGAGAAGAAAGAACGTGAAGACCCAAAGTCAAACAGTTCTGTCATCTATTGCGCCAGATACATGGCACCAATTCAGGTTTCTTAAACGCAAGAAGGGCGCTAGAAGAATCTTCCTCGATCCAAAGCGACCCCTAGTGATTACGCGCAGCAAATTCCCTAGCAATAATGAATCCAAGCAATTTAGCCACAAAAATAGACATGTCCCCCAAATTAGAAGAGAATATGCCAAAATAAATGAGGAACCCATTCCACGAATGTTCCAAAAGAAGATCTTCATTGAGAACCCGGAGTTGGAGGACCCTGAGACCGAATTTTAATTACTGAGCGACTTGCCTTCTTTTTTTGCGACTTTGATAAATACGTAATGAAGGGTGCTTCTGTGTTGTTGTTGGTGGCTATTAGAGATTTTTGAATGATTTCTAAGTCCTTGTTAACATTCGAATAACGATGCTTCTTTAAAACAGAGAAAGGATGCTGGCTAGTGGGTGACACTTTGTCATTAAGTCAGAGAGTTTTATTGATACGATTCAAGGCAATTTGACTCAATTCATGCATGATACGATTCACAAAATCATGAGACAATTCATCCCAAGTTAGAGACTTTTGATGATACGATTCAATTTAGTGTCAATCGATTCAAACTCTTGGAAAAAGGGTTATACATGCAAAAATGCTACGCGATACACAAGGAACACATGAGACATGGATTACTGAGTGCTTTCACAAGATTTTATACTATATTGCTAAGAGTAAAAACAACCAACAAACTGTACAAAAAAAAAAACAACCAACAAACAAAAAATCATAAAGGAACTATAAACGCTATATCCTAACATCATCAAAACAAGAACCTAAAGCAATGCAAGCTTCAGACCCATGTGAATGTACAAATAATTAACTAATTACCACCTTTATTTGTCCTATAGTTAGTTATTTATTTGACCATTTTATTAATATTAAGAAAATGGATAAATATTTGTCAAAAAAATGGATAAATAAAAAATAACTAGAATATTGAAAAAAAATGTGATAACTAGAATGATAATTTTATTATAGTATTCTTATTAAGAATTGTTGTATTCATCATTGTCATTAAGTAATGTCTCTTCATCAATTTAAGAGGATGGTTTATGGCCAATTTTTGGTCTGAAATCACCCCTCTATATCATTTTTCCTCTTCTTTTTATTTAAATAAGTGATATTCACATATATTTAATTTTTTCTATTACGATTTTATTGTTCGTGTGCGACATTTGGTTTGTTTGTTATCTTGGTGCGGCGTTATTGGAATTTCCCATCTCGGCGTTATTGTTCTTCGTCTTGGTGTCTATTGGGTTAATATCAACATATTAGCTTCAATTCAATGCAGATTCAGTCAATGACTATGACTTCTTTAACGTTACAGATCTGGATAATTATTCCATACAGTTAAATTTCATCAGATTAGTAGGCTTTTTCATAATTGTAGGCATTTATCATTGTATGTTGTGAATATCTTCGCAAACTCATCCTGTTTAATTTTTACAATTTTGAGTTGTGTATTGTTTAATGTATTTTCTATCAACTTGAATGAATGAATGCCGTTTTTGGTAATAAAAAAAATCATTACCATTCATTGAAGGTGAAAGAAAATTAGTTTCGTTGGCATAGCTTAGATGATAGGTGCTGAAGTTTGGACCCTGAATTCCATGATTTTTCACTTTAAAAGGTTAAATTCTAACCACTAGACTACTTGATCAAAAAAAGGGGTAAAACAAATCAAATTTATGATGAAAAAAAGGGTTCCCAAATTATAAGTAGTTTTAGTCATTTCATATAAATTAAGAAATGAAATTAATTTTGTATGGAATAGAGAAATTATTAGTTATTTTACAAAATTCTCCTTCATTAATGATATGAGAAAGATAAATTAAATAATTGAAAATAGTTGATAGTGTAGTAGATAAAGGGTCATGTGTCCCCGTGAGCTTAGCTCAATTGGTAAGAACAATGCATAATATAAGCAAAGTTCGGGGTTCGAACCACCAATAATAAAAAAAATAAAGGGTCATGTTAACATGTGTCTTAGGGTTAAGGATGTGTGTTAAAAATTCCACAAATAGTTTTGAGAAATAAGGGCACATGTAAGCATTGGTATTGTAAAATAACTTATAATTAAGGTCACATCTTTTTCCTAAAGCAGCTTATAATCTATGATGGATGGATTATTAATTAGAACGTAAAATTGAAAAACAATAATTAATATTATATCAAAATTTAAAAGTGTAGTTTATTTTGGAAAACTTTTTTGTTAATGCGTCACTCATTCTAGGATTGAGTGAATACTTTTTATCAACAATATTACAAAAAAAATATTAAATAAACCAAACATCATAATTAACATATAGAAAGTTAAAGGTGCATGCATAACCAACCTAAAACCCATGTCCTAGCCTATTCACTTCGAAGTGAAATACAAGCCAAAAATATAGTTAAAACATTTATATATGTGAACTAAATTTTAAACAATGTATATCAATTTTTCAACTACTCTTTTTCCTGCTTATATTTCATACAATCTATCAAATTGTTCAGAGTTCCATACAAAAGAAATGGAGAAACCACCATTTTAGTATTTGGATGTGTAATTCGCTGTCATAATGGTCTTTAACTTGAAAGAAAATCCAAATAAATCCTCCACTCTTCAATTAATCACTTCAGTCCATGACCCTAACCAATATGTTAGCAACCGGAAAAGGATAAACCGGTTTGATGATGTGTCCAGGGACCAAAATGAAAGATAACTTTCATTCTTCATCATTTCCCAACACATCCTCTTCTTTAGTATGCAATCCTTCAAAGAATGCTTCAACCATCCAACAAAAGCTAGCTGAGAAACCCAATTTATATCCAGCCCCAACTCAAGGGAATCAATACACTCCAAACATTTGGTTGTTTTTATGCAGAGACCACACAAATCATACTTTGGAGAATAGTAAGGGGTGGATGAAAAAGTGAAATTGAGTGAGCCTTCAGTTTATACTCAAACCACAACAGCTTGACATCAATTGGATTTTAATTCGAAGATTGGTCTTCCTCATATCGGAAGAAGTAGAAGAAAACATGCTTTAGGGTTTCTAAAAGTAGCTGAGGATTTGATAAAGAATTATGGAAGCAAGGGAACTATTACTTTTGCTGATGGTGATACATTTGAGAAACTGAAAAATAATTTGAATTTCATGGAAACAAGAACTGTAAGTTTAAATACAAGGACTCGTTCTTAGCTTCACGCTTTGAGTAAGGGAAACTAGTGGCGAAGTTTATTTAATCAAAAAATGTTAAAATATCAGTTTTGTCAAGGCTCAGAACTCAGAAGTAAGAACTATCAATAATGATGGAAATATGGAAAGATTAGATTATTGGTTCTCTGTGTGTGTAAATGAATGGAAATGCTAACAAGTGTCCTTGGAGCATTTGTTAAGAAGATTAAAGAAGAAATTTTATCTTAGAAATAAGCATTCAATGCATTGAAACTTTGAAAAGTAACTTTTTCCACTTAAAATTTATCAATTATTTCCATTTTTGTATTCTTAACTAGTGCCCTAAGGACACTTGTTAACAAGACACATAAATGAAAGTCAAATAATGCGAGATTGGGGGCACTTGTTAAGAGGAAAGTCTTATGTAGAAAATGTTCCTTTTTAAAGTTTCAATGCATTGAATGTACAATTTTCAAAAAGAAGTTTATTCTTTGGACTTCTAAACAAGTGCCCTTGGGACACTTGTTAGCATAAGGGTTTAATTAATGTACTCATTAATTAATCTTTTGCAATATGAATTCTAAAGGTTTTCCCTATGTTTCTTCCTACCAATCATACGACTAATCTTCATTTCTTCGATCCTATTATTTATGTTACTTGTCCATTTTGTATAGACCGAATGTCCAGACTGTTGGGGAATAATAGGGTTGAAGAAGAAAAATAAACACAATCACAAACACAAGAATATAACGTGGAAACTCCAAAAACAAGGAAAAAACCACGATCGTTGTCTAAACCGACAACCAGAGAATAATCGCTATGTGAAAATTTTTACAACACATAGACTTCTCTCACTCTCACCCTAATGCCCCAGTACACCCACACTCTCACAAAGCAAATATTTAAACTAAGTCAGAAATAAGCTTAAAGTGCTACTGACTAGTGCATCTAAAAACAAAGAAACTAGGTTCAATATATAGCCTTGGTCTTACTCTTGCTTCACTAAACTAAGCGATGTGGGACATAATCACCAATAACTAATATTTTCTAACCTCCTTCTTTATTCAAGAAACTTGACAATCAAACCCAAGAATCTCCACCTTGATTGTAAGAGTTTCATCTTCCGCTTCCATTATTTATACCGACAATCATACTCCACCATAAAGAGTATACTTCACTTGAAACTTAACCATTCCAAGAATTTCTTCACGTCGAAACCTTGCTGAAAGATTATGGTGCAACTCCCATGTTGGCTTCCAGGAAATTCTTCAGCCATCGACATATCTCACCACACACCCTGCATCAATGCCAACCAATGCCCGTGTGTTGTTCTGAATCCGCTAGCAATAACTTGTCCTTTTGCATGGTATAGCGGAAATACCATAAGGACACACTTAATCTTCTAGATAAGATCATCATCATCTCCCAAAATAAGGGAGACATTGCTAGCACTTACCTCGGGGTCTTTTTCAGGTACTTCTCCACCTAGACAATTTCTCTTTGAATGCCCAGACATTCCACACTTGTGTAATTCTGATTGTATCCGCACATCCTTGACTTGTACTTTCCACAAGCCAAAATTGATTCTTCCATCAAACTTCTCTATGTCAAGCTTCATTGCACTTGAATAAGACATAGCAGTTGTATAGTGCCACCCTTCTTCAGCACCTTCACAATGCTGCAACCACAGAGCATACTAAGAATTGTGATATCTCACGGAACCGAAGCTCTTGATACCACTGTTGGGGAACTGAAGAAGAAAAATAAACACAATCACAAACACAAGAATATAACGTGGAAACTCCAAAACCGGAGAAAAAACCATGACCTTTGTCTAAACCAACAACTAGAGAATTATCACTATGTGAAAAATTTTACAACACATAGACTTCTCTCACTCTCACCCCAATGCCCCAGTACACCAACACTCTCACAAAGCAAATATTTAAACTAAGTCAGATATAAGCTTAAAGTGCTACTGACTGGTGCATCGAAAAACAAAGAAACTAGGTTCAATATATAGCCTTGGTCTTCCTCTTGCTTCACTAAACTAAGCGATGTGGGACATAATCACCAATAACTAATATTTTCTAATCTCCTTCATTATTCAAGAAACTTGACAATCAAACCCAACACAGACTAGGTTGACACCCCAAACAACTCTCTTCATATACCGCTTATGCATAATAAGATATATTATTAAAAAGGAAAAATATGTACAAGAGAGGGGTCAATTTTTTTTTCTTTGATAATGAGAGTTTTATTTATACTATCTAGCAAAATATCTAAATATAGGGTAGGTTACAAACATCTTACAAAACAAGACAACCACGCCTAAAAACACCTTATAAATCTAAGGCTTTTCTTCTTCAAAGTAAAATCTAAGGCTTTTCTTCTTCAAGAGCAAAATACTAAGTAAAATCCACCTAAACTAGGGCTCTTAAGAATCGAAATCAACTTCTAGAAAAATGAATTGAGGGGCACCACATAAAGAGGCTACATTTTTGGTAGAGGATAAAGAAGGTTACATGAAGTCAACAATCTCGATAACGAGTTGTCCCCTAAGATATGCAATATTTTTTTTTTTCAATTTATTTAATCATTTAATACATACATACAACAAGTAAGCAAATTCAACTCGAACTTTGGTGGATGGTAAAAATGTGGTTGTGAGGAATTCTTTCATGGTCACAAGTGATGTAGCATATTTACGTGTATCAAAAGTAAGTATTTATATATCGTCTCCTCAGGGACTAGTGCGATATCACGGATCGTTCGACATCGATTACCATTTTAAGTTGAAAGAGTAATTTGTTTGTTTGTTTAAAACCTAAGTATTTACGTTATAAGATTAAAACTTGAGATTGATAGGGCGTAAAACTTGTTAGGATTAGAGTTCCTTCATCAAGCGTCACACGTAACCTAGAGATCATGCATGGATTCTAGCTTTCCTTTGATATTACCACGTATCCCTCGTCAATATCATTCGTGTCCAAATAATATAGTGACTTCAATTGTATCGTTT
>Ga0315913_1009421_pt1 | contig 11456 bp, 5 predicted proteins | sample MpolsnodulesMG_FD_207736 | JGI IMG/M metagenome (GOLD analysis project Ga0315913, IMG submission 207736) | Medicago polymorpha root nodule microbial communities from Los Angeles, California, United States - small nodules | ecosystem: Host-associated > Plants > Roots > Nodule | place: USA... | reverse complement strand
TGCTCGATTTATAGTTGTTAACACTCCATCACTCGCCAAAGAGTTTCTCAAGACACACGAGCTTGCTTATTCCCATCGTAAAATGAACATAGCAATCAACATGGTTGTCTATGATGACGCCACTTTTGCATTCGCCCCTTATGGATCATATTGGAAATTTATCAAAAAGCTCAGCACCACTGAGCTCTTGGGTAACCGAACCATTGGACAATTCCAACCGATTCGAACCCAAGAACTCCATGAATTCATTCAAACGTTGGCAAATAAATCTAAGGCCAAAGAAAGTTTGAACCTCACACAAGCTTTGTTGAAGCTTTCCAACAACATAATATCACGAATGATGTTGAGCATCGAGACCTCCGGGACAGACAACCAGGCAGAACAAGCCAGGGCTTTGGTTCGCGAGGTAACACAAATTTTTGGAGAATTTAATATTTCGGATTTTATAGGATTTTGCAAGAACTTTGACTTGCAAGGTTTTAAAAAAAGGGCCTTGGACATACACAAGAGGTATGATGCTTTGTTGGAGAAGATAATTTCTGATCGGGAGGAATCGAGAAGGAAAGCCAATGTAATAGAGAGTGGATCTGTGAATGGAGAAGAGAGACTCAAAGATTTTCTTGACATTTTGCTTGATGTCTTTGAGGAGAAAGACCGTGAAGTCAATTTTACTAGAAGTCATATCAAATCATTGATCTTGGTACATATATATCTTCTTCTCCTCATGTTTATTATGTTTTTATACGGTCACAACTACAGATCCAACTCATTTTTAGAAATAAACACAAAAATACACTTGAACCAATATTTTCAATAATAATAACAACAATAAACTAATTTTTTATTTCTACATTTTTTCGATTTGCGAGTGTGAAGTATTGCTCTATTATATAGTTCAAAAAGATTGTTTACTTATTGTTATTAAATAATTTCTTTAAAAACTATTTCTACAAAAGTATTCCTCAACTGATTATTTTAGTTGCATAGTTATGAGTTACCATTACCACAATTTTTTAAAATAAAAATCAATATTTTAAATGTGTTCTCAAGACGAAACCGCACAATTGTACAAATCAAGACCATAGGTGTAAATATTGAGCATATAACTTCTAATGTTTATATCTAGTGATTATTATTAATATATATTTCAGGATTACTTCACAGCAGCTACCGACACTACCGCCATATCAGTAGAATGGACAATATCTGAGCTATTTAACAATCCAAGGGTGTTGAAAAAAGCTCAAGAGGAGGTAGAGAGAGTTGTAGGAAAGGAAAGATTAGTGTGTGAAGAAGACAGTCCAAACCTTCCTTATATACATGCCATTATAAAAGAAACTATGAGGCTTCACCCTCCGATACCGATGATTATGAGGAAAGGAATAGAAGATTGTGTTGTTGATGGTAACATGATTCCAAAAGGCTCAATGGTTTGTGTGAACATTTGGGCAATGGGAAGAGACCAAAAGATATGGGAAAATCCACTAGATTTTAAGCCAGAAAGGTTTTTAGAAAAGAAAGAAGGAAACAATATAGATATGAAAGGGCATCACTATGAATTGTTACCATTTGGTTCTGGACGCAGAGGTTGCCCTGGTATGCCTTTGGCCATGCGCCAATTGCCCACCGTAATCGGGGCTTTGGTACAATGCTTTGAGTGGAAAATGCTTGACTCCGAAGGTAAAATACTAGATCAAGGCAAAACAATTGATATGGATGAACGACCTGGATTGACCGCTCCTAGAGCCAATGATCTTATTTGTATTCCGATTTCAAGAATGAACAAAGGTTAGAGATGGAACAAAGGTTATGTCTGGCGGAAGGATCTCTTCTCCTACAGTTAATGTAGCATCCTATAGTAGGGAGATGTGTCAATATGTAGTGTCTTGCAGTTGTAGTAAAAGAGTATCTCCCATGTAGAGAACCTATGACAAATAGAAGGGAAAAATTATGTATGTATAGTTCAATTAATATCTCTTTTCTGTGCTTTGTGTTGTATCATAAAGGAATTTATGATGTAAAATCACAATGCTGTCAAAAATAAAGTCATGCAATTTACTGAATTTGGTTTTGTATGCGGTGCAACAACACATGGATCTATCTAAATTAACAATGGAAGAATCAAACGAGACCTTGAAAAGAAACACGCACAATTTTTTTTAGGGGATAGACAAATATATATATATATATATATGATGACGTGTTATGTTATAAACGTAACGGTTATGGCAAGTGTACCAGTCGTTTTCATCAAGTAATAAAGTGATAATTAGAGTATCGTATCCATAAGGATTGTCCTTTTGTCCGAACAATTCTCCTTACTTATTTTTGTAAGTTTGACGATATAAAAGTAAGTTGCAATTTTATCTGTTTGCAACAGAGCAAATTTACCTGTTTTTGGTTGCAGAAAAGTAAACATCGGTTAAGATTCTTTGAATCCCCTCGGTATATACGTTGTTGGATAATAAATAATATAAATGTTGCGTTTATTTATCTTAGGTAGACTATATAAGTGATGAGGCCGATGGGAGTTTCCTAAATAGGTAGAGCACCACCTGACCCAATGGGCATCATCCACTAGGTACCTAATTAGGTTTTTCCCTCCGATGGCTAACTGCACATGTTGACCGCACGGTGATCCTTACATGCGGTATCTTGCTAATTCAAAGGTAATTGAAACATAAACTTTATATTGGCTTTCATGTGTTTCCCAAGGCAATGAAGGCCAATGTTCCCTTAGGTTTGCCCATCTATGAATCTTAGGACACTCATAACACACTCTCTCTATGGTTACTTAGTAGTTCTACAAACGGACAACCCTAATCTACGACTACCTTACTACGGGTTTCAAGAGAATGGTCTTATTAGGTTATAACCTTAAGTCGGACAACTAGGTGCTTGTTTTCCTAATTACTAACTAGTTAATTCCTAACTTTGGTAATGCACCACACGACCCAATGGGTATCATCCACTAGGTACCTACGTCTAGGATCAACAACTCCTATGATATCTTTGGCTAATTAATAATCACTTACTTCCTAGACAGATAGTTATCAGTAAAAAGATATAAATATCAAGATATAAACATCTAGTTGGTGATAGCAATATTAGGCCATGTCACAACCTAAGTACCTAATCTAGGGTTGCACCTCTCACATAAATAAAACTATATCTTAATAAAACTTAATAGCTTACAAAAGAATAAATAAATAAAATAAACGACATATTATATTAAATAAATATCCAACAAAACTATACAGAGATTCATCTTAGAACTCTAACCTAAAAAGATTTAGTTACACATGGTAACTAAAAACAAATTACTAAAGATAAAAACATACCCTAGAAAATCAAGGAGAAAATAGAAACTCTCCCGAAGCTCCAGATTCGCCTTCCTCTTGAACTGCTACAGTTCTAAACGAGAAATTCTAAATGAGGAATGTTGGTATTTATAGTGAGAGTTTCTGTCTGAGTTTGGGATAAAAGTGCGGGCTTTATCCAAAACAGAAGCAATAAAAGACAGTTGCGCCCCAACTTTTTGCATGTGGTGCATGGAAAATGGCCTAGGCGCATGGTTTGTTAAATCCTGCCCTAGGCGTTTTTCTCATGTCCTAGGCGCATGGTGTCTTTCTTTCAGGCCCAATCTCTGATTTTCCGTCGTTTTTAGGTCTTCGTCTTCAAATAACTTGTCTCAGTACTTTGGAAGCATAATTCCTCCCATTTGTAAGTCTTTTGAGGCCTCTTGAATATTTATTCTTGTCTCTTGAATCTTCACAATTATTTGGTTGTTCTTGATTTGAGATTTGCATGATTTTTTCGTGAATTACTTCAAAAACCCTTTAAACATTGCTTTGTTTCGGGAAAACTAAAATTATAGATTCAAATATAGAAAACATTACAAAAATCCCGAAGTCATAGGCAATCGTTCTAATACTCCTCCTTTTTGTTGTTAAATCCTACTAAAATAAACTGAAAAACACGTTAAAAATAACGTAAGATGACCTATCATCAATGTGTATATATATGGGGTTGCTAACTTACTCCAACCTAAAAACACGAAGGTGTAAGTTAACAAGCCTACTCCCACTTGCTATTGACTAAAAAACCCAATTACCACATCCAAATCAATTTTAAGTAGAAGGGTAGTTTGTAAATTTTAATTAAAAAAACTTCATTCACACAAAACACACCTTAAGTCCTTTTTTTTTGAAGAAGCTAAAATGGAATATATTATCAACACAAAATGTCTTTCCTAGCACAAGGTGTGCAAAGGAAAAACACTAAAATCTGTATAAATTTACAAACTGGGAACAGAAAAAACAACAAAAAGCAATGAAAGAAAATAACAACTATGTGTAGCCCAACATAGAGAGGGGACTAAGCCACCAACCATGATAATTGAAAGAGAATTGAAAAAAACTCTCCTTCAACCACGAAAAGGAAAGAGACTTTATTTTGTCCACTATTCACATAATCGAGCATTCTTTGATCTTGAAAATTCTGCTATTTCTTTCTTTCCATATTTCTCAAACAGTAGCAAACCAAATGGCGTTTAACAAAGTGGACCGCACCTGAGAGCCACCACCACCAACTATGAACTGAGTAAAATGATCCTTAACATCGAACGGGGCGACCATGGAAATGCCAATCCAATGAAGAATATCATTCCACACCGAACACGCCTTAAGTCCTTAACAACAACGTAGATTACTTTCTCTAAAAAAAAACAATAGATTACTTCAAAGAAAATAAAAACAACGTAATTAGGTTGCGTTTATCTCTTCAGGTTGCCACTACGTAGATGATTTGCTAAATTGGTGGTACTCCATAGGAATAGACCATATATCTTCAGGTGCATCTATCTCTTCTTCATTTTATTTTTTTACGCAAGTGCATTTATATCTTGAAACTTGAATTTGGCAAACAAGACACTGTTTTTTTTTTGGACAAATCGACCAATATGTAATTGATCATTGAAAACATGAAGAAGTGGTAATTCAGTGCTATTTTGTTTAGTCGTGTACCGTACCTTATAGATCTGTCATATATTTTTTTAAAAGGAACTGTGTTATTTTTGGAGAGTGAAATTCGAAAAACGAAAAAAAAAGAACAAAAAAAAAAGACAGTGAATATCACTTTTGTTGGACAGGCATTTGTCTTATGAGAAGAAGAAAAAGAAAGGCGTGATATGAGTTAGTTTTAACAAAATAACTGTAATTGGCCAAATTATCCTTTATATATGACTAACTCAAAAATATAAAAAAATAAGTGGGAGTAGGTTTGCAAACTTACTCCTTCATGTTTTTAGGTGGGAGTAAGTTAGAATTTCTTGACACTAGGAAAAACAAAATTAAGAAAGAAAATTAATGACAGAAAAACTTGGGGTGACCATGGCCATTCCTCTCCCCTGCAAAATTCGACACTGTTTATATGAGTTGAAAAATTTATTTTCAAATGTTTTTATGCATACAAAATATAAAATACTTTTTCTTCTTTTTGCGTACAGTTTATCAAGTTTAATTACACTTTTGATCTTAATATTTTTATCAAAATTAACTTTCAGCTCTCCCATTTTTAAAACTGGAATTTTAGTCTTTCCATATTTACAACTTTTTAGATATTTTGGTCCCCCATCATTTTTTATGATGTGGCACGATCAGGGATAAGGGACAAATCTATTCTATAAATATTTGGGGCAGCCGATACCACGACTTCAATATTTTGTTAACCAAAATTATAATATTGTATTTTTTTAAATTATATTTTGATGTTATTCCCCCACCCACAAAGGCCCTAATAAAGCCTAAACAAAGTAGTATCATGTACGTGATTAAAATATTGGTATTAAAATGTTTTCAACAACCTTGTCTCAAAGGATTAAAATGTTTTCAAATTTCAACAGAAACCATTGTTATTTCTTCTAAAAATAGAGAGAGAAATAGGTTAGTGGAGGAGGTTTCAATTTGTGCAGCAAATGAAATTAAGTAATGAACTTCACACATGCACAACACTCACGATAAGAAATTAACACTTAACTCCCTTCTACTTGTCTCCTTCTAGTTGATATAGAGTGATATATTTGATAATATTAAAAATAAAAATATTGCAACTCTTTAAAAAAATATGAAGTGACATATAAAACAAATATAATTCTTAGAGCGTTGAAGGCAATTTTAAATTTGTTTGAACATATTTCTGGTTTAAAAGTGAATTTTCAAAAAAAAAGTATGTTGTTAGGAGTAAATGTGGCCGAGTCGTGGTTACGTGAGGCGGCGACGGTAATAAAATGTAATCATGGTTGAATCCCTTTTTGTACTTGGGGTTGCCCATTGGTGGGGATCCTAGAAAACTTCAGTTTGATACCCTTTTGTTGAGCGTATTCGTAGTAGACTGTTTGGTTGGAAGAGTAAAAATCTTTTTTTAGAGGGTCGGTTGATACTTCTCAAGTCTGTAATGTCCTCCATACCGGTTTATTTTCTTTCCTTCTTCAAAGCTCCCTCGGGTATCATTTCTTCGCTTGATTCTATTTTTAGCAATTTTTTGGGAAGGTTATGAGGATTTAGGAACTTGTCTTGGATCAAATACGATACTTTATGTTTACTAAGGGAGAATGGAGGTCTAGGGGTGAAGAGGTTGAAGGAGTTTAATTTATCTTTACTTGGGAAATGAGTTTGGAAGGTGTTCGAGGAAAGGGAGAGTTTGTGATATAAAGTGCTTTGTGCGAGATATGGTGAGGAGGGGGAAGTTATGTTTTGGAAGAGGGGCGGATCAGTTTGGTGGAAAAATATGAACCTAATTAGAATGGGGTTGGCATGTTAGACGAGCGGTGGTTGTTGGATAATATTACCATAGAGGTGGTGGATGAGATGTCTACGTTGTTTTTGAAAGGATCTCTGGCTTGATGGATCCACTTTAGAAGCTTGTTGTAGTAGACTTTTTGATTTGGCTGACAATAAATTAGCCACTGTTGTAGAGATGCACTTTTTGGGTTGGGAGATTAATGGTGAAGCGTGGGAATGACGAAGGAGGTTGTTTGCGTGGGAGGAGGGATTGGTGAGGTAGTGTGTGGATCGGTTGTCTGTTTTACAAGTTGTAGTGGCAGATCGATGGGTTTGGAAGCTTCCTTCTTCACGACGGTATACAATCAACGGTGCTTATAATAACTTGGCTGCTGCTGAAGTTGTTTACAACGAAGGTTTCAATCATGCTTTGTGGCTCAAGGTGGTTCGGCTCAAGGTTAATATTTTTATTTGGAGTTTGTTTTTGAATCATTTAGCAACAAATGATAACTTGTTTAGATGACATATTTTGGTGAATTATGATACTTTTTGTTCCGTTGATTGCGGTTTTGTGGAAGATCAAGACCATTTATTTCTTAATTGTGATTTATATGGTTAACTTTGGCATTTTATTTCTGACTCGTTAGGGATTTCAACAACTTTCCATGGTACTTTAATAAATCATTCTCTTCAGTTCGGTGGGCTAGGGGGATTTTCCAGCAAGTCTCGCCTGACTTTTAACATTATATGGATTTCGCTGCTTTTTACTATTTGGAAGGCGCGCAACGAGAGGATTTTTCATAATAAGATAGAATAACTTTTTTCTTTATCTGAAAAGGTTAAACTCCAAACTTTCTGGTGGATAAAATCGTATTACATTTTATTTGATTATTCTACTTGTAGGTTGAACCCATTGTTTTGTTTATAAGTTGTCTCATAATTTTTTTGTAGTTTTTGGGTTTTTGGCTATTGTTGTAGTTTGGTTTGTTTTATGTAATTTTTGAATTTTTAAGTTTTCTCTAGTACATCTTCTACTAGAGGGACTTATTTTGGTTTATTAATATTCACCTAGCCTTTAAAAAAAATATATAATTCTTAGAATGTTAAGGTGACTTTAATTTTTATATATTCAATGAATTTTTTTTGTTTGTAATCTCCAATATTTTACATAATGAAAATGATTGATGTTGTCGTTTTATCACTTGCCTTTATATATTTGTTGTGTAATTATTTATATAAATTATGACGCCTCCACCGATTAAAATTCCTGGATATCCCCGATGGATTAAAATAAATCCATGCCATTATATAATTTCCATGTTATATTTTCGCAAATACTAACTGTAAAAAAATGGGTTTGGCCAAAATTTATTACCGAAAGAGGACATATCGCAGAGTAATGAGAAAAATGATCATTGAGCCTATTTTGAATTATGTGACCCATAATTTGAGATTAATTGAAGAAAAACATGCTGTCCTTTTTTTCCTTTCTCTTTTGGTTCATTTGATATTATCAAAATGAACTAAGTCGTTTATGAACTTGAATCCGGTTGATTTCGAGCATGAAAAAAATGTTTGCGACGAGCTCGAGTTGGATTTCAAGTCAATTCAATTATTATCGAGTCGTATAGAATCATGTTAGACTCATTTTCAACCTAAATGTTCGAGAGAGTTTTAGTTTTAAAAAACAAAAGAAAAAAGGGAAAAGAGGGTTTGATTCATATATAAGTCTGACTCATCTTGACTTCACTATCTTATTTAATTTAACCATTTCCTTTTGAAACTAAAAATAGATTATTAGTATCCAAAAAAACCAAACTGAATAGATTAAAGGATATAGTTTTTTGCTTTGAACATAGTTGAGATTTTGATGGTCAACTCTTTAAAATAATGTCCAATCGGTTGGGTTTTGGTAGACATGATACAGAGATGCTTGTGTGCGCTTAGCTGGATTTCACTTTTACATAGAATTTGTAAGTTGGAAGCTACCATAGATCTGGATTTGAGTTTTATATAGAATTTGTAAGTTTTGAAGCTACCATAGATCTGAATTTGACACTTTTATAGGGAATTTGTAAGTTGGAAGCTACCATAGATTTTTTTAGCAATTTGTCATCAATATATAGGTTTCAATTTTCAAGTCAAAGTGGATGAATGAGCTCAAAATTAATTGATTTTTCTAGGTGTAACTTGTAAGCTTAGACGTAGTGCCGTACATTACTGTAATATGCACCATTTAAAATGGGAACTTAAAATGAACGAAGGAAGTATTGTAATAGTTTCTTTTTTAACAAGTATATAGTTTTTTTTAAGGGAGATAAATGTATACTATTGTAATAGTTGATAAAAACTATTTTATAAATTTGTAAATATTTTTTTTGGAACTCAGTTATTTTTTTCATAATAAATATATAGAAAAACTTATTGTAAATTGATTTTAAGTTGGTTCACATATATTATGAAAAACAAAAAATAAATATTTCAAAAACCGAAAAATAAATATAAGAATATTACAATTTTATAAAATCTTGTTTATCAACTTTAATAACACTTCCTACGTTCATAGTAAGTTGCCATCTAAATTTATTTACGCATATAAAAAAATTGAGTTCCAGGATAAGTATAAAATTAACTTCCTTTGTTATTCATTGTACAAGTATACACCAACTTTTTTTTTTAGAGTTCAAAATTTGTTTACCTTCTAATGAATATTAATTATAGTACTCCCTACGATCCTATTTATAAAAAAAAAGATTGGATCAACAAAAGTTAATGTATCTGATCAAAATTTTTAACCAGATACATCAATTTTTGTTGACCTAAATATCTCTTACAAATAAGGTTAAAGGGAGTATCATTAAAAATACGGATACAAGAACAAACAGGTTTTCGTCTTCACGCTAGTATCTTAGTATGTATATATGTTTTTGTCCAGCTTGTTAATTGTGGAAATGAGAAGGATAAAGTGTGATTATTACTTGAAGCACACATTAGTTAGAAACTAGTTGAATAACTAGTTGTTAGTTATCTAACTGTTTACTAGGAGTTAGTTATGATATGCAACTACCCTTAGTTAGAGATTCAAAGGATCGATACTAGTATAAATAATTGTATCATTGCAGTGTATAAATTAGATATGTGAATGCAACTATTTTCATCTTAGTCTCTATACTTGAAAACATAAATTATTTTTCTATATTAACCAAAGACCGAACCCTAATCTACATATTTAAAGGATTTAATGATTTATCAGCTGTGTTACATCGTACCATTGATGGTATATGTATTTTTATCAATCTTAAATGACCAAGTTGAAAAGAAAAAAAAGTCTATAATTACTCGAAGATTGGAGAAATGTTGTTGGACGGTGCACCTCACATGGTCTATTTTATTTGTACCACTAGGTGGTTTCATTAGTGTAGTTAGTGCTTACCACTACTTTCCTCTCTAGAGAGGGTTTCATTAGTGTAACGTATACACTATAAAATGCTTAAGGAGGTAATCCAAAAACCCACAATCATTTCTCAACTCTTCTCATGAGTTTTCATTTCCCAATATAAAGACAATAACCAAGATGATTGCTCAGCCAGTCTTATTAACCTTGGAAGGCATTGCACGTAATTGTTGAGCCTCCGACGTTAGTGTCCAGTTCAGATGGACCTTAGCTCGGTCCTGAAAAGTTTGTATATATAGAATTGGTTGGCTAGTATACCGTTGCTTGCAAGTTGATGATAATAGAGAGTTAGGCATGGTTATACCTAGTCACGCCCACACCATTTATACATTTTCTTCAGATATAATATAGTCCCACAAATGAATATGTTTTCCTTGGTCTATAATACACAACTAGTTTAAAAAAAAATCAAAAGAATTAACGGTAATATTAATTAGGGTTTTGCTAACGAGCGTTTTTAGAGCACTATTATGATTTCAAATTAAGAAATTATTTCTTTTAAAACTTAAATACTTCGATTTGCAACGCATCAAATACACAAATTCTCATAAGAAGGAGAGGATTGTCTCCCGTGACATTAGAGTCTAGTGAATTTCCATACCTTGATTTGAAATGAGAGAGAGAGAGAAAAATGAAAAAAGATGCATTTAAGGGTGGGAGTTAAAACTGGAGAGTCAAGTTAAAACCTCTCCGGAGGGGATCGATTCCCCTCGTAAACTTTACCATTTTTGTGTTTAAAAAGTGTCTAAAACTTTACGCATTTACAACGTGGGATATCACGTCCCAACGTACCAACCATCTTTTTCAAACTCTAATTAATACACGCAGCCTACATGCATGTTCCTCTTAAAACTTTTTCATCATTATGTTATCTTCTCTACCAAGACGCCTACAATTTTTGAAAAGATTTCTTTGATTGAAAATGTCAACGCGTGTACATACTATAAAAGCTGTTAGTGGTAATCCAAAATATATATCATGCATATATATAGTTTGGTACTTCCCAATAATTATTTGCAAATCTGATAAAACAAGATGATTTCTCATTCCTTCTTATTAGCTATGATTGTGCTCCTTCTTCTTTTCCTTCTCCCACTTTTCTTCTACTTCAAGAGAAACAAGAAATCACAACCACATTTACCCCACCCTCCAAGTCCACCAACAATACCAATAATTGGACATCTTCATCTCCTTAAACCACTCATTCATCATGCCTTCCGCGA
>Ga0315913_1009420_pt1 | contig 11457 bp, 15 predicted proteins | sample MpolsnodulesMG_FD_207736 | JGI IMG/M metagenome (GOLD analysis project Ga0315913, IMG submission 207736) | Medicago polymorpha root nodule microbial communities from Los Angeles, California, United States - small nodules | ecosystem: Host-associated > Plants > Roots > Nodule | place: USA... | reverse complement strand
CCAAGAATTACATCCATTCCTTCTAAAGGCAGACAAACAAGATCAACCTCAAAGTCCCGACCAAACATAGACAAAGGACACTTCTGACATACTAGAGAAGTAGTCACTGAACCCTTAGCTGGAGTTTCGACGACCATCTCTCCATTCATATTTGACAACACAAGACCCAACTTATATGCACATTCAGAAGCAATAAAACAATGTTTCGCACCAGTGTCAATAATAGCGATTAAAGGAATACTATTAAAGAAACAAGTACCTCTGATCAAACGGTCCTCATTCTCTGTCTACGTACCGGTCAGAGCAAACACCTTCCCACTAGTGGTCCACATTCCCACTAGGGCAGTAACGTCCACCGTCCATCAAAAGTTGAAATTCGTGAGCCATGGGAAGTTAATAACTGTGAACGGTTAATCAGCTTTGTTGGTTAGCCATTTGTCAGATTTCTCCTATATCAGTGGTAATAGTACAAATGGGTCATCATTTCAAGGGCTCTCTGCCGAGGGAAGTGCTAAAAAGGGTGAGACTTGCATGGCTTCTTTGAAGGACGCTCAGAAAGTGGTTCAAGGTGGTAAAGTTGCAGGTTAGGGTCAGTTAGTGCAGCTGACCGAGAACAAGCGTAAGGAAGGCCTGGGATTCTCCGCTAATAAGACAAGGGTGTTCAACCCAACTAGAGGTACTTTTCACAGTGCTGGATTCATTAATGCACCACCTGAGGCTAATGCAATTGTTGAAGATCAGAATGAAGAGGTGACACCTGTCTTTGTGACACCAAGAGGAAACTGCTGCAATTGGGTCGTTGTTAACATCCCTTCTGTGATACCTCTTTCAAAGTAATATGTTTGTCTTTTTTGTTTTTTTTAAGAAAACTCCTTTCGTCCTGCCCCAGACTAAAGTAAAATCTTGCAGGGCTTTGTTTTAGTTTCAAGTATTTCCAGTATTAGTGAAAATTGTCGTTTCTGTCACGACCTTTATGTTTATGTTATTTTATATTTATTGCTTTTTCTGGAAAAATGGTAATAAAAAAAAAAACCAAAAAAAACTTGTTCTCTTTTTCATTTTAAAAAAAATCAAATTCAAAGGTCTGCATTTACTCATTTTTACTAAAATCAATCAGAAATCATATGCAGACTAAACATACATGAGCCTGTTGAACACGGTAACCCGATGCTTCCTCCCAACTTTGAGCTCCTTGTTTATGAAGCTATGGGTACCGAGGAAGATAAGAAAGAGATCAAGATCGGGGCTTTGTTAGATGCGACTGTCAAGGAAAGAATAATTGAGCTTCTCAAGGAGTATGATGATATATTTGCATGGTCCTACAAAGATATGCCGGGATTAGACCCTGATGTTGTGAAACACTAACTGCCTATGAAGCCCGAGTGTCCTCCAGTCAAGCAGAGGTTAAGAAGATCTCATCCCGATATAGTCCTGAAGATCAAAGAAGAAGTGCGAAAGCAGATTGATGCAGGATTCTTGATTACCTCTGAATATCCTCAATGGTTGGCCAACATAAAGCCCGTTTTGAAGAAAGATGGTAAGATCAGGATGTGTGTTGACTATCGGGATTTGAACAAAGCTAGTCCGAAGGATGATTTCCCTTTACTTCACATCGATGTATTGGTTGATAGTACTGCTAAATGCAAGGTTTTCTCCTTCATGGATGGCTTCTCCGGTTATAACCAGATCAAGATGGCTTCCGAAGATAGAGAAAAGACATCTTTCGTCACGACTTGGGGCGCTTTTTGCTACATAGTAGTGCCATTCGGGTTGATAAATGCTGGCGCCACCTACCAGAGAGGCATGACTAAGATATTCCGCGATATGATACATAAAGAGATTGAAGTCTATGTGGATGATATGATCGTCAAGTCAGGCACTACAGAAGACATGTTGAGCACTTATCGAAGATGTTTGAACGGTTGAGAAAGTATAAACTCCGTTTAAATCCTAACAAGCGTACCTTCAGTGTTAGATCTCAGAAGCTCTTGGGCTTCATTGTCAGTCAGAATGGTATTGAAGAAGATCTCGACAAAGTCGAAGCCATCAGAGAGATGTCTGCTCCAAAAAAAGAGAAACAAGTCAGAGGATTCCTTGATAGACTAAACTACATCTCCAGATTCATCTCTTATATGACTTCTACATGTGGGCCAATATTCAAATTACTCCGCAAAGATCAAGGGATCGTTTGGACGAATGATTGCCAGAAAGCCTTCGACAACATCAAAGAGTATTTGCCAGAACCTCCAATTCTTATCCCTCCAATTGAAGGTAGACCATTGATTATGTATTTGACTGTGATAGATGACTATATGGGTTGTGTACTTGGTCAACAAGATGAGACTGAAAAGAAAGAGCATGCCATTTACTACTTGAGCAAGAAGTTTACTGATTGTGAGTCCCGATACTCCATACTTGAGAAGACTTGTTGTGCTTTAGCCTGGGCTGCCAAGCGTCTTCGTCATTATATGATCAATCACACTACTTGGAGGATATCCAAAATGGATCCAATCAAGTACATCTTTGAGAAGCCTGTTTTAACAGGAAGAATTGCTCGTTGGTAGATGTTGTTGTCCGAGTATGATATCATGTACCGCATTCAGAAAGCCATCAAGGGCAGTATTCTTGCTGATCATTTGGCTCATCAACCAATCGAAGATTATCAGCCTATCAAGTTTGACTTCCTGGATGAAGAGATCATGTATTTGAAGATGGAAGATTGTGACGAACCATTGTTTGCTTAAGGTCCAGGTCCTGACTCTAAGTGGGGTTTGATATTTGATGGGGCTGTAAATGTCTATGGTAATGGAATAGGGGCAATCCTCATTACTCCTAGGGGTACTCACATCCCTTTCACTGCAATGGACATTGTTTCATACTAGTGGCTATCGATTACTTCACCAAGTGGGTTAAAGCAGCATCTAATGCTAATGTGACCAAGCAAATGGTGGTCCGATTTATCAAGAATAATATCATCTGCCGCTATGATGTTCCAAACAAGATCATCACAGATAATTGTACTAATTTGAATAACAAGATGATGAAGGATGAAACAAGCGTTTGATAAGAAGGTACGCCCCCGTGAATTTAAAGAAGGAGACATGGTGGTCAAGAGTGTCAAATCCTTTCAACCGGACCCCAGGGGCAAGTGGACACCTAATTATGAAGGTGCCTGTGTGGTTAAGAGAGCTTTCTCTGGTGGTGCTTTAATTCTTACAACTATGGATGGAGAGGAACTTCCTCGTCCTGTGAATTCTGATGCAGTCAAGAAATACTTTATTTAAAAATATATAAAAGAACAGCTCGGTCGGTCGAAAACCCGAAAGGGCGGCCTAAACCAAAAATGAGCGTCTCGATGGACTGAAAACCTGAAACGGCGGTCCAGGCAAAAATTAGAGACATAAAAAAAAATGAATTTGAAAAAAAAAATGATTATCCTGATAGGTCGAAAACCCGAAAGGGCGATCTATGCAAAAGTTAAGGATTAATGACAAAGTAACTACATCAGATCAAGCGTCACTCATTTGGGGAAACTTAGCTTTTAGAAGTTTCTCCGATATTAAAGCGTTTAAGCAGTGGAATTCAGAGTTGTTAGGAAATATATCGTTTATTGTGTTCAATGTACCTTTCCAATATTAATTACCATTTTCCAAATTTTGTAATCTGTGGTGTCATGCCTTTGGCCGGTTACCATTTCTATTAAATCAATTTGAGCCTGTGCCTCTTTATTTGGAATTCTTATTTATTCTATGTGTAAAATTTATTCCATTTTTAATGAAAATACTTGAAGAAAAAACTTTGAAAATTCTTTTAAAAACCTTTTATGTTTTCTTTGAAAAGAACAAAAATGACAAACATATTATCTTTAAATTCATGTATCATAGAACCATGTGTCAAGAGAAAAAGAAAAAAAGAAAAAAAGCCCGCTAAGTTGAAAACCCGAAAGGGCGGCTTAGGCAAAAAATGAGCGTCCTGGTGGATCGAAAACCCAAAAGGGCGATCCAGGCAAAAATTAGGGACATACAAAAAAAAGAGGGACATATTCCAGGTGGATTGGAAACACGAAAGGGCGATCTAGGCAAAAGTTAAGGATTTAAAAAAAAAGAGAAAAAGAGAATGTATTCAAAAGAAAAAGCAATGACTATTTGAAGCATGAATTTGGGACAGTTCCTCGGGCCAGCTCGGAAATGGCGACTTCTGCCAGGCTTCGGTTTATTAGGCTTTACCCCATCAGTGATTTAGTTATTGGGATGTACCCCATCAATGTGTCGTTTGAAGGGCTTTACCCTGACGGTGTTTGAATTTTCTCCAGTGATATTATCCCCATTGAAGGTTACTAACTGTTTGTACTGTGATGTCGGGCCACTTTTGGACCTGCCCGTGTTTGTCTCAGCAATCTTACCGTTATACTGTCATATGAGTCTCATACATATTCATTCATTCATGCATACATAGCACGCATACAAATACCATTCATACATAGTTGCATTATTTTCCTGTGTCTTACTTCAATACGTAAAAGTGTCATCCTCAATGTGTCTGATTCAAGTTTGAGTGGCAGGTCCCACCAAACTATCTTTGTACCAATACCTTTCAGCTCCCCAGTATCGTATTTAAGCTATTCTTGTACCACTAGCAGTTGGTTTTTACACTGTTCGTCTTTACCCCAGTAAAGGTAATACACCAGTATTTCTTTTTGTATGTTGGTAATTACCCCAGTAAAGGTAATACACCGGTATTTCTTTTAGTATGTTGGTCATTACCCAAGTAAAGGTAATGGACAATATTTCTTTCCGTATGTTGGTCATTACCCCAGTAAAGGTAATAGACAGTATTTCTTTTCGTATGTTGGTCATTACCCCAGTAAAGGTAATGGACAATATTTCTTTTCGTAGGTTCGTCTTTACCCCAGTAAAGGTAATAGACAGTTTTATCTTTCGTATGTTCGTCTTTACCCCAGTAACAGTAATAGACAGTTTTATCTTTCGTATGTTGGTATTTACCCCAGTAAAGGTAATATACAGTTTTATCTTTCGTATGTTCGTCTTTGCCAAGGTAACGGTACTAGACAGTCTTTTCTCCCCAGTGATACATATCAGTTTGATCCCCAATCAGTATATGTTCATTGTCGTTACATTTGTAACTGCATCGTGGGCATTCATATTGTTACATTCATAAGCATTGCATTCTCAGTACTTCAATTGATCAAAATTAGCATACTTAATATTTAAGATTCTTCGACCCATTGATTTAAAATTTATACTTTTAAATCCCCGTGACGGAGAAACTTAAATAGGGGCATCTGTCATGCCCTAAATTTTGACCAATTAATGTTTTTATTCGCACTTCAATCAGTTAAAATTTCTTCTTTCGTATTTTAAATAGTTAGAACATTTTTATTCGCATTTTAAATAGTTTAAACATTTTTATTCGTATTTTAAATAGTTTAAACATTTTTGTTCGCATTTTAGATATTTAAAACTTTTTTATTATTATTATTATTTTATTTTATTTTATTTTTTAAAAAAAACATTTTATTTTTATTCTCGTTTAGATAGTTAAAACTTTTTATTTACATTTTAGATAGTTAAAACATTTTTATTCGTATTTTTAATTAGTCAAAAAGTTTTTATCCGTATTTTCAGGAGCCAACATTGCATTTTGGCCTAACCCTAATTTTAGCAATATTTAAAGCCCCATTTGTTGCACTCTTCAAGACAGAGAAAACGCGTCAGAAAAGCTGCAACAATTACTGCACAAACACCTTTCATTTTCTCTCTGATTCAATTCCGAATCAAAACATCAAAAACTCATGAACATTTCATGAATGTTCATCCTTAAAATTCCAGAAAACACAAAACCGAATTCAAATATCACCAACACAGGCAATATCAATTCGCATGTGAATACACACTACAACCTCTGTCACCAAGCCATTCAAATCGTTTTCGAGTAGCAACAAGAACAAACTAGAACCGAACACATCTCAAGGTTCAACATTAAACAAAACACAACAATAACAAATCGATTGGGTAGAAGTAAAGGTAAGCCAGATCGAGTCGTTCAGAAGCAAGAATAAGCCAGATCGGATTTTCTTTGAAGTTTTCCTTCTCTCAAAAGTTTTTTCTCCAATCTAACAGAGGTAACCACTTTTCTATCGATCAAGTTCATTTGCTTTCTAAAAAAATTCATTTCTAGTTGAGTAGATCTAGGCCAGTAGGTGTTTGTGTTTGAAATTTTAGTACTGGATTCGAGTAGAGGAAGAGAAGAGGAGCAGATTGATGTAAAAAAATTTTTTTTTGAAAAATATAATAAAAAGAATCTTTGTATGCTTTCTATTCAAACCGTCGGATCTTTGAATCTGACGGTCACTGTGCTTCCAGTATTGTTTTTTTTTTTTCTATTTTGTGCTGTTTTTTTTAACCTCTTGCTCATTTGATCATGTGGCTATGATGATTTTTACCGTGATTGAATCTAGACCTCCTGATTCACCAAGTGGTCTAGATTCATCCAGCTTGAGCCTACCTTATTTTTTTTAGTTATTTCTCTACTATTTTTTTTTTTATATTCTACACCCTTTTTTTTCTATTTTAATGTATTTATTTTCTTTTCCTTTAAGACTTTCTAGCTTTAATATTTGTTTTTACTTGTTCATTTCCACTACTTTTTGTAATTTGCTTGATCATTTTTAATTGTGGTTTATTTTATGCTTAATTTATTTGTTGCTTATTTATAATTTAATTTATGCTTAAAATTTATTGCATGCATGTTTATTTCTCGTCATTTATTTTGTTATCATCATTTGTTTAGTATGTATAATAGGGAATGGAAGTAATGCATGCATTTTATTTTCCGCACTTTATTATATCACGTCGTTGCGTTTAGCTTCCGTTAGTCTACGTTTCACTTAGAAATTTATTTTCAAGATAATTCAAACATCAAATGTCAATGAATTTTAAACTATATTAGACTTGATTCCTTTCAATTAAAATTAACCAAACTCACTTTGTTTATTCTTCTATACCTTGAGGTCTCGCAACCCTTCTAAAAATCCATTTTCTAAAACTTTAAAATTAACCCAACTCACCAAATAATTTTTTTAAGAGTGAACTACATGATTTTGATCCCATCTTTGGGTAAGTAAGCAAAGGATTTTATCCTTCCAAATCAATAAAAAATACCAAAAACATGCTTCTTCTCCCTCCATTCTTCACTTAATTTTGTAAGCAATTATTTTCAAAATAGGCAATTAATTTAGCACAAGATAAATTAGGTAAGAGGTTCCTACGGATTACCGTAGTCGTTTAGGGTGCGTAAAACCTTCCCTTTGCGAAACCAACCCTAAGGCAACAGCTTCTGAATTCAACCAAAGAAAGCCAATAAGGAAAAGGCTAAGAAAGAGAAGAGTGCATCTCAAGTAACTGAAGTTGGTTCTACTTTGCCAACTATTCAAGAAGAGGTTGAAGATCTTGAACCAGTCAAGATCATTGAACAAAGGACTAGAGGGAAGAAATTTGTTGGTTCATCAGGATCCATTCCTGTTCAACCAAAGATCAGTAAGAAGAAGAGAACCTCAGTTAGAAAATTGAGGGAGTCACAATACATCTTGCAAGAAGAAGAAGATGTGGAAGCTAGTGGGCTGGTGACAAGAGAAATAAGGAACAAGAAGGCTGCAGATGTTGTTGCACTTCAGAAAGCTATGTAGATAGCTAGAGAAACAGAAATTCCTGCTTCTAGCATTTTGAGGGAAGATGCTGGTGTAAGTGCACATAAAGTTATAGAAGCTGCTGAAGAAGTTCAGAAAATGGCATCAGTAGAAGCTGGTAATCTATTGAAGATGTCAGTTGAAATTCAGAGAGTAGAAGCTTCAGGAACTGAAGAATAAGCCTCCGATGTTGCTACTGAAGATCATCAAGGTAAAGATTCTATTCACAATGCTTTTGAAAATATAGCAGACCTTGAACTGTCTCCACTCTCATCTAGCACATATACATCCTCAACCCCATCACCATCAAACCTTAACTCATCAGGTGAATATGTTCCTATGGTTCCATCTGTTCTAGAAAGAATAGATAACCTTATTCTAAGACACATAGATGTAGGTTAGAGACTTCTTGAGGGCCATTGGGGTAGATCTGATTTCTTGAATCCCATTAAATCAATTACTCCTGACTCTGACATTCCTACTACATCTATATCAACTGAACCTCAATCTCAACCCAAACCAGCAACTCAATCTAGTGATCCTTCTATTCTAGAAGAATTGGCTAATCACTATTCAGGTGAATTACCTATTTTTAAGCCAAACTCAGAAAATGCCTCTGAAATAGCTTCTGAGGAAGTTGTTTCAGAAAGCTCCCATCAACAAGAACCTTACTTAGAAATAGCCACAAACACTTGCATTGAACTGATTATTCATCCTGAATATCAGTCATACCATCTCATTGCAACTCATTCAAACATATCATTTGGTATTGCATTAAGAAAATTGGCCAACAAGAAATCTTCCACTTCAAATTTACCTACTTCTGATGATCAACCTTCCTCATCAGAAAACCAAATCCTTGTTGTTCAACCCATAAGTGTAGCCCAACCTTCAACTGAGACTACACTTAACCCTGCTGAACCTGATCTAGTCACAAGAGAACTAGAGAAGAAGAAGGCTGAAGATGCTGCTACACTTGCAAAAATCAGAGAACTTGCAAAGGGGATTGAAGTTCCTGCATCAAGCATAGCAAGCGAAAATGCTGGTACTATTGCACAACAAATTGTTAAGGCTGCTGAAGAAGTACAAGAATTGGTGACTTCAGAAGCTGGAAGTTTGCTGATGATTGCTGGTGAGAAGTCTATTGAAGAAGTTCAGAAGGATGATGATGTTGGTTCAGAAGCTACTGCTTCAGAAGCTTTAAGAGGTAATCCTGACTCTCTACACTCTTCTAATATCATTGAGATAGAATCTAGTTCAGAGTCACCCTCAACCTCTACCTCAACTTCAACCTCAACCTCAGACTCATTTGATTTAGATGATGTCCCCTTGAACAAAATATACACATCTATTAACAAAAGCCTTTCACCATCTGCCAAGCTTAAGAAAAAGCCAAGTGATGAACCATATGAGCCATTGTATCCATCTGTTCTTGATAGAATAGGTGAAATGTCTAAAATTAGAGTGGATTTGTGTGCAAAACTACCTGCTGACCATCCATTTTAACCACCCATGATTGATTCTTCAATCAATTACTGCTGATGCAGAGGGTGTTGATGAACCAGCAGGGTCAATATCTGCAAACATCTCTACATCATCACATCTCAACCAACCATCTGTTGTTGAACCTCTAAACTTTGCACCTGCTGATGAAGAAACTATAGGTGAACAAGCAGGTTCTAAATCTGCAAATTCACCTTCAAAAAGTTCATAACCATCTGTTTTAGATCATCTGGTCAATCACTACTCAGGTGAATTACCTGGTGTTGAGTCTGAATTAAAAAAAGCCTATGAGGTAGCTTCTGGTGAAGTTGCTTCAGAAAGACCCCAACAACAAACACCAAACTTACAAACAGCCTCAACCACTTTTCTAGTTATCCCTGACCATATTGAGTCTCTATCCTTTACTGAACAAATCAGTGAACAAGAAGTATTTGATATGGAGGTTGAGATATCTAACTCATCCTCTACTTCTATTCCTGATGAACCTTCAGAGACCAATACCCCAACTATACCTACAAATGACCAACCCTCAACTTCAAACTTAGCCATTCAACCATGTGCTCCTGCCAAAACAAATGTCCCTTCTCCACCCACCCTATTTCTAGATTCAACTATCTTAGCAGATGTGTGTGAGAACATATTTCAGGAGCTCAACAAGCTGATTCAAGCTAGGAATGACCTTATTCATAAGGAAAGCTATGAGAAGTCATGGAAGAGAATAAAAGAAAGTGTAGACTATGTCTTGACTGCGCTTCAGAGAACTTGTATGGATGCTCAAGACTCTGCTCAACAAAAGCTTCAAGATTGGCTAAAGGGAGTTGAGAATAATCTGCAAGAAGTAAAAATTCTAAGAACTTGGGTGCAGACACCTCTATGCTTAAAGGAAAGAAATGCTACTGATTTCATTCCAGTAGGAATACACCCAAGAGAGTTAAATGTCAACTGGTTGTCAAAAGTGAATGTCAATCCAGTCTCTACAGAACTAGCCTTGCTGCAAAGGAATACTGAGTTGGAAACTGAAAACAGGCAGCTAAGGAAAGAACTTCTTGAGCAGAAGCTACTTCTGATAGAATACAAGTCTTGTACAAAAGCTAAGTTGGAAGAAGCCAGAGTTAGAGAAGAAACAAATGATGGAGATGTTTCAGAAACAAGCCCGACCCTAGTTGCACACCATTAGCTTGTTTTATTTCTGTTGTTTTTTTCTGCTTCTGAACTTATATGCTTCTAAACTAGTGCTTCTGATCAATGTTATCTACTTCTGACCAATTTTTTGCTTCTGAACTTTATGTTCTTACGTAATAGTTTTATAGAATATCTCACTTCGTTTTTCTTATCTCTTTCTTTTTGTCTTTAGTTTTAATATTTTTTGTTGATGACAAAAGGGGGAGTAGATGTATAGTATTTATAAGCGTTGAGCCCCATTAATTTAATTCTAGACAAGTTAAATTAATAGGACCTTCTTCTTATCTCTTAATCTTTTAATGTGAGATTATTCTGAGTGTTATTTCGTCTTTTAATGATGAATTTAATTAACATGGATAGAACTCAGGGGAGCTTACAAACCTCACCTTAAAGTATTATTGGACTCAGGGGGAGCTTACAAATCTCAAACCCATATAGTCAACTTGTTAATTAGATTAACAACAATTGAACATTTTAAATACTAATGTTTGTCATCATCAAAAAGGGGGAGATTGTTGGAACAAAATACGTTTAGCAAACATTACCCTTAGAGTGGGGGAGATTGTTAAAACGAAATATGTTCAACATACGTTACCCTTAGAGTTTTGATGATAACAAGGTATTAAAAATTGTCAATTGGTTACGCTAATATTTGTTCAAGTGTACAGGACCATATACAAAAATTTGATATCTTTATAAGGTTCTGGAAGAACAAAAGAGAGCAAAGGAATCAACAAAAAGGAAGCTTGAAGCATCTGAAGAAAAGTGCATCTGAAGTATAAGTGCTCCTGAAGTGATGACGTCATCAGAAGCAAGTTCGTCAGAAGCATCTCATTAGAAGCAAGATCACCAGAAGTTGAAGTTCATCAGAAGAAAAGACTTAAAGCTTCAAAGGCTGGGTAATTGATTTAATCACGTCTAAGCATTGCAAAAGACTAAAACAGTGTAACAACGGCCCTTGAGATGAAATTTGAAAGCATTGGGGTCTTGTTCTATGAAGAGCGTTGACAAAGGACAAATTGTACGAACTGTACAACCACTTCCTCCACTACTCTGTTCGTGTCTCT
>Ga0315913_1009417_pt1 | contig 11460 bp, 3 predicted proteins | sample MpolsnodulesMG_FD_207736 | JGI IMG/M metagenome (GOLD analysis project Ga0315913, IMG submission 207736) | Medicago polymorpha root nodule microbial communities from Los Angeles, California, United States - small nodules | ecosystem: Host-associated > Plants > Roots > Nodule | place: USA... | reverse complement strand
TGATGGGGGTTGAGGAGGGCTTCCCCTTTCTTGATACTCAGTAGGCCTTCCATACTGTTGTTGGGGTTGAGGAGGGTCATCTCAGCAAGGAGACCGTGGATTTGGTGGTGGCCGAGATGGATATAGTGGTGGTGCAGGTGCTGGAGGTGGCCATGATGTATTTCCTTCATATGGTGGCCCAGAGAGGTAACCAACACCAGAGCTGTACCAAGCTACCTCAACTCAATCAGCACCGTATCAAGTTTCGGTGTTTCCTCCACCTGATCCTTAGTCAGAGGCAAGTTCATCCTCCCACCAGAAATGTCTGAATTTGAATAGGATCTGAGGCAAATTCATCTTCCCAACCACCATAACCATCACATTCACCGCCATAGTTGTTGCGTCCACCGTGCGGAGCCCAACCTCCTTAACAAAAATCAAACACCAGAAACGTAGCCAGAGTAAACAGATCAAACAACAAATATAAATTGAAATTATAAAAAAAACCAACATTAGAAAAGGGAAATGTCTTTTGTAATAACAACGTTTAGATGAAGAAAACGTTTATTTTTCTTCAACATGCCGTTCTTCAAGAAAAGCGCTGTTATTACACATTGTCCCCAAGATGCCGTTTTTCCGCAGGTTCCAAATCTGCTATGTATAAATTATGCATCGTTATATCAACATATTGAATTGAGTTAGAAAAGAATCAAATACTACACTGAAACTGATCTATGTTACAATTAATTTACATAGATATTGCAAGATAAGTTACAGATACCTTTTTCAAGATTGGGAGGCTTGAACTCTGCACAATCATTATTTTTAATTTTGCTCCTAGTTTAATTTCTCTACCTTTGATGGCTGACAGATAGGTTCAAAATGATTTAGTTACAATTGAATTGATTGAACGCTGAAGTGTCTTGCGTTAGGTTCGAAATGAGTCAGCATAAAGATGTTATCTCTAGCTCAGCAACTCCTTTTTGCACAAGAAAACAAAAAGAGCAGTACAAAAAATAAATAAATAAATTGCAGTCTTATTTATTTGTGCACAAGATAGAAAACATATATTTCCTCTATATTTTCTCTCACTCTCAACAAGCTTGTTGTTGTTGTTGTTGTTGATGGGATGAATGAAATTGTGCAAATGAACTTGCTATTTATAGGAGGGGCAAACCATAGCTCCATACATGCAACAAGCCATTTGTCTTCCATGCAAAACAACCAAGTGTGCAACATGTCACTTGTATCTCATGCATCTTGCAACATGTCAATGCATGCAACTGTCCACTTTGCCTTACATAAAAAGTGCTACTTGTGTTACATGCACTATGTATATGTGTCTTGTTACAAAAGTGGCCTTACCAATCATAATATTGGGCTTTGATCATCATCTGGGCAAATTCTATTCACAATCTTGGGCTTGGATCACAATTTGAGCCCATATCAATCACAGAAGACTCCTTCTCCCACCCTATTGATTTCTCGCGCACAATTTGTGTTTTTCTTTTGGCCTTCACCAAAATACCGTGTTTTTCCTATGTGCAATTCGTCATTGTCACTCAGTCAACGATCACTCTCTGTGACTACAAGGTGTAAAAAACTGAAAAGCTTTTTTTTGGTTTGATGGGTTACGAGGTAGAGGTAGAAACTCAAAAATGCACAGTTGAAGCTTAAAGGGAAGAGGGAAAGAAGAAAATGAAGTGAAAATGAAGAATAGAAGGGAAGAAAAGCAACCACCGTAGTTGAGAGAAGGGAAATGATTGGAATGAAAACATCAGAGAAGTGGCTGAATTGAATAAGTTGGGAAAGGAGTATTAAAAAAAGAGTGTGCCATTTTGAATTATTTTTCTTATCAAAGAAAGTGAAACAGCTGAATTGAATATTCATACCAGTTAGCTTTCGATTATTTTTCGATTTCTATCATGGTTTCTCTCTTGATAAAATCATAGTTTCATACGAAATCGGTCATTCGTAAAACTGCAGTCATAGATTTTACTTTGGCGATTCAATAGACTGAGTATTGTTGCTCACCATTTCCATTTCCACCCTGTTGCAACATGTAAAGTAACCAAAACCAAGAAGTCTTGCCAATTCGATTTCCAATTCAAATTTCAAAACATTGCCCTGAATGTATGCAATTGCAAATCATATTGATATGAAAGAAAATATAAAACATAAACTTGTATATAAATGTCATTAAGTTGTTCAGTAACACATGGCCACAAAATAGAGCAAGCCATCCAATTTGCTAACTATCCAATATGCAAAATATTTAATATTATCTTAATATAATAATAACTCATGCATCAGAATAAAAGCCAATGCTGTAATTTCTACAAGGCTCAAAGCTATCTCAAGATGTAATTATGCAATTCCTCACAATGTATTGACTAATTGTCCTATCAATTATTCTGAGAATAAAGTTGACATGAACAGATCTTGACCAGATGCAGCATTGTTACTTCTCTCGAACATCCTCTTTATCGACGTTCCGATACTTCTGCTCTGCCAGAGCTGCAAACATAAAACCAAAGAGAAAAATATTGTATATTTACTTCTCGAGAGAATGGAATTGTAAACCATATCAAAGGAATAAATTAACCACTGCCACACCACATTAACAGTCAAGTAATTCTAGCAATAAAAATTTATTCATGGTTTGAAATAAAAGTTTTCATATTGAGAAAGACAATAATGATAGATTACCGAGTAAATATCTTGTTAAGTGATCCTTTGATTTTCAGAGAGTATGATATCATATACACACACCTTCCGTATCTTTCAAAGTAACCTTAAAACAGAAAGAATATTAGAGAAATTAAAATCTGAAAAGTGGGAATATAGCCGTTTTGTTTCTTGTATGTAATGTCTCATCATGAATAAAATTTAGAAATTATTGATAATCTGCCACTGAATAAACTCTCAGTGATATCCTGTAGATCGACAGATAATTGAGAAATGTACTACTCCCTCCGTTTCATAATACTTGTCCATTTTGGAAAATAATTTTGTTTCACAATACTTGTCACTTTCAAGTTTCAATGCAACATTAATTATTGTCTTGTCAATAATACCCTTACATATTTATTGTAGAGAGAGAAAAAATAGAATGAAATAATAAATGGTTAAGGGTATTATAGAAAACACACACATAATTTCATCAAAAATAACAAAATTTATTTGGTTTCTTGGTTACTGCAATTTCTCCAAAATGGACATGTATTTTGAAACGGAGGGAGTATAAAGTACAATAATTTGGAAATCTATGATAACACCATCAGGTGCATAATTTTCCAAACCACAAGAAGCTTTTTAATTTGGAAATCTATGGTAACGGTGAATGAGTTACAATGATATTAACTTCAGATAGACATTTTAACTCATGAGCATAGTTGATATTTATAACATATCCAACAGCAGGATCATACCTTTTTCCAATGGAAATGCAGTTTGCATCGGTAACGTCTGAGCCGTTATTGATGGTATTTTCATCTATGAAAAACTCATATGAGCTTGGAACATATACATTGTCCCAAATATACATTACTGATGGTATCTTGTCATGCAATGCCCAATCAACATCGGAGACACCGTTTTTCCGCGAGTTTCAAATGCGCCATGTAGAAAGTATACATCGATATATTAACACGACGAGTTGAGTTACATAAGAATAAAATTCACCTACCCTGAAAGTGAGCTATGTTACATTTAAGTCATATAAATCACAAGATAAGCAGTTGATAGCTTTCGCAAGGTTGGGAAGCTTGAACTCTGCACCATCCTGATTTCCTCCTCCCCTAAATTCTCATGGCACACAGGACAAATCTGATATAGGAGCCGCCAAGCAGTCATTCAGATATCAAATTTAAGCTATAACTACGTAAACTTGTGTTAAATGTTAGAAATGTTCTATTCATTTTTTCAATAGTTATTGACTAAAATGGTTGCTTCATGCTAATCTTTTTATTAAGATCCGGACAATGCACTATATCAAGCTGCTATATAATTTTTTTATTCAATTTCACATAGTGCAGAAACTTCAATGAGTCCAGTTATCAAATCTATCAAACCGAATCTGAAAAAAAGGAAAATACTTTATCAACGAGTTTTTCTGAACATAAATTATAAAATCCAGGAGGTCATACCATTGCATATGAGTCGTCTGTCTGATCATCAAATAGGTTGGTTAACGAATCATGACTAAGAAGTCTCTCCGATTCAATTTCCAATTCAAATTTTGAAACATTTCCATGAAAGTATCACAACATGATGATAATAAAGAAATGTAAAACATAAAACTTTTAAATAAAATGTCACTAAATTGTTCAGTAACCACATTGCCACAAAATAAAGCCAACCAACCATCCAATTTGCTAGCTATCCAATATGCTAAAGATATGTTGTTATCCTATATTAATAATTCATGCACTCGAATAAAACTCAATGCCCTCGCAACGACTATGTATCAATTCAATTAATCTAAGAATAAAGCTGAAATGAGCAGCTCCTGAGCAAAGGCAGCCCTGTCATTTCCCTCTTGAACATCTTGTTCATCGCCGGTATCTATTGCATCTTTCTCAAAGCTGCAAACAGAAAACCATCAGTAAAATTTTGAAAAAAACTAAAGCATAATAATGTGTATAAAGAACTTAAACTACTTCAACAAATATTTAATACATAAATGTTTGGAATGTACTTCATGGTACCACTTCAAAAATTCAGATATTACTACACGTTTACAAGTAATTAAACAAACATATACAAAGAGACGAAGAATACAGATTTAGTTCTCGAGAGAATGTTATTGTGAACCATATCCCAGGAAGATATTGATCAAAGTCAAGTAATTCTGGCAATAAAAGGGGGTGTCACACAACTCTACAAAACTCAAGGTTTGGAATAAAAAGTTTTAATATTCAGAAAGACAATAATGATAAGTTGCTTAGTAAACCTCTCAAAACATTATCCTTTAAACTGCCAATATAGTAATTATAATAATAGCAGGTTACTCCATAGATAGACTTAGATCATGAAATTTAGAGAAACCATCTGAATTGCATCTCAAGTCAATAAATACAAGCTATTTAAGTGGGTGTAGTACAATTATGTATCTTCATACATTATGAGACTCCTTAAGATATAATTTCGAAACAACTAATTAGAGAGAACATCAGAATGATATTATATTATCATCTACTCACACTTCCTGTATCTTCCAAAGTAACCTTAAAACGGAAATAATATTAGAGAAATAAAAATGTGAAGAGCGGGAATATAATGGTCTTGTTTATTATATGCAACGTCTCATCATAAATAGAATGAAGACACTATTGATAATCTGTCACAGAATAAACTCTTAGCAATATCTTATAGATCCACAGATAATTGAGAAATGTACTAAAAAAGTACAATAATTTGGAAATCAATGGTAACACCATCAGGTACATAATTTTCTATACCACAAGAAGCAATAATTTTATTAACCGTAGAGATGAGTTACACTGTTATTAAATTCAGATAGAAATTTTTACTCATAAGTATAGTTGATATTCATAACATATCCAAGAAAAGGATCATACCTTATTCCGCTGGAAATGCCTTTTTCAACAGCAGCGTCTGAGGCATTACTGATGGTATCGTCATCTGAGAAAAAATCATCGGAGCTTGGAACATATGCATTAGTGATGGTATCTCTCTTGTCATGCAATGCCCAATCAACATTGGAGTTTTCCCGCTGGTTCCAAATTCCCTATGTAGGAAGCATACATTTTTATATCACCATAATGAATTGATTTAGATAAGAATCAAATACTACACTGAAACTGAGCTATGTTACAATTAAATCACATAAATCACAAGATAAGCAACAGATACCTTTGGCGAGGTTGGTAACCGTGAGTTCTGCACCATCCTGGTTGCATCCTCCCCTAAGCTTTCATCACACACAGGACAAATCTGATATAGGAATAGTGAAGCAGTCACTCAGATATCAAATTTCAATTATAACTAACTATACCTGCTTTAAATGTTTAAAAATGTCTTATTTCATATTTTTACTTTGTTTTTGACTAAAATGCTTGCTTCATGCTCATCTTTTTGTTAAGATCAGGACAGTGCACTATATCAAGCTGCTATATAAAATTTTTGTTCAATTTCATTAGAAGCTAAGCAAAGACATCAATTTATAAAAACATGTCATTAGTTCTGTTATCAAATCTATCAAACCAAATCTAAAAAAATGGAAAATACTTTATCAATAAGTTTTTATGAACATAAATTATAAAATCCAGTACGTCGTACCATAGTATATGAGTCATATGTCTGATCTTCCGAACGGTCACACAGTGCAGAAACTTCAATGTCAAAAGTGCATGCGGGACATTTTATAGCAAATGGAGAATCACAATGAAGATCAATAGGATTGGAAATTGAATCACCTTCTGTTAGATTTAAAATGGATCAGTATCAGAAACTTATTTCTAGCAAAAGAACTCCATTTTGCATGACATACACTGATACAGATGCACAAGCTCAAAAAATACCAATAAGCAACAAAAAATAATGGTGCTAAATCTGAGAAATATGTTTTTTCAATTAGGGGAAAATTTGTGTGATGGATATCATAAAAAATTCTCTTAATTAGGGGAAAACTCTTTTTTGCAATATTTTTTTTAAAAGGATTAGGTTTAGAAGCTTTATTGATTATCCCCATCAGCTTAGATAAGACTCAAATTTTCACCTCCCTTTGCCTCTTTTCTCTACCATCCAAATTTACAACAAACCTTCATGGCACATGATATCAATACTCAACAATACAATAAAATTTATCACCTAAATTAAAGACTTGACATATGATCAATCATTCTATTCAGCAAATTATCCAATGTTCAGTTAAGAGAACCTAACACAATAACATTCATAGATCAAACAGAACCTATTAATTCTGTAAGGTACCAGCATATTTTTTTCCTACTTATGTTATGCTACTGTTAAGCAAAAGAACTCATTTCTTCACACACACAGATTACTAAAATCAAATTAAATAAAAAAAAACCTTTTCCATCCTCAGAAGAACTGTCATTATCAACTTGATTGCCATTAAAATAGTCTTCTCGGCCAGGACGAGTTCTGATCCTTGGTATGGACATGCTTTCGTTGATATCGGAAAGATAAAGCTCGATCGAATCCAGATTGTTAGAAGCAGGAAAACTTTGAGGCAATTCTTCTGTAGTTGTTGGAGAAGAAGAACTCACAATGTTTTTGTTTTCAATCGTCATTGTCACTCACCAAACTCAATGTAAAGTTTTTTCTTTTCTTTTAGATGGTTTACGAGGTAGTTACTTATTTATATACAACAAATTCTCTTTGTGAGATTGTATGTGTAAATTGTGATAAGCACAAATGGAAAACAATTATTGTAATTATTGTATTAAATTAAATTTTCCATAAACTGAATATTGTGATTAAAATAAAGCAAAGAAATTGCGATCATCCTTGAAGCTAAGAAGGTCTTTGTGAAATAGTACTAACTTCAAAGGAAACGGTAAGTTGTACAGATGAATAGCACTTGGAACACATTCATTGGTCAAATAATAATTTCGAAATTTATTGACTTGAGACAAATGATAATAAGGAATTTTGGCTTCATTAGGCTAAACACTGTTCATTGAACTAACAAAAATTAAAAGGTTTTTGTTTTGTTTTGTTTTGATTTTCCTGGCGCGGAAAAGCAGAAATTGAAAAAGCAGAAAACCGAAAGAAAGTTACTTGTAGAGTGAATGTAGTGAAGAAGAGTGGAAGCTTTGAAGTTACTTGTAGTCATCACCATTCACCATGCACCACCCATCACCACTTCTTCATCGTCTTCTTCTTCATAAGAGGATTCACAATTTTTTCCCCGAATATTTAGTGAGTAATCGCAATTGATCGGTATCAAAATTTCAAAATAGTCTTTGAGGATTCACTTCATTAATCAAAATAGTCACTCAATACTAACATTAACTATTTTCATACAGGGACAAATATGACAGTAAATAAATACTTGGACTCATATGACAATAAGTAAGTATATTGAGCGGCTGGCTACACATTCCGGAACTAAATTGAGTTTAAAAAAGAAACCTCATTTTGAAACTCACCCTAAAACCCTTTAAAATTGACTAAATTTCTTCTCCATCTCCGTCGGAAAAATTCACCATCAAAACAAGGCGGTCCTTGCTAAGATCTACATTTTTTTTGTGATGGCCGGGATTTGAATCTCAGACATTGCATATATTATGCATTATCCATACCAACTGAGCTAAACTCACGGAGACTTGTTAAGATCTACATTGACATCTCTATTCACAACTTTTTATGCTAATTTTTTTTTAATTCTTGAAAAAGTTGTCTAAAGATTTTTTTTGTAATTCTTGAAAAATTTGTCTAAAGACATTCGTTAATATTTTCTTATAAGAAATAATCAAATTTTGTAAAATCATAATTCATTGTAAGTATTTGAACACACCGTTTGAACAAATACTTGAGAGCAAATAGAAATAAATGAAATATATATTTTAAAAATAATTGAGTGATACATTTTTTGTGTCTATATCTAAATGCTAGTCTAAATTTTGACCAAAGTAAGATTTCCTCTAAAATTTTGTTGACATTTTGTCTTTTAAAAAATATTTAATTTATAATTCTTGTCTATTTTATTTGTCAAATAACTAATTTGTTTTAAATAATTGTATAAAATTTTCTAGTTTCTATTTTTTATTATAAAATTGCAACTTTTGGTATATATCACTTGTAAATTTGAAGAAGAACATTAATAACATTATTATATTGATGATGATGATAGTCATAACATTGTCTTTAAAGAGAAAATAAAAAATAAAAGAAGTGGAAAATCAAAAGAGAAAACAAAGGGGGAAATGAGAGTTGACTATGGAAGAAGATTTGGATTGTTACAAATATTTAATGGCATAATTTTAACACACACAAAAATACATATAATTTTTAATTATTTTTAGAATATATTTTATTTTATTTTATTGTTTTCTCTTTTTAACTTTTCTCAAGTTAGTGAATTTTTCCAAAGAAAATGTCTAAATACTTTTGACCATCAATGTATTTTTCCGCTAGTATAATATGTAAAGTGAATATTAAGGTCTTATGTAAATGTTGTTTGTTTCAACTTAACTCTTTTTTTTTTTTCTTCTTTCTTTTCAAGTAGCCTAGCGGTTAGAATTCACATTTTTTAAGGTGAATAAGTGGGATGTCCGGGTTCGAACCCCGACCCCTGCATATAACAATGCATATCTCTGCCAACTGAGTTATGCTCACGAGGACCTTAACTCTTCTTTTAAACAATTACATTTATAATATTGTTCTTTTATATTAATCAAATAATTAAAACCATAGCCATAGTTTTAATTGACATAAGTGAAAGGAAAAGACGAAAGAAAAAAAATGAGAGAGAGAAATAGACGCGCACGTCTACAATAATAATAATAATAGTAAAATAACCATTATTTATATTAATCATTTCTTTAAATATTTATTTTGAATAATTTTACATTTTTAAGTAATAAAAAATATGTATTTAATAAACTTTTTTTGACTGAATAAATTAATATCCTCTTTTTTTACCAAAAATAAATAAATTAATATCCTCTTTTCAATGGCAACTTTGGAAAAATAATACCCTACCCACCTCTCAAGTCTCGACCCGTTTACAATTGTCTGATTTTCTTCGAATTTGTTTTATTTAGCTATCAGAATTTCAAAACTTTTTTTCTATCCATATTTTTTTTGTTGACAAATTTCCATCCATATTATTAATGTGAAATATTTACTGATTTTATTGATGGACAATCTTTTCCTTAAAACATTTAGTTGGTTAATTTAACCGGGTTTTGATCTTTTCCCACTCAATCACTTTTTTTCTCAGACAATACTCAAATCTAAGACATTGTTTAAGCGACTTGGATCCAGTTTTACTTAGACTAATGTAATGTTAATTAGTTATCGAAATTATATTAGCACATTTTTTTCAATGAAATTACTCAAACATCCCCTTTTCTCGATCGTTATTTGAATGATTGGTATTTTCGAAGTAAAACAGTCTTGCTTCTCAAATGGATTCAAATCTCTTCTAATCAAAACCATTTTTTTTGGTGGAGCGGCAATCACCACCTGAAATTTACAAACAAAACTACGAGGTCTCGAGTTTTTTTGGTAATGGCTTGGGTTTGAACCCCGGACGTTGCATATTTTTATGCATTGTCCAACCAACTGAGTTAAGCTCACGGGGACCGAGGTCTCGAGTTTGAACTCATATGAAAGTGTTCAACTTAATATTATCGGCATTGTCAGTTGATGTATGTATTACTGACATTCAAAATTAGTTTTGTTTCTAAAATAATACAATTTTTTTATTCAAAAGTAGTTTCCGTCACTATTGTGAATTCAAACAATAAAATCACACCAACAAATATTAGATGTGTGGGGCAAAGGAAGGATAATCAATGAGCAAAGTAGTTTTAAGCAACATCAACAACAAAAATACCTAAATCTAAGTGTGAAGCAACACCACAAACATAACCAAAGCAACCAAGATAAGAAGGAAAAGAAAAAGAACACACCAATATCTATTTACCCAGTTTGGAAAATTTTATCCTACATATAGGGGAGAGAGCAACTCTACAATCCACTACAAAATCAATGATACAAAGAGGAAACAATACATAAAGCTTTTTGACTATTTCTCTAATGAGATCTCACAACACAAGGTGTATGTAAAGTATTTTCCAATCCGAAGAACCTCACCAAAATAAATTTAACTCTAAAGTTCCCTCCTGTAGTTTTCCTAAGATTCTCTCTGTTGACACTCAAAAAATGGAAGAATGAAACCTTTGTCTAGACCCAGACAAATTGCGCTATAATTTCTTGGAATGCACCACAATTTGGAGATCGTACATAGTATTGTGAACCTGATACAAAAACCCGCCACGATGTTTGTCAATCATGTCACGATTTTTTGTGAACCAAAAACTCCAAATTACTGAACCAATTCGTGCCACGATTTTGTGAACTTCAACATGAATTTTGAGTCAATTTTCAACGGTCACCATAAAATCAAAGATGATAGTTTGTTTTCGGTTGAAGTAATGGATTACTAATTTTTATATCTTCCATTAAATGAAAACATCAAGTTGTCAATTAATTTTTTAGCCCCTTTTTTATTTCTTGGTTGAATAAAAAGAAGTGTGCCATTTTAATAATGTTTCTTCTGCCAAAGAAAGTGAAACAACAAAATTGAATATTCATACGAATTGGTTTTTGGTTATTTTGCTGTTACTATCATGATGGTTTCTTTCTTGTCAAAAACAATGAAGGTGAGAAAAACCACAAGAAGGGGGGGTTGAATTGTGTTTTTGGAAACTTCTTCTTTTACGTTCTAGATAACTGTCCTCAGGTTCAGAGTCTGAAGTA
>Ga0315913_1009415_pt1 | contig 11463 bp, 3 predicted proteins | sample MpolsnodulesMG_FD_207736 | JGI IMG/M metagenome (GOLD analysis project Ga0315913, IMG submission 207736) | Medicago polymorpha root nodule microbial communities from Los Angeles, California, United States - small nodules | ecosystem: Host-associated > Plants > Roots > Nodule | place: USA... | reverse complement strand
GCAATACTCTACCGGTATCACAGTCTGCATATGGGCATGCCGTATTGGGTTCAACCCCCCAGTAGCGCCTTTTTTTTTATGATAATTTTAGTTAAATTAAAAAATAAAAATCAGATCTAAATTTACAAAACTCAGGATTTGAACCCACTACCCTTAAGTGTCATTCACAAACCAAACCACTAGGACATTCCAAGTATTTGATAAATCATGAGAGTTGACTACATTTTTGTTCATTTGGGGCCCAATTTGTAAGATTAGAATGGGGCCTCCAAGTTGTTAAAGTTGACCCTGGTTGTTTTTAATATGTTTTTGGCTACTTTTATTTGGAAATGGTTGCTTGAAACTAATTATTTGAATTATTGATATGTTGATAGCAGAAACATGCCTTCTCAGAAGGTTGAAACCGGTCATCAAGACGTGATCCATGATGTTACAATGGATTACTATGGAAAGAGGCTAGCAACAGCTTCATCGGATCACACGATTAAGATAATTGGTGTGAGCAATTCAGCCTCTCAGCATCTAGCAACTTTGACTGGTCACCAAGGGCCTGTTTGGGAGGTTGCGTGGGCTCACCCTAAGTTTGGTTCACTTCTCGCTTCATGTTCCTATGACGGACGCGTCATTCTTTGGAAGGAGGGTAACCAAAATGAATGGATCCAAGCTCATGTCTTTGATGAGCATAAGTCATCTGTGAATTCAGTTGCTTGGGCGCCTCATGAGTTGGGTCTCTGCTTGGCTTGTGCTTCGTCTGATGGGAATATATCGGTATTTACTGCAAGGGCAGATGGTGGATGGGATACCTCAAGGATTGATCAAGCTCACCCAGTTGGCGTGACTTCTGTTTCTTGGGCTCCTTCAATGGCGCCAGGTGCTCTTGTTGGTTCAGGGTTACTTGATCCTGTGCAGAAGCTTTGCTCTGGTGGTTGTGATAATACTGTTAAGGTGTGGAAGCTTAGCAATGGTCAGTGGAAGATGGATTGCTTCCCTGCACTTCAGATGCATAATGATTGGGTTCGAGATGTTGCTTGGGCACCGAATTTGGGACTTCCCAAATCTACTATTGCTAGTGCGTCGCAGGACGGTAAAGTGATCATATGGACTGTTGGCAAAGAAGGGGATCATTGGGAAGGCAAGGTTTTGAATGATTTCAAGACCCCTGTTTGGAGGGTGTCATGGTCTTTGACAGGAAATATATTGGCTGTGGCTGATGGAAACAACAATGTCACATTATGGAAAGAAGCCGTAGATGGGGAATGGCAACAGGTGACAACAGTGGAGCCATAGATAATGATTGTTCAGGTCGTGTTTTGTTAATTTTTAAACTATGGTTAAATTTTCATTTTGAAATATAATTGACATCTGGTTTCTTTTCGCGTATTACACAGTTTATTAGTTGTGCTTCATAATACACTAGTTCCTTGAGTTTTAATATTGAGGTCCAATGAATATTCTCTGTTTGCAAGAATGAAGTTGAATAGTTTTATCAGTCCTTTTATAGACTAGAGGGCTGTTTTCTAGTATATAATGTGACATTTCATTTGAATTTTGGATCTCTATCTATACCGGGAGTTGCATAATTTTATGGCCATTGCATTTAATTTTGGTTGCTCATTTAATCGCTGTTGGTGCTTTAAGAGTTTGATGTGTGATATAAAAATGATTCACTCTCACTACATTGAACTTATCAACGCTTGGCTGTAAGATTCATATTATTGTCAAAGGCAATGTCTTCTTTGCTTTTCTGTGTTGGAAGAAATTTTTCCTGTTTCTCCTCCTTCTCTATTCATAGAACCTATTTCAATTGATTGTCAGATGCCGCAGCATGATTAATCACTGCCAGGAATATTCCATCTAATATACAAATGAATTAAATATTTGTTGATGTGCATTAATTTTAGCTGAATGGATTGGTTAGTAAAAAAAAAATCCTTGTGTGTTGATTAAGCTAAGAAACGACTATGATCTTAGTTGTTGGTTTATTAACAGTGTGAAGAATGTGGAAGTGTTGAACAGCTCCCCACCTATGTGTACAAGTTTTGTTTGCCAATTGATTTTGAAATGTCAGATTTTATGGTGTTTCTTCCCCGCTAAACCTTTACCCATTTGCTTCCCTTATCCATGGTTACCCTCTGCCGTTGCTTAGGTTAAAAAATGGATACAACTCATTAATGCTCAGCTGACAACTTATACTGATTGATCTAATTGAATGATTTGAGATGATTTTTTATCATCTCGCTACACCCACACACTTACAAACATGTTTGTTTGTTGAATATTGTTATATCACCTGGTACCTTTTTGATTTTTGGGGTTTCATTTTGCAACAATATGTAGACTTAAAGTCCCAAGAAAACAACATTTCACCATTTTGATATGTTGACAGTTCCTTTAAGCACCCTTCAAACAATTAAGTGTTACCTCCATCTTATAAATTCAACGTTGTGAATTGTAACCTAGAATCAAAATCAAAACTATAAGTTCTGGATTTTTCATTCAACCACTCAGAATTGAAAAATGAATCAGGCTTCTTGCTTATGAAGTTTAGAAGAACAAATAGGAGTTAAGAGAGATTATTCAAATTAATTGTGCTTTTGAAGCTTGAGGGTAAACAATTTGAATATGGATACCTTAAGCAGGAACTAATGTGCCTTAAGTAGAAACTACCAATAAGCATTTTTTTAATTTTAAATTTTGAGCAAAAATTATTGGAACATCAAATGATACATTACAGCATTATCGGATGCAATTTTCTAAAGCTGCAATCAAACTTAAACTTAAGGCGTTTTGTGCCAATTAAGTGTATGCTATCATGGTGGGGGTATGTCAAAATCACATTGGGTCACTGTGATCCTGACATACGACTGTCATGCCAAACATAGACAAAAAGATGCAATCTTGATGTCAAACATCTAAAAAATAAAATTGCAAACGTTTCTGTTGGACCGACAGTGAAAGAATATGTACGAGGAAACACGATGAGCCTATAGAGCAGATGAAAGTATCATCATTTTTAGTTCAATAACTGCATTTAGTTTTCTATTAAAAATGTATCGGACCAAATTTTTTTAAAAAAAAGGCAGCTACAATTTTTTCTTTCTTCTTCTTCTTTCTATTCAAGTATAGAAACGATAGAGCAAGAGACAACGATGGCTGAAACATAGAGCACTCAATTACAAAGTATGCAAGAGTTCCTCTTTTTTTTTCTTCAAAAATAGCTTTCAAACTACCATTCAAAACATATTGAGTTTGTGCTTGGTTGACAAAAAAATGATTTTGAATGAACTGATTTCAGTTAGAATTGAGTTGAATGGGAAGTGTTTTATGTTTAAATATATTCACGTCAAAGTTAAGCGAATAAGTCAAAAGTTTCTAATACCTAATTTCAATTTAAAATCAATTTCAGAGGAATTTTTTTACTAGAAGACATTTAAAAATGTCAAAATCAAATTTAAACTTTTAAAATTAATTTTGAGCTATCTGAAATTGAAACCATTACAATGAACTCAGAAATGTTTGAATGTTTGTTTATAGACAACTTTCAAGAGTTTTTTTTTTTTGAATGGATCTTTTTTCTTTTCTTTTTGTGAGTATGCAATTCTTTTCTTTTGTGAGTAATGCATAAAAGATAAAGTAGAGTGAGGACAGCACGATGGAAAGTGGTGAAAACATTTTCACATTATGATTTTATTTAGAGTTTTTTCTCTATAATTTTTAGACTCTGTTTGTAACGAATTAAAAAGAAAAACATAATTTAGAGATTTTTGTTTAGATATTTTAAACAATATAGTAGTCATTTCATGCTTGTCAATCGGAATAAAATTTACTTTTTTTCTTTTAAAAAAATCAGTTATATAAACTGATGTTTTTAGAAAAGCTACTAAACACTACTTCTTACTTAAAGCAATTTTTAGATTCTATTTAGATTCTAATTTGTTTAACAAGAGGTAACAAACAGACTAAAACTTTAAAAAAAAAAGTTTTAAAGAAAATCTTTTAGAAAAAGAAAAGGCTCTTAATTTGGTTATATTATTTTTAAAATATTAATTTGATGGAGAAATAACCATTTTGGTCTCTGATGTGTATCTCACTGTCATAATGATCACCGACTCAGAAAAAAATACAGTCTCTAACTCCAAAATTAATTAGTCACTTTAACCCTTGATATTAAATTTGGTCGTTAAGTGTAAAAAAAATGAAGTTTGCATTTGTTTAGCTCATAAGAATGGTGTGACGTGATATTAGGAACTAGAATGGTGTGACGTGACATTAGGAACTAATTTGAAAGAACATGATCTTCAACATCTTAAACAACATGACCTTCACGAACCTTCACAAAAAACCAAAAAATTCATTAATAAGAACCACCGACAACCATTCTTCCTCAATTTAACCCAAACAAAATAAACCCAACATCACCATATTCATCATCATCTTTCTCATAATCTTTGTTTACATAGTTCAGCAAACTTTAAGCAATAATGCAACCTATATGACAATAGGGACTAAATTGAAAGAAATCAAAGGTCACATCGAATTGAACAACAAAACAACTTTCATTCAACAATCCATTTCTTTCATTCTTTGTCTCAATAGTTAATAATCTTACTTGTTCCTTCTATGCATATTCAAATAATTCGCTTTACAAAAATCTACAACAATCACTCCTAGCAACCACATTTTCTTGTCGCCTTGCAAACTCCACCCTAGAGTTGGTAAAAAAAAAAGCTAAATAGAGATCGACAAGAAAAAATAATGCACCCAAATTCAGAAATGTCGTCTTGAGTAGAATGAAAAGCGTCACGGGTAATCTTGGAATTGGTTTCAAAATCAACATTGTCAAATTGCATATCACTTAACCACTGCATAGCACTATGTAGCCCTAATGCTTCACCAACATTAATCGAGTAAATACATGAAAAACTGACAACTTTTGCCAAGAAAAACGTACCATCGGAATCCCGGACACGAATGCCAATTCCAATTCGGTTAAGACTAGATGAGAACGCAACATTGATGTTACACTTATACCTTCTTGAGAAAGGATGCTGCCAGCAATGTGTAGGACATTGGACTCCATTGTCAAGGAGAGAGCACGAGTCGGTAGGCAGCCCGACACATATGCCACACTAAATTTTTAACTTTAGAGTAATCTTAAACTTCCAAATTCCTGACCAAGAACCCCGACAATAGAAATGAGAAGAATCAATGAGCTCGTCAACACAGAGCCAATAATATCAGCAAGGTCAACGATATCCATTCCAGGCTAGCATTGTTCTCACTGTCGGATTCAGAATCAGTTTCAGAGTTAAGTTGAATAAATTCCTCCTTGGGATAACACTGACAATTGTAGAGCACATCTTTGGATCATTGATATAAATTCAAAGGTGAATTCTTAAAAAGGAACAAGAAAAAAACCCTCAATACAAATAGATCATTAGCTCTTGATAATCACATAAAGAGTTAAGTGAATGGGAAATATTTTATGTTTAAATATATTCACGTAAAAGTTAAATGAACAAGTCAAAAGTTTTCAATGCCTAATTTTAATTTAAAAACAATTTTAGATGATTTTTTTTTATTTGAGACATTTAAACATGTCAAAATCAAATTTACACTTCTAAAATCAATTTTAATCTATCCGAAATTGAAACTGTTACACTGAATTAAAAAATCTTCGAAAGTTTGTATATCCCTTCATCCAAACGCAACTCAACAAGATGTAGCCTTGGTGGTCTTATTATAAAAAAAAGAGAAGAAAAAGATAGATATTTAACACAACCAACTTGGTTAAAATATTGGTTATATCAATTGTAAATTTTCTAATTTTGAATTTTTTAACATGTGTCTTTAGAATACAAGTTAGTAAAGCTCCGAAAAAATATTATTCTTTAGAAAGATTCAAACTGTGAAAACAATAGTCAATGTAAATTGATTCATTTGATAAGTAGTTAATTCATACTTTGTAAAAATGTAGGTTCAACTTTTATTGTCAACGTAAAAACTTTTTGTTGGGTGATACGTAAATATCCATATAAACTTGTCTTGACACCCCTCCCTCCCGTTGAGTTATCGGACAAGCTCATCTAAACATGTTTTCATAAAAGAATAGTAACCCTTACATTAATGGTAAAAAAAAAACAGGTTATTCAGTTTTGATGGTTTAACCATGGTCCAACAACTAATGGTTCGGAAGTACTCACTTCGTCTCAAAATATAAGGAAAAACTCACTTTCTTTGTCCCAAATTACAAGGAAAAAAACAAATTTTTATCCTATTTAATCTTGTTTTTTTTTATAAAAAAATAATCTTTTCCATTTTTTTTAAACTTTTTCTCATAAAATTAATGCAAATTAGATTCAATTTTCTTTTTCCCATTTTCTCCATAATCAATAGCCAATGCAAATTATTTTTCCATCTTCCCACGAAACTTATTCCAAATAAAATACAAAAAGTTATACTCCAAATTATATAATGTTTAAGTTTTTTTAATACGTGTGATCTAAGTTTTTTCCCCCTTATAATTTAGGACCGAAGGAGTACCGTATCCAATGGAACCAGTCCGGTTTTCCATTGAACCGGCCGACCCGGTTTTAACAACATTGATAAAAAAAAGTAAAAACTGCACCACCCAATTTTAACCCTAACCGTTTGTATAAATTCTCAATTTTCGGTTATGAATTTTTCTAGACAGTAAAAACCTTTGAGCGAAAATGGCAGAAGTGAATCCGTGTAAGAAACTAGCAGACAGGTATCTGAAGCGCGAAGTTCTTGGAGAAGGTACCTATGGTGTCGTGTTCAAAGCCATTGATACCCAGGTTTCTTTTTCACTCTCTTAGCCAATTATTAAAACTAATTATGATTAGACGAGTTTGATTATGTTATAGTAATGTGTAATAAGATCAAACTGCATTTTATATTGAACCGTTGAGTAATGTTGACAGGGAATATTCATGCATATGCTCAGTAGCACCGACACTTCTGATCAAAGGCTTGTTAATGTCTAACGATGACATATGTGATTATATTCAATTACGTCATTTTTTTAAATTATTACGAGTGTGGCCGTATCATTGGTAATGTATATATCTATTCTAAGCATAATTCATGTATATGCATGCTCTCTATCACCAACACGTCTCATCAAATGTGTTCAATCTTCAATGTCCGAAACCGGAACGTGTGGTTACATTTAATTATGTCATTTTTTAAGAATTATTACTGGCGTTGACGACAATGTCAATGTCATGTCTGGTGTTCGTGTATGTGTCAATGTTTCATAGTGTATATGTCTCTTTAGCTGTACGAGAATGAATTTCTTAAAGTTGTGCATTCTTCTTATAATTTGTAATTGAGAATTCAAATTTTTTATTTAGAATAAACAATCATTTTGGTATGTAAGTGTGTGACTAAGGAGAGACACATTTGAGAATGTTTACTGTAATTTTGATTAATTCGAAAACTAAAGCGACAGTAGTGCCGGACACATTCAGGAAGCACATAGGATCTTTACCGGTTGATTTTTTCTGTTTTTGTGATTGAGTATGTTAATGGAATCAGCATTAGAGTTCATGCAATTTGTTATGTTGTGAATTGTGATGTGAATCTCATAGTAAGTAGCAGTGTTGTCAATCGTGTGGAGACTAGCGGTTTGTTCAAATTCCGCTACACTACACAAGAAATCCTGCTACACTACAGACTACAGTGCTATAGCGCCACTATTCAAAATCCTCTAGTCAAATTGAACTTTGTGTTTGTGTGTTCTCTGGTTTTATTTTTGTAAGGGAATATTCATGTATATGCTTTGTAGCACCGACACGTCTGATCAAAGGCGTGTTCAATGTCTGACACTGACATATGTGATTACATTTGATTATATCATTTTTTTATCAAATTATTACGAGTGTGGAGTGTCAGTGTCAATGTTGCGTGTGGTGTCTGAGTCGTGTCGGTGCTTCATAGTGTATATGTATCTTAAGCTGTAATAGAATGAATTTCTTAAAGTTGCACATTCTTGTTATAACTTGTAATGGAGAATTCAATTCTTTTGTTTTTTTATTTAGAATAAACAATCATTTTGGCATGTAAATGTGTGACAAATGAGAGACATATTCAAGAATGCTTTTTGTAGTTTTGATTAATTCGAAAACTATAGTGACAGTAGTGCCAGGCGCATTCAGGAACTACGTAGGATCTTTCCCGATTGACTTTTCCCGTTTTTGTGAATTAGTATGTTAATGGAATCAGCATTAGAGTTCGTGCAATTTGTTGTATTGTGAATTGTGATGCGAATCTCATAGTAAGGAGCAGCGTTGTCAATCGTGTGTAGACTAGCAGTTTAATCTGGACGCTACAGAATAGTGCAATTTCTTGGCACTATAGTTTAATCTTGATGTTGGAAGATATGTAAGATTTTTTTTTTTTTGAAGAAACGCTTTGTGTGTTGAATTTGTGATTGAAGTTATGAGTTTTAGAGAAAAGGAGAAGAGAAAGAATGAAGACTTTTTGTTAGGATATAGAATATTCACTAATTATAGTTAAAGTAGTTATGAATTTTTTAATACGTTAGTTAGTTTGGATTTTAGTTATGAGTTGTTAGAGAAGTTAGTTTGTCATTAAAATTAGTTTGAGTATGTGCGTAAATAGGATAACTCAAAGGTTAAACAGGATATTTGAATATTATAATAGCTTGATACAAAGACTGAGCATTAACCTTTATGTACTAATTCAAGACTCTATATCCTAAATAAATAGGAAAACCAAATAACAACTCACAGCAGTAACCAAGAAACATAAAAAACAATCTTATGCTAAAGATAAAATACTAATCTTAAGAGATAAAGATATCATAAGATAATCTTTTATATTTTATGACTCCATCATGTCTTTTAATCAATTTCTGTTTCTTTTTTCTGCAGTGCTGACAGATCACATTTGAAAAGGAAATTAGATTTAGATTTCCAGTAGTCAAAATGAATATTCTTTTGTCCGTGCATCAATGCATGGAGTTTGATGCTTCCGAGAAAATGCTGTGAAATAGCTTTTATTGCGTGTATCGTTCCTTATTTCTGTCCATCTGTATGAAGCTACCTTGAATGTGCAGAAACTTAAAGGAAGCAGTTGCAGTAACAGCAGATTGTAGAATAAAAAAGTAGTAACCATACTTTGGATCTTCTTTGGCCCTTCCATTTCTGGCGCATGAAAGAATAATGCTATTTTTTACTTTTATAGAAAAAATATATACCAACGATGGCTCGATGAGAGACTTATTGTTTACTCTCTGAGATTACAATGTGTATTTTCTCGGGTGCGTCATACAGGTTGTATACAATTTTTATTCAAGCCATTGTCAAGGGGATTATGGAGGTTTTGGGTTTTAAAGGTTTTAATGCAGATACCTAGCTCTTGGACAAAGGTCATTGCTTCCGGCACTGTTAATTTCGATGGAGTTGGCAGCTTTGTGCTTAAAGACATTGGTCTCTATCTCCGAAAATTTTCCATCAAAGGATACAAAGTAGTTTTGCTGCCATTGGTTCCTAGTTAATCCCTGCACTAACCAACACTTAATATCCAGTTCGGATGACAACCATTTAAGTTCTGCAATTGTTGAGCACTGCACGAACATTTGTTTGGAAGTTTCTATTTCCATGCAGCAAAGTGGGCAACAAGTGTCTAATTGATTCACTGTTTTTTTGGACAAGTTTTCTCTAGTATGAAGAAGATTCTTTGTAAGCCTCCACAAGAAGTTTCTTACACTCCTTTTCGGATGGCTCCAGATTTACTCCTAGGAGGTTGGTGTTTGTGGTATTTGAGCAACCAATGACAATAGAGGATGTGCCGATGTGGTATGCTGACCTAACTGAAAGTTCACCATTTTTTTTCCAATGCCAATCATTGGGAGAGAGGAATACTTGGAATCTGTTTAGCTTTATGGTTGTTGAGATAATACATACTTATTGGTTCATGTATATATTGTTGTGCATCAAAGGGAAGTCCAAACAAAAGGATTGTAGAGAAGAAAGACATTCTCTACAAACAAGCAATGAGCGGTCCCGGTTACACTCTCCACTGGCATGAGTACCACAAACATAATTAAAAAAACAACCAATTTCATCTTAATGTTAGAAGCAATTGATCATCAGTAGCTTCGAGGAGACATCTTGGTCTTGAGTGCCTATGATAAAATTTCTCAATTCATCTCGAATTTTATAGATTTGAAGCAACAGTCATGCACAAAATCAACTGAGTGAATCAATACTTGAGCTTCTGCGACTGCCATCGATGCATCATCCATTCCTTTGGTTTTCCAATTTTCCATAGCGACCACATTTCCACTTGCAACCCTAATCACTGTAGTAAGACCTCAATGACCCTCCATGGGAAGGTTTGCATCACAATTTGCCTTATAGAAATTGAGGAGGAACCCATATAGAAATTTGTTTCATCATTTCCATGTCAACAGAAAGGAAGACACTATCAATTAGGCTATTGTTCAGACAACTGTTTTCAACATAAAAAATATCCCTAATCTATAAGATCTTTATTTCCAATGGTTTTCATGTTAGGATTTAAACCAATTATCTTTTCAAAAATTGATGTCCTTCCCATTCCTTATTTTCCAACAAGTTTATCCAGGTGTAGCTAGGGGAGTGGCCCAAGGAAGCCTTGAGAAAATATTTCTTTGGAAAATATATAGGTTTTAGTGACCTTGCCATAGGGATGGGAATAGACCAGATCAGTCTACAGGGGCCTACTTTTATTAAATAGAGAAGACCTAGGCTTTTTTTTAAGCCTATTTAGCTTAAAAGGCCAGGCCGCAGGCCTCTCAAAAAGCCTCTTAAACCTATTAGACCGGCCTATTTAAGTAATATGAATAATATTATTTATTATTATATTATATTTTGTACTTTGAATTAAAATATAAAATTGTAAATTTTTTCAATAATTTAAGCTTTATTAGTATACATTAATTTTTTTGCATATATAAATGTATTATTATAAACTAGAATAGAAATATGATACAATATATAGTCGAATTCCCTAAAACCTCATGTTGATTATCAAAAGAAAGTTTAATCCAATTGAACTATTAGTTCGCTAGTCCATTTAAATTTATATCATATTGCTTATTTAAAGATGTTCATAACATATAGACTTTTAAATCGGCTAGCAGGCCGTATCAGGCTTTTAGAAGGCCAGACTCATGCCTAAAAAGTAGGCCTATGACAGGCCGCAGACCAAATTTAGACTTTAAAAAAATATGGCAGGCCAGACTTAGGTCTTGCAAAGCCTAGCCTATTCCCATCCCTACCTAGCCATTAGAAAATTAGGATTAGGATTTTGTTAGTATTCTCCATCCTTGTCTGGCAAGCAAAGTTTCATTGAAAGCTTTAAAACTTCTGAAACCAATGCCCCGTTTTGTTTTGGATTTAAACAATATTTTTGGATTTGGTCAATGAATTC
>Ga0315913_1009413_pt1 | contig 11464 bp, 5 predicted proteins | sample MpolsnodulesMG_FD_207736 | JGI IMG/M metagenome (GOLD analysis project Ga0315913, IMG submission 207736) | Medicago polymorpha root nodule microbial communities from Los Angeles, California, United States - small nodules | ecosystem: Host-associated > Plants > Roots > Nodule | place: USA... | reverse complement strand
AAAAAAACCATCCAACTAAAAATATTGGTAGTTAGTTTTTGAGCTTTTTTTTTAATTATGTTGTGAATTTATTTAAATATTTTAAACAAAAAATCAAAAAAAAAATTGAAGGAACAAAAAATCAATTGTGAAGAGTAAATTTTTTGAGAAAAATTTTAACCGAAATTTTTTCAGTTTCCTTATAATCGACTCTATCTCCCATTTAGCGAAAATTGTTGTATATACATTTGTTTAAGCTGAAAAAACACATGTAAATTACTCAAATGCCTCTCGGCAGTTAACTGCCGAATTATGGAACCAACTGCAGTTAACTACCGAGGAAACTTCAAACCTGTTTTTTTTTATAACAAAAACCATAAATTGTCATTATTAATATTTATTGATTTTGAATATTTCAATCATTATTTTGGTACGTTTCAAACAATTGCAGTATTATACTTATGCATATATATCATTTAATAAAAATATCATTTAAATTTTGATCAAAAAAATAAAGAGCATTTAAGTCCTCAAAAAACATTTCAATGAGTGTAAAAATTAAGCATTTGAATATTGTTTTGCAAATTACTTAAATAAAAAAAAATCGTTGTGCACAATTATTTTAATGTAGAAAATATAACAACATACTATACCTTAAAAAAAAATCGTTGTGCACAATTATTTTAACGATTTTTTCATTATTATTTTTATTTAAGTAATGTGCAAAACAATATTCAAATGCTTAATTTTTACACTGATTTAAATGATTTTTTTTGATGAAGAGATTTAAATGATATTCTTATTAAGATATATATGCACAAGTATAATACTTCAATTGTTTGAAACGTAACAAAATAATGATTGAAACATTCAAAATCAATAAATATTAATAATGGCAATTTATGGTTTTTGTCAACAAAAAAAAAACAGGTTTGAATTTTCCTCGGGAGTTAACTGCAGAAATTTTCCTCGGTAGTTAACTGCATCTGGTTCCATAATTCGGCAGTTAACTGCCAAGGGACATTTGAGTAATTTACATGTGTTTTTCAGCCTAAGCAAATGTGTATACAACAATTTTCACATTTAGCATGTCTGGCAAAGACCTCTTTCTCATTAGAGGCAACAGTGACCTTTTTTCAGGGTTCATTCCTAGGAAATAGAGTTTATTAAGAATATTTCTTTTCAGCCCCATATCTCACTAGACCCTCTAAAATTCTGAGTGGTTTTTTTTTTCTGAGAGAATTGTGGTTTTTTTATCATGTATAAATTTGCACATGTTAAAAAAATTAAAAATAGTAATTTTGTATTGAAACTTATACATTTTGTATTAAATATATAACTTTTTAATAAATAATCGTTGTTTTTCAATAAAAATTTTCTACTTTTAGTTGATGCTTTAAGATGTGTAATGTTGCACATGTTAGACAAACCTAACTATAACATTGTTCTTAATAACATGACACAAAACTAACATAGATACATGCCCTTAATAACATGACTCAAAACCAACATTAGATATATTCCCTTAATAACATGACATAAAACCAACATTGGATACATGACATACCTCGTTATGGCTAGTGGTCCAGTTAACTATTCATAAACCCATTAAATGCTGCTAAAATTAACATCAACCTGCATAGTCCATAGCATTAGAGGAAGAATTATGATGGTAACCAAAAAAAAAAAAGGAAGAATTATGAGTTTTTTTTTTTTGAATAAAGGAAGAATTATGAGTTGTAAGGTTATATGGGAATTAACCCGTGACAATCAAATTGACATATAGTTCTCTAGGTCCAATGCACTATGATAATCTTGGCAAAATGACTGGGTTGTTTCTGCTACTTTCAACCAACTGTCTGTATTATGTGAACAGAGAATAAAATTCTAACCGAACTCTTCTCACTGAATTATTTAATGATAGGAATACTATTGGAAATGGACATCAATTAATTTGAGCTGCTTTATACATCCACTAAATAATATGTTCAAGTATTTTATACATCCATCCATGTGTTAATGTGTTATCCTCTCTCTGTATGTATGGATATTAGATCAATTATCATTTGCATTCCTTTAATATTATTAATCCTTTAAATTAGAAAATATCTGCACCTTATCATTCTTTCATCAAGCTCGGATAAAAAATGTTTATTCGGACGTTTAATGTTAACATGTTATCTTCAAAAACAAGATGAAGAAAATATGAATAAGTAATCTTGTTTGATGTTATAGCCATTTTTGAACCTACCACCTCAGTGTTAAATGGTCCATAAACATCTTTTAACAAAGTTGGCTAAAAAATGGTTAGAGTGTTAATATTTTATCACTTAAAGACCAATTTATAAAAATAAAATAAAAAATTAAAGGATCATTTTGTAACAAACAAAACTTAAAGGATTGACTTATTATAAACATCTAACTTAAGGGTCTATGTGGTATTTAATTAGCATGGATATTATATAAGACCGCTTATATAAGACGCTACAAGTCTCTTTCAATTTAACAAATAGTCTTGACTTTAAATTCAATTCTTACAAAAGTTAAAAACTCATAAAAAGTTAACTCAAAATATTAGTCTTTTCGGTTGCACGTGCACATTACATAGCCAAGATTAACTCAACATTGTTACAGAGTTGCGATTTAACTCAAGATTGTTAACTGCAATAAAAAGAAGGAAAAAAAACTCAAGATTAACTCAAGGGTTCTTTATCTTATTTAATTGTAACATGTTGATCTTTTATCTTATTTTTCTCCACATAAATCTTTTATCTCTATAATTATGCATAAGTTAATTGTTAATCCTATTTAAGAAGTTTAATGCTCTCTATAAATTGAAGAGGGGTGTTTTCTTTGCCTCAGAAAAGTCTATCATTTCTTTCCTTCCAGATCACTCAAGAACTCGCAAACCATATCAAAAACATGAAACAACACTGAGATTTTGCATGTCCCGAAGAGGTACCAAACTGTAGAAAATGTTCCACTATGGTTGAAGGATCCGATGTATGAACATCCAACCAATTGCGAGCAAGTTGCCAAATCTGACCAAAAGTGTCGCAAGTTAAGAACAAATGAACATATGTTTCTGCAACCCACAACCACCAACACACAATTGCGCCTCGTGATGTATAAATACAATTTTAGTGCATATTTGCTTAATGTCATTGATCTTCTCACATACCAACATGTTTTTTTATACTTAAAAATAGAATTGCTAGCAATGGGACTTAAGTCACGTGCATAATCTTTTTTTCTGACGGTAGTTAACTCGAGTTGGTTATTACCGAACGTGGGTTAACTCATGTTGGTATATAGCGAACTTGAGTTAATTCACGCTGGGGGTATTGTGGTCAGTTTAATGGGAGTGAGCAATTTTGTATGAGATAAGAGCAATTTTCTATGATTTGTGTAGAAATAAAGTGTAGGCCCAACCGCTAGGGCCATGATGGGTGATAATTAAGGTTGCAAGGTTATAAATAGAGAGGTTGGGTTCTCTTTACCATCACCCTGTCAACCATGCTCGTTTGCGGTTTGTCCTATCGAGAACTCCAAATACTGGAGCACGAGATAAGGCAAAGAAAGACTCTTATTACACAACAAGAGTGAAGAAGATACCAAAGTGAACAAGTAATCTAGTTTAGCTTAGTAACTAGTTCTTTTATTCTATTGTTATACTATCTTAGCTATTGTATGTGTTCAGTTAGCTATATATAGCCTTGTAAGCACTAATTACATCAATGAATAATTCACTTTCTCTTCATTCATAATAACTCGTGTCTCAAATCTCACAGATTCTGGGAAATTATGATTATGACTTCAACAACTAAATGTGTTGTGACACCCAAGGCTGACGAGGACGGGGAGTGATCGCCGGGGCACAAGGCACGACAATGAGCGGCTCCCGACAGCTTCTAGAGTAACTGAATCACACCGGAATGAGAGGGATCTTGAGGCCGTGCAGGTATGGGACTGCATGGTTGAAGGAAACTTATAAGAATTGTTTGGTACTACTTATATCAACAAGATGCATCTTCTTTTTAGTAGCTCATTCATAAGAACTCCACAGTTAAGCGTGCTTGACTTGGAGTAGTCTTTGGATGGATGACCTACCGGGAAATTTCCCGATAAGCGTGCGAGTGAGGACAAAACACGCTGAAAAGACTCGTGTTGGTTTGTAGGGTCAGTCAGCAATGCTTAAAGTCGTCTGGGATGTTACAAATGGTATCAGAGCAGACCTCTCCCAGTACGGTGTAGTTCGGGGACGAACCAAACGGAAGCTGGTGAGCATGTAACACCCAAGGCTGACGAGGACGGGGAGTGGTCGTCGGTGCACAAGGCACGACAATGAGAGGCTCCCGACAGCTTATAGAGGAACTGAATCACACCAGAATGAGAAGGATTCTGAGGCCGTGCAGGTATGAGATTACATGGTTGAAGGAAGGCTTATAAGAATTGTTTGGTACTACCTGTATCAACAAGATGCATCTTCTTTTTGGTAGCTCATTCCATAAGAACTCTCCAGTTAAGCGTGCTTGACTTGGAGTAGTCTTTGGATGGGTGATTTACCGGGAAATTTCTCGGTAAGCGTGTGAGTGAGAACAAAACACGCTGAAAATATTCGTGTTGGTTTGTAGCATCAGTCGGCAATGCTTAAAGTCGTCTAGGTTGTTACATGTGTTATAACTCGTATAATAATAATATTGATAATTTCTAACTAACGAAATTGGAGGCCTAACTCATCCTTAAAAACCGGTTCATAAGGTGAGGATTGTCTCCTCTATATAAACTCACCTGAACCGGTTTTTAAGGATGAGTTAGGCCTCCAATTTCGTTATGGTATCAGAGTCTGTCGATTTCAAGGGTCACCTACCGATTCACGCACCAAGTCCAAAGAGTGCTGGGCGTGACGGGGGTGTATTGGGAAAAACTCATGTCCCACATCAGATAGATAAGACTCTTAACAAGAGTTTATATAGAGGAGACAATCCTCACCTTATGAACCTGTTTTTAAAGAAGATGAGTTAGGCCTCCAATTTCATTACTAACACCTATGACAATTAAGTTGTTAATTTCGGTGGTTTTCTTTCTATTTAGTAGTTAATTTCAGTGGGGTTGTGTCTTTATCCCTTAACATGTTGGATCAAGAATTGCTCGTAGCCTAAGAAAGTATAGCTCTTTCTAGTTTCTTCTCAATGACAGAGTGAAATAATTAAGGGCAGAGTCATTTGTACCAGCACTGCAGAATAACACAACCTTCTTTATATGATCTTCAGTTCTTTCCTTACCAATCACATTTTTCAGCTTATTTTTTAACTCTCTTAAATATTCCAACTTCTCTGGTATTGGAATTACACTCTGAAATAATAAACAGAGAAAAAAAAAAGTAAACAAATATATCATCAAAAATAACTTATTTGATTGATTCTCTTCAAATTATTCAAAATGTGGAAACAATACTTAAAAAGACTGTTATTGGACATGAGCTGCAGTCTATGACACACATTTATAGAAATGGAGAGAATTTAATTTTTTAAATAAGGTAACATAATTTATTATGGATAAACAAATTAATGAAAATAGGAAAAACAATATTGATGGATGCATATAGAGATAGTTGGTGTAAGAGGGTCAAAACAAGAACCAACAGAGGCAAAACTAACTCTTGTTACAAGCTCTTCACTTTCTTTTGGTTTTGGTCACCTGTAAGAATTTATTCATATACTTTTGCGAATGTGATGATCGTGTTGAATTTCAAGTGTGAGTGGTAACATCAATGAGTGATTATGTTTTACATGATCTATGGATCAGGAAAATATTAGATGAATTTTTCTCTTCTTCCAACAAATTTTGCTCACTTCCAACTAAAGTTTCCAAAATGACCCTGCATGAATTAACTCACGCACGCATGTGTTAATTCTGCGTGAGTTAACTCACGCAGGGGTTACATCCCACGTGAGTTAACTCACGCCAGTTTAAAAAAGGGAATAACCATGTGTGTCAAGGAAATTGATGTTGACTCGCATTTTTTGCCTTCAACATGATTTATTCCTTTCTCGCTGTGAAGTGATATATGTAGCTATTATTGATTGGTCGATTGAATAAATCAATTCTTTAACAAAAAGTTGAATAGAATAAATCATGCAGTGATAAGCCCACGTTCATAGCACATCAATACAATTCAACAAGGTTCTAGAATTTATAAATCATGCGGTGATAAGCCCTATTCAACAACATCAATACAAATACTATATAACCTTGTTCGAAAAAATACAAATACTAGAACCGGCATTCTTGCAAAGCAATGACACAAGCCCACGTTTTAGCAAAATTAGCGTGAGTTAATTCATGTTGGACATAACGCTTGCGTAGTTAACTCATGCAGAGGCAATTTTGGTATTTCAGTTGGAAGCGAGCAAAAACAGTTGGGTAAAGAACATAATTCATATTAGGTTTATAAGAGAGTTGACCCATTAACCCAATATCTTAAGAATTGTTGGGTTTCAAGTGTGAATGGTTAAATATATGAGTAATTATGTCCCATATCGACTAGGAATGAAGGAATTATTGGATATACAACATAGATGACCCATATATCCTTTGCCTTAAAGTTTTAGGTGGTAATGTGCAGGATCATAGATGAGGGGTGTAAACAGCTCTACAAAGTACGGCCTCCAAAATTTTGGGGCCTAAAAGATTTTTTATTTTATATATACTGAGGAAAATACTGAATGTTACAAGTGAATATATATATATGAATAGACTATTATTTTTCACACCTATACGTTTCTCACGCTCTATTTTTTTCTTCCAAAAATACCTTCGAATTTTAAAATATAAAACCTACTTCGGATTATACATTAAGAAAACAATCAGTTTGCACATCAATTTTTGCGAATATATAAAACATGATCCACATAATACCACTGATCCAGCGCACATCCTGCAAGCCTTCTTGGTATCTTACGAACCCTCTACAATATGATGGAAGAGGTGTTGCGTGATGGAGAAGCACACAAATACCACCACAATCAATTAAGGAGGATGCAGGCTCGGATGCACACGACCACTACATATTGGATAAAAAGAAGGGATAGGCAGCGGGGGATGAGGAGGCAACATTAGTTTTATGTATATTAGTTTTTGGATCGTTGGATGTAAATATTTTTTTTGGATTTTGAACACATTTTGATTTTTATGGTTTTAAGTAGGACTGACAATGAACCGATCCAACTCAAAAATAATTCGAGACTCAATTCGGTAATTAATTCGTTGAACTTGGTTCATAAACCAAATGAGTCGAACTTGAGCCGAAAACTAGGTTCGTTAAATAAATGAGTTGAACTTAAACTATGTATAGTTCGACTCGTTTGATTTATGAGTCAGCTCGTTAAAAATATAAGTTTATTTAAAATATCATTTATATAAGTCATCATACAACATATAACATTTTTTTTTTGAAAAATCTTGCCCTTATTATTAAGTCTACTAATTTTGTGATTTAAATTTAAAATGTTGTTTATCGTTGGAAGAACTTTTTTTGAGGTGATTATTGATGAAAGTTGTTTGTGTTGGTGTTGTAGTTTCAAGTGTGAAGGAAATATGAGATTACTTGTATGATAGATTAGCAAGCGGATTCTTTATTTTGAAGGAAAACTAGCAAGCAATTTCATAACATTCTTTGGTTTTAAAGTCCCACATCGAAAATTTTAAAAGAGCATAACATGGACACAGGCTATAAAAGAAGAACGTGTGAATGTTGCACTCTGTATCGTAGTACCAATGCTAGCTCATTAATTTCTTTATATAAAAGAAGTTGGAGCTAAAACGTAGTGGTATTGGTGTCTTTTTTTAATATTGAAGACATATTTCTTAGCTTTTTAGTCTTTTAGTTTGTATGGTTCATTTGATTTGAGTTATCAAGTCGAATTGATTCGTTCATGTGTTTGAACAGAGTAGAGTTTGAGCTTCGTAAAATGAAACCAAATTGAACCTAACGAGCTGAACTTTTTGTGAATTTTGAATAAGTTGAATTTGAGCAGAAAAAAGAGTTCATGTTGAACTCGAGCCAAACAAATTCTTATCAAGTCGAACTCAGACAGGTTCGATTCAACTCGACTCATTTCAACCCTAGTTGTAAGACATTTTAAATTCATGGTAATGAATGAATTTGTTTTCAATTATATTTGGGTTTTATTTTATGAACGAATGAATTTATGAATGAATAAAAAAAGAATTAAGAGTGATTGCATGCCGTAGGAAAAAAGAGGATCCATAACATGTTTATGCTTTGGTTCTGTTATAAGTACGCAGCGACAGTTAATTGTTACTGGTGTCCACAGCTGTTAACTGTCGCTGGCACCCACAATTGTTAACTATCGGTGTGGGCCAGCATTAGTTAACTGACACTTGGGGATGTTGAGGTATTTTTTGCGTTGTTAAAAGAGCAATTCAATGAGTGAGATGATCCATTTTCTTCTCTACGTAACGTGTGTTGATCGCGAAGCCCAAACAATTTTTTTTGGCTATTGTGATTTTTTTGTCTGGCTTATGTGAATTTAGCAGTTGAATTCGACAGATAATTTTAGCGATTATTCACTTTGTTTTCGGCTTCATCTATTATGTTTTCTGCTATTGTTTATCTTAAGCAACAAGACACATTTTCAACAAACGTTAAACTATAAATAAACTCACTTTAACTGTCAAACGAATTCATAATTTATTTTACAAACTATTTTTTTTTTCAAAAGATAACCAAAATCTTACAAAATAAAATTACACCGCCAATACAATAGCTTTTTCTTTTGCGGTTTTATATTCACAATTAAATTAATTTTAACACAATCACATTTTATTTCGTATTTATTACACACAAATACACACTCACCATACTACTTTTTCTGAAAAAAATAAGAAAAAATTGTGTTACGTTTGAGAGGCCATAACCGATGAGAAGAAAAAGATATCAAACATTTAGTATATGAAGTAACTTATTCATTATTCTAGTTGTTGACAATGAAATCAATGGTGGGTTGGAAAGCCAAGAAGAGGTTGTGGTATGCCTTCTCTGTAGGATGAATTGAATCCCAAAACATATACTTAGATGGGTCAGGGCACACATTTGAAACCTTATTGCACAAAACTGATGCTTCGATGTATCCACTTCCACAACAGCCACTATTAATATCTTCAAATCCTACCACATATAAATAAATTAAAGAAGAATGTTAGCATAAAAATTAACCTCTTATATGTATTACAAACCATAATTCCCTAGAAAAGAAATTAATGTAGTTGTCTTTAGCAAGGGAAAATAAAAAAAATTAATTACAAACCATATTTTTTATGTGCTTGAACCATATTGGCTAGGGGTCCATATATGTCAATGTAATAGAGCTTAACATTTGGATTAGATGATTTGAGTTGCAATTGCATTTTGTGTAATTCATTTTGAAGGAGCACATTATAATCTCTAGCTGCAGAAGAATATTTATCGATACAATCACGTTGCATAAAAGCATTAGGGGAATGTAAAGTGATCATGAATGGTAGGCATCCCATTGGAGGTACTCCAGCTATTACAATTTTTTGAGCACCTTCTGCCAACAAACCCTAAGAAAGAAAGAAAATTCATTAATTTATAAACTTCATTGACAAATTCTTAACTATATTTTATTTTGAACATGTTAAATATATTATGAATATATTTCAAGAAGTACTCCAACTCGAAAACACATGAAAGTTAAAATGAAATAAAGGAAAAAGAGAAGAAAAAGAAGAAAAAAAAACCTAATGAACCTATATATAAAAACGAAAGGTCTATCTACTAGTACATAATACATTTTTATCTGAGGTATGATGGTGTTGACCAATGCACACGTCTATAACAGAATAATTGTTCTAAGAAATATGAAACAAATTGAAAACCAATTCAATCCAAACTAAAATAAATTGGATTGGATCATATCAATTTCATTCTAAAATCAAGCTAATTAGATGATCAAATTACAAAACTAAATTTTTGTTAAAAAATAAAACAAATAATAATAAAAAACCAAATAGATCAAATCAAATATGACCACTCAAGAGGATATAAATAAAAGTACACAGGCCTCTTCTATTTTAATCAAAATGTTGGGTTCAAACCCGAGCTTGCACATACAAAAACGTTAAAACTTTTAGGGAAAACGTGTGGCTCATTTAGGGTTCTACACAAGACTAGAAAAAATAATATTCACAGTTGCACGCGAAGATATTCGGTTTACAAAGATGATAAAACACATTGAATCTTTCATTTTAGATGGAACATGTTGAAGTTTTAAACTCAATCACTTAAATTGACCAGTTTTATTTAATCCGCTGAAAAAGTGGGGCAGGGTAGTTGTCCCGCCAGGTCGGTTTAATAAAACTTTTTTTTTTGCTATCTTTTTTTCCTAGATTTGTTTTGTTTTGGAGAAATGTATGACATAATGCATTTTATTTATTTTTAAATTCATGATTGTTGGTGTTATTTTAAATTCAATGAAGGAAAAGAATATACTTTTTAAGCTGGTCAATCCGTGAGCATATCAAACAAGATAGATCAAGAGTTCAACTCAACCATTTAAATTAATTAGTCGGCCCCTTTGGACGGATTAATCTTAAGCCAAATTAAAATGGAGCTGACCTATGTTGCCTCGCCTACTACAAACACCCTTAATGGTAGGGTAGGGGAAGGGTGAGGTGAGATTTAATGAAATGTTCAAATTGGTTGAAAAGATGACAAGTACGAAAATAATCTACAATTAAAAGTGTTTTGATATTATGTGACTTTTACTTTAACCATTGTTTAAGGATTTATAACTTCTTCCCCCTCCAAATTCTTTTTTTTTTTGTTGATATATACACTAATTAGCAAACATCATCCATAACTCACACATAACATTAAAATATCAAGTTCAAACTTCAACATCGTGAATGAATCCAACTTTTTTTTTTTAAAGAAGTGAATGAATCCGACTTAACAATGTCAACATTATCATATGAATTAGACTTCGCCAGCCAAATCCATCTATTTTTAGAAAGAGCTAAATTGACTCATAAGTGATTTTGCATCCACTTCCCTCCAACACCAAAGAAAATTGTTGATGACACATTTGAGAAGGCTGAGAAACACATGTAAAAGACTAAAATGTCCTTCGGTAATTAACTGCCGAGGAATTCATAAACTGGCTGCAGTTAACTGCCGAGGTTTTCTTCGGTAGTTAACTGCCGAGGAAACGTCAAACCTGATTTTTTTTTTTGCAAAAACCTTAAATTGTCATTATTAATATTTATTGATTTTATTTTTTTCAATCATTATTTTGGTACGTTTCAAACAATTGCAGTATTATACTTATGCGTATTTATATCTTAATGAGAATAGCATTTAAATCCTCTAAAAAAACATTTCAATGAATGTAAAAATTAAGCATTTGAATATTATTTTGCACATTAAAAAAAATAGTAA
>Ga0315913_1009412_pt1 | contig 11464 bp, 5 predicted proteins | sample MpolsnodulesMG_FD_207736 | JGI IMG/M metagenome (GOLD analysis project Ga0315913, IMG submission 207736) | Medicago polymorpha root nodule microbial communities from Los Angeles, California, United States - small nodules | ecosystem: Host-associated > Plants > Roots > Nodule | place: USA... | reverse complement strand
GAATTTTAAAAAGAAAAATATAAAGATAACAAAATTCATAAATTAATAGCATGGTTTGGAAGTTAGTCTGTGTCTCAGTATTGATCACTCTAATTTGCTTAGTTCACTCCAGAGCTTCTCAATATAAGTTGATTACTCCACCTACGATGTTCCTCATGGCCAATATTTGAAAACACTGCACAGCTAGGAATCCCGAAATCCATTCCGATCACTCCTCCAGGGGATTGAGTCCCAAATCTACTCATCGTCTTATGATAGGCAGTAACTTCAAACTCAAAATGATTGGAGATTTGAAGAATTATATTTATATGTATGGGTTGAAAATAGTCAAGTCGGCGAAGGGTACTCATTACATTTTAGTGACCAACCAAGCCAGCCTCAGTTCACTCAAATCAAAACCTCACATTCCAATGTATGAACTAAACAGTTCCGGAGGGTATTTAAGGGTTGGTTTATACTACGAGTGGTGTTGGAATCCAAAGGCGTGTCTTTTGCGGTAAGGGAGCGGGGTTCATTTGGGCAGCAAGGACGGTTTTGAGGCTGGGGTATGTTGTGGTTTGCTGCGTACTGCGCTGCATGTGTGCATATGGCAGCCTCATTTTTTCTGTTTTTGCTGTCATGTTTTTTTCTGTTGCTGGTGCCTGCGTTTTGGCCTTGTCTGGGAATGGTTTTGCTTCTCTTTTACTGTTTTCTGTTGGTTTGTGGTGGGTCTGGGGTGACTGCTATATCAGTACCCTTTGTCTTTCTTTTATTTTGCCCGCGAGTTTTGTTTGTGCTTCTTGCACACACTCGTCATGAATAAATTTAGCCGTTTCTAAAAAAAAAGGGCCAGTTGAGTTACATTCCTATGTCTGCATAGCATAGCAATGTTGTGTCACACAACTTCTTGCGCGCTTGTCTTCCATCCATGTATAAATTACATTTCTATATTAAAAAAAAAATATAGTTAAGTTAGTTATTAGTTATGTGTACTTGGACATGTATGATGTATATGAATTAAGTTGTACCTAATAAGGTTTTGCAAAAGAGTTAAATAATATAGTTAATATATAATATAGCTAAATTTCAAATGAACTATTATATATGAAAGACTCTCATTGGATGTCGGTGTAAAGGTAAATGTATGCCTTTATTCTCTTGAATACTTTGAAGGTAAACTTGTGTTTGGATAAACAACTTAATTAAATATTTGTCATCATATAAATGTTTATATATAAACTATTTCTATAATAAAAGATCAATGAAGTCAAATTGTTTTTCATATGAATTATAAGTGACGTTGTAGACGAACCTTGTTTGAATGAGCAACGTTGCATATGAAGCACGAGAAGACAAGTGATTAGTGAGGTTGGAGAACAAAGGAGGACATAAGAGAGAGAGAGAGAGATGTATGTCAGATTTGGTTGATATTATTTAAAATAATTTGAATGGTTGTTTTATTTCGAATGAAGACCGATAATACAGCACTTAGTTAGAGTTTTGTTTGAGTTTAATTTTTCAAATTAATTGTGTTTTGTATAGGTTGTTCAATAGTTATGTATAATCTCTAAAAAAAAAATATGTATTATGATTGATCGAATTCTATGATAGCTGTTCAAGCAGGGATTCATACACAATTAACTGGTTAACACAATTAACTGGTTAATTGTCATTTTCGTCTTTAAATGTATAATAAATAGTGATAATATAGTCCATTTTTAATTCTTTCCACATTCTTATTTTTTGTAATCATTGATTAAGGATCCTTGAGACAACTAAAGTTGATTTACCCTGTTACTATGTTGTTTTAAATTATCTTGACGCGTATATGTCAATATATCACTTTTATCATTGAGCCGACCCTTCATAAACTACATCTATACATTTGAGTCTTGTTAACTTACATCGTAAAACATGTTAAAGATTCCAAGCAATTTTAGATTAAAGAAACAAAATTTTGACTTTAATCAAATTATATGGATGACTATCAAGACAAAAAATTTAGGGTTAAATATGTTTTTAGTCTTTGCATTTTGCGTCTCTTTGAAGAACAGTCCCTGCATTTCATTAAATGTTTTTAAAATCTTCAAATTTTATTTCCGTTATCAAAATTAGTCCCTGCTGTTAATTCTCTAACGGAATTCTGATGTAGCAGTTAGTTGGTCCCAATTATTTTAAGGTTAAATATGTTTTTGGTCCCTACATTTTGCGTGACTTTAAAAAATAGTCATTGCATTTCAATAAATGTTTTTAAAATCCCTAAAATAATAAAGATTATTCTTCAAAGTCACGCAAAATGTAAAGACTAAAATCATATTTAACCCTAAAATAATTGGGACCCACTAACTATCACATCAACATTCCGTTAGAGAATTAACAACAAAGACTAATTTTGATAACGGAGATAAAATGTGAGGATTTTAAAAACATTTAATGAAATGTAGGGACTATTCTTCAAAATGGTGCAAAATGTAAGGACTAAAAACATATTTAACCCAAAAATTTATTATGAGTTTTGAACCATGTGTCCTTAGAACATAAGTGCATTTGCTATTTATTAATTTGTTTTAAGCAAGGAATCTTACAATGTGAATCATTGCTGTTCATCTTGCCTTTGTTCTGAGGTCAGCACTTTTAAAGAATCAAAGTTAGAGAATATTTCTTTTTGGTTCAAAAGGCTTATTTGGCTAACGTTATAGGTTGAATATGCTTACTGCTCAGCCATTCCTTGATGTTCATTTCTGTTCTGCCACATTCACTGTTTTTTTTTTGGCAACTTCTTGTGCTGGCTTGCATTTTGATAAATATGACTTGTTCTTCTTTTTTTTTTATTTTAAAATATACGTACATAGTTAAAATAAAAGTTTTCTTAGGTTGATATGACTTATGGGATAAGCTCAATTTCAATCAAACGTTGACATCTCGATGAATATTTTTTAAGTATATCTATTAAAAAAAATTAAACTTTTAAGTTAAGTCTGACTTTAGTAAATTTTCAAAATCCAACTCATTTGAATTTTTTATAAAGAAGAATGTATTTTGAAAAATAATAATTTTATTTAATTTTATTCCAAAGAGATATTCTATCCTACATCTGATGAATTATAAAGAGATATTCTGTCGGATGCATTATAACTTTCTTTTGTGGGCTCCCATTGCACGAGGAGATGGTGAATCCACTTTTGGGGACCTCTTTTTTTCATAGTCAAAAGAAGGTCACAACATTCCCTATTTTTCCAAGTCAACCCATCCTTTGCATGAAAACAGGAACTATTCTATACAAAAAGCATTGTGATGAAATTTATTGATGCCTTGGAAAATACGACAAATCCCAGCTGCTTGCTACAAAGGCTTTATCTTCAGTTTTCATCAAGTGACCGAATTTATTGGGACAATTGTTACAAAGGAGAATTTTTTTTTTTTTTTTTGAGGACAAAGGAGAAATTTTATTACGTAGTTTATGGTGGATTAATGTTTGGGAATTCCTCAAATTTTGAGAATGATAGGATATATATCATCACCTTTAATATAGAGGTCAATGTATGGTCTTTCCGGTGTTTGTCGTTGGGTTTGGGTTGCCGCTTATATACGGTGTTTGTTGTATCTTTTTTATTGTGGCTTAGTCATTTTTCTTGTGCGGCGTAGCTTTTAATAATATGTTGTTTAAAAAAAATATAGAGGTTCATGTTATCAATTGTTGATTTCACATAGAAAAAAAGATAATGATATATGTATCGAAAAAATATGATCACGAGATTATCACGATGCGTATTATAAATGACGGGTGACCTGGTTTATATGTGTAACATAAATTTTTGGGTCTTGCTAACAATCCCAAGTTAAGGATTTTAAAATAGAAATAATTGGTAAATTTTATGTAGAGAAAACTACTTTTTCAAGTTTTAATGTGTTGAATACATCCATCAATCCCAAGTTAAAATTTCTTCTTTAAGCTTCTTAACAAATACCCCAATAATACTTATTAGCATTTCCCTAAATTTTTATATTGAGTCTAACATATTCTTATAAATGCTTTGTGAGGTGAGTGATGTTTACTTGTAAATAATACCAATTTGCTATTGACTATTTGAGTATTTTATATAACAGAAAACTTAGGAATTTAGAGTTCAAAGAATACTAAACAAAACATTACATCTATTTTTCCTCAAGATCCACTTTTAGTATTGATTCCAGATAGACCATAGAATACATTTTCTTTCTCTATATCTCTACACGTCGCCATGGCTTGATGCCTCATATAGAGAGATATTAGTCAAACGGAGATGGCTATTAGGTGGTCCACCAGAACAATGACTGTAATTTTATTAATTCTTTCTAAAAGAAGTCTAAGTAAAATTAACTCGTATTTTTTAAAATGAAATGCAAGCAAAAATCAACATCTTCTATTTTGTGATTAATATCTCTAAGCAATCCATAATTCAATTTAACATTTTATATCTTGAATGACTTTATTTTAATGACCTTATTTATTAATCATAAGTCATGGCGCCTCCAAATACACAAGCAACACCAATTATGAGTTAGACTTAAAAACTCTCCAAAGTCCAACTTTTTATTATCGGAGTGTTTTCCTCACTTGTTATGTTTCACTTGATCACATGATACTTGGACAACACATACTTTGGCATAAATCTTCCGCAAAGCGCTTTATGTTAGGAGATCCACATTGAATAGATACAAAATGATCAATGTGATACTAAACTCGAGCCTCTCATTTAATTAGGCGGTTTTTTGATTGAACTCTCCTTATGAACTTAAATCTTAACAACTTACTTATCGCACGCGGACAATGCATCACCATACACCGTCGAGCCAAGTGAGGATGAATGAGACGATGGGTACAAAGTTAGGAAACATGACATCAATTAGAGATAAGCGAAAAAATGCTAAAACTCTAATATATTAAGTATTATAAAATTGATACAAATGTGAAAGATAGTTATTACAACCAAAGCCCTAACTACTACCACCTTTGTGACTACTAATTACATTTCTGTTAGCCTTCCGGAAGATGGAAGGTGTTCAAACACTTACAACTTTGGATGTTCATTACAATTGCATATCAAATCAAATGAACATTCGAGCAGAAGTGTCATGAAATACTTCGGCTAAAATCAAAGCCATAGGGCGAAAACTTAACCACCTAGCAGAAACTATATGTCAAAATTTAACCACTTGGCGAAAGCACATCAACAAAGGTATTCATACTTAATCATCTAAGGCAGAAGCAACACAACTTAACTGCCATTGACAGAAGCTGAAATCAATCCAACTGATCAGAACAATCCGTAACTCCGCCTACAGTAGTCTATTCCGATCACTGCCGAGGTCCTACTTGAGATCACATAATCATTCTGAGATTAAACCTTGTTTGTTCCTATATCTCTGGACATAGCCCTAGATTATAAGGTGAAACATGCTAATAATTGTATTATTTAATGTGTGCTTTGTTTTTGTTTATCTTATAGTTTATGCATACTTTTCTTTGTTATAATTTTGGTTCATTCCCACATTAATTTGCTACTTTTTCTCCATAATCCACAACACTTACAATGAGTGTGAATCCACCATTAATTGACAATAATACACAAACATTGGTTGGTTGGTTAGCAACAAGGGAATGCATGTATTATTAAAGCAATATTGCACGTATAGTGCTGAAGTCAAAGAAAGAAACCAAGAAGAATGGGCCAAAGAATCTGGAATATTGATCATTAAGAATGCAAGAATGATATTCCATATATTAAGTCAACAAAGTCTTCAAGCTAGATAGCAAGAGAAGCATGGACAGAGAGATAAAAGAAAAAGGGTGCAAAGAGAGAATATTCAGAATTCAATTGAATGGAATCTTTCATTTATGCAAGTTGGAACAATTGTGATAAACTCTATAGTACAATACCCTTGGACTTGCTCTATAAATACCATCTTACTCCTACTATTTACCTCAAGTCCAATTCTTTTCTACTTTCTAGTCTTTCATAAGAAGATCAGTAAAATCAATTGAAGGAATTATGGATTGCAGATTTGAGACTGCAGAAACTCGCAGGTTTTCTTTCTTTCTTTTCTTTTCCGCGTAATATAGGCACACATTCTAGCACACACACTTGTATAAGCCATAGTTTTAACTTCTAAGTTCATGTCCACGACCACAATATATATATTGAACGCAATATTAACGATTGTAGTGTAACTGCAACTGCGGCCATGTATATGCATAATTTTTTTCTTTACAAACAGAGAATTATATTATCCTTAGTCTAAGGAGTATTTCAAACCTAAATACATAAGTGACTAACCACAAATAAATCAATGTCCATATGTATTAAACTGTGCATGTGCATCTTAAATTATTTAAAATGAAGCTAACATATATAGGTATTATTAATATTAATATTACGATATATAGGAACAAGTGTGCAGCATGCTACAGGCAGTTCAACAAAGTGGAGCACCTAGTGGATCACATGAAGATCTCTTACCATTCTGCTCATGAACCATCCTGTGGTATTTGCAGGAAACACTGCAGATCCTTTGAGTCTCTAAGGGAACATCTTATAGGTAATTAATCTCTTCTGGAATATTTATTGTTGTAAATTTGTGACAATTAGTATAATCTGTATGCTTTTCTAGGTCCATTGCCAAAACAAGAATGCAGAGAAATCTTTGCCAACAGAGGGTGCAAATTTTGCTTGAAAGTCCTTGACAGCCCTAACTCTCGCCGGATCCACCAACAAAAGTGCCAACTCTCCGGATTAAGTGTATATATCAACTTAGGTCTCATTTTATTATAATTTGGAACTTGAATTGGCAGATATTTATGCATCATGGATACACAGTTTAAATAAGTGTATATGACATAAACGCTTATGTTATTTTTATAAAAAAAGATAAAATAAAGTCAAACATTTGATATATACGCATAAGCTGTCATAAACCATCTTGAAGAACTTATAAAAATAAGCTGAAAACAGCTTCATGAATAGGTCATATATATGATATTTCATTAAGTTTTCCAAACAGTCTCACTAGTGTTAGATAAACTCAAATGAACTAATCCATATTCTAGCTAGTATTTGTTGATAATGATAAAGTAGTATACATTTAACATTAACTATTTCAAGCATCTAAATTATAGTTACTAAGCAAGATTTACTATGTTAAGAGTTACTTTTGAAGTAAGTAATTTTGACTCTTATATTATTTATATAGGGAATATGTGGTCGCTTTTCAAATTTGGGAATTCGTGATAATTTGTCAATTGGTGGGGGAAGAGGACCACAAGTAGTTGCACTAGCTTGCAAAATGGTGGGAGGTGGAAGTGATGGGTCATTGGATTTATGTGCAAGAGTTTGCTTAATAGATGAATATGAGAACATCATCTTCCATTCTTATGTCATTCCACCAATTCCAGTCACAAACTACAGGTATGAGACAACAGGTATTAGACATGAATATTTAAGAGATGCAATGCCATTGAAAGTAGTTCAAAGGAAGATTCAAGATTTTCTTTGTAATGGAGAACCTATTTGGACAATTCGGTCAAGAGGTGGAAAAGCTAGGATTCTTGTGGGTCATGGTTTAGATCATGACCTTGCATCTTTGCAAATTGAATATTCAACACCAAAAATAAGGTAATTGTATGTCACATGTTATAATATATGTTCATAAATTGAGAAACACTTGCACCTTCAATTAAGGTTAATAATCTATATTTTCCTTTGTAAATTTTAAAAAATCAATAACAAGTACATATTAATGATGTCACTACAGGGACACTGCAAAATACCCTCCACTTATGAAAACCAGCAAGCTCAGCAACTCACTCAAGTACTTAACACAAGCATATCTTGGGTAAGTATAATTTAAATAAGTTTAATTTTGATATATAGTCGGTGTAAAACATTTTACACTGATCGTAAATGCGACTTTTAAAATAGTCTTAATTAAAATAAAATAAATTTAATGATATGACGACTATAATTGATTAGACTTACCATATATGCAGGTACGACATTCAAACAGGGATACAAGATCCTTATGATGATTGTGTTGCAGCAATGAGACTCTACATGAGAATGAGAACCCAAAATCACAGAATAGAAGATTACCCTTTGGCATCTGATCCACAAAACAGAAACAATTTTGCTTCATGGAGGCAAAGTGAGCTTGAAAGAATGAGTCCTGAACAAATGCTAGATATCTCGAGGTCTGACTACTACTGCTGGTGCATGGACCCATGAAGTTATGGTCAAACTAAGCCAAAAACAGCAAATTGAAATTCATTTGTTACTACGAATTAATTAATATATAGTTAAAGTAAAAAATAAAGTAAACCAACCTGATGGTGTCTTTTCTATAAGTAAAAGTAGTTAATGAGCTGAGGTGGAGTACTACTCGTCTCTTTGATAGTGTTTTGTTTATACAAAAAAATAGCTTAATATGTACTAGTTTCATTAGTTAGCATGTAATAGCTAAGTGTATTCATCTCATGCATATATATGTATGACTCTATTTGCTGAAAATAATATGAGAAATATTCTTCATGGGGGAATTCTATTTAATTTATGTAGTTATCAGAAAAAGTCAATGTCATTTTTCTTTAATAATTGAAAAACTCAATATCAGTTTCCAAGCTTTATGTACAAACACCAAAATATGGTGCCATTATTTTTCAATAAGATTTTGATTACATAGATATGGTTCATTATGTTTATAGTCCCCAAGAGATTTATAAGGTTGGTTTGGTAGCTTAGTGAGAGAGAGTTAAAGAGTAGAATGATAAAGGTGGCCTTGTATTTGATTCCAACACAAACAATAACTTTTTTTTGTTTTTTTTATCTGGGGTTTGATTCTCAGACCTTGCATATATCATTGTCCCTACCAACTGAGTTAAGCTCACGAGGACCACAAACAATAACATATTAATAATATCCTAACATTTATTTTTCTTTTAAATGTTTATAGTCCCCCTAAGTACTCATGTACTAATATTCAGTTAGAGACCAAAACGAATATTAAAAGAAATTTGCTGTTGACACATCATATAAGGCTAAAAAACACCAAAAAAAGATCAAAATGCCCCGGCGGCAGTTAACTGTCGATGCGTAAAGAACCAGCAGTAGTTAACTGTCGCGGGATCCATCGGCAAGTAACTACCGATGCGATCCTGATACAAATTCAGCCAGAAGCTCTCTCATCCATTATCACTCTCAAAATTTCTCAAATCTCTCTAAAAATCCCAACCAAATTTATTCAACAAAATCACAAGTAAGTAATCATAATGCTATTAACATACATTTTAGTTGTTATAATTTTTTTTTTTTTTTTTATAATTTTAGTTTTAGGTTGATGTGTGTATGTATATTTATAATTTTAGTTTTTGAGTAGATTATATTATGATTCATTTTTAGAGTAGATGAATTTTGTTAAAATGTTTGTATCTTTATGTTATAGTTATAAGTTTTAGGTTAATTTAAATTTTGGTGTTTTCTATTTTTTTTAATTTTAGTTTTTGAGTAGATTTACAAGTAAGAGTATATGATTCATTTTAAGAGTAGATATAAGTTGATTAATTTTATTAATTTTTTTGCATGTTTATGTTATAGTTATGATTTTTAGGGTTTATGTATAATTTGCACTTCAAGTGTTTGATGAAATGTTTGAATGAGTTTTTCATTGATTGTTTAATTTCTTATGGTGTAGATCTGAAACAATGGACCCTCATTTGTTCAAAGCTCAAGTACGTTTCAAAAGTGGAACCCGTCATTCGTTCAAGGTCCGGGTCGATATCACGCTAAAAGATCTCAAGGATCAACTGAACGAAATCAATCAAGAACTCAACCCCGGAGACACAAGGAGGGCGGAGGACCTTCAGTATGCATGTCCCGGATATTTGCAGGGCCAAAAGATAATGTTGACGGACGATGAATGTGTGAGGACCATGTTCTCCAGACAATATCGGGAACACATGTTCCCGATAATTAAGTTTGAAGCTACGTTGCGGAGATCGCCTGAAGATATTTTCGACAGTTTGATTCTGCTAGAAAATTATGTTTAGGTAGTGTCTTTATTTTGTTGGAATTTAAATTAAATTCTTGTTAGTTTGCTGAAGATGTTGGTATTGAAGTGTCTTATACTGAATGTAGTGATTTGTATGCCCCTTTGAAAAGTCAAAAGATTAAGAGGACACAACATGTTTTCTGCAGAATTAACTATATAGGTTATCACATTGAATTCCTTTGTATAAGATGAGAGTCACAGAAGGGAATGCACCTCTAAAGGGTTCTTTTGAATTGGATCGTGCTCCTTTGTCAATTGAAACTAGTCAGGTGGTAGGGCAGTAAGATTCAATTCAAAACAACCTCTTGGAATGCATTCCTTTATGTGATGACGAGAATGCACCTTTAAGAGGTTTCTTTGAATTGGACCGTGTTCCTCTGTCAATTGAAACTTGTCAGTTGGCAGGGCAGTAAGATTCAACTAAAAGCAACCTCTTGAAATGCATTCCTTTCTTTGATGACTCGTCTTATAGAGTTGATTTTCTAGAATATAGGTGCTGTGTTCTCTTCATCTTTTGAGTTTTCATAGGGCGCTTCAAATCACTACGCTAAGTATACGCCACTTCAATTCCGACATTTTCGGCAAACTTTCAACAATTAAATTTAAAACCAACATCATAATGATACCACATATATTTAGGAGAATGTAATGTAATGTTGATGAAATTAAAACTAAATAAAATTGTGTATTTTTTTAATTGATTTTGTGTATTTGTGCAACTTTAATCCAATTTATTCAATACGCGACATATAAAAAAACATAAAAAAAGATCTAAAATAATTAGAAATTACAAGCCATTACATTCAATCATCTTCCTCGTCACACAAGTCAATTGGGTTGTCCTCGACAGTCCTTGGGGCACCTGCTTTTGGTTGAGGACCGAAATAACATGTCCTTCCGCTCCTCCTCAACCTGAAATAGTTGTAAACCGGCACTTTCGAATCACTTTTTTTAACGGAACCATCGCATTCGATTCTGTGCCATGTCACAAACGATTTAGCTTTTTTCTTCTAACCCTCTTTTTTTAATTGAGCAGTATCGCCCTGTTTCTAAAACATTTCTACACGATGCAAACATCGGATAAAAAATTCTACCACAAATTCCTAACAGTTTTTACAATTTCTAACAATTCCTAACAATTTCTAATAATACCTAACAATTTCTAATAATTCCTAACATTTTCTAACACAATTCAATCAATTCTATTCTAAACAACATATAACAAATCAATCAAAAATCATCATCAAATATAAAATCAACAAAACCTAAATATGTCAAAAAATTTCCAAAAGTTATAACAATTCAATAAAAAAAACCAATGCAATAGGATTCAAAACACTTACTTGATTTTGTGCTTTGAATCCTTTTGTGCAGGGACCAATGCCAAACCAAAAAAGCTGTAGGA
>Ga0315913_1009411_pt1 | contig 11465 bp, 3 predicted proteins | sample MpolsnodulesMG_FD_207736 | JGI IMG/M metagenome (GOLD analysis project Ga0315913, IMG submission 207736) | Medicago polymorpha root nodule microbial communities from Los Angeles, California, United States - small nodules | ecosystem: Host-associated > Plants > Roots > Nodule | place: USA... | reverse complement strand
CGGGCATTTTTTTTTTTTTTTTTTTTTTTTTTTTTATTTTCTGTTTTAAGATTTAAACGTGAATTATGTCTCTAAATATTTTGCTCTTTACTTGGGTTTGGCCTTTGTGTGCATTTCTTATGTTTATTTAACTCTTAAGAATTATTTTGGGTATTTGTTGTTAACCAAAAAGCTACCTCTATTCTAATCAGGAACATTAACCATGCATACAGTAGTATGTACAATGTTACCATTTGGGTTTCTTGAGTTGAGGACAAAGGAGAAAACTCAAAGAATCCAACGTTCTTTCAAAAGAATTTTCCTTGTATCTGCTTTAAGGTCATAGACTTATTTTAGATATTTCATATCGCAAATTTCATAAACTTCCACCGATAATTATTCTCTTTATAAAATAGCAAATACACCACAAGTTCATATTAACTAACCTTAACTTTAGTGTATGTTTGGTTTTGTTTTTAGATAGGGTAAAATTGATTTTAGAAATGAAGAATTTATTTTGTTATGTTTGGATGGATATTATGAGTTAGAATTGATTTTGTCTCTAGAATTTATAGTTTTTGACTCTAAACTTAATTTTTACATTTAAATTTATTGTTCAACTCATATTTACTTGAATATGATCAAATATAAACTATTTCAAATTGATTTGGTGGAAGGAGTAAGTTAGTCTTTTACAATATCCCTATTCGAATTGATACCAAAAGAGTTGGCCAAATTTAGTGTCCGACAACTCTTCTAATTATATTTTTTTGGATAACCACTTTTCCAGCTAGATAACCTCCATTGAAAGGAGACATGTCTCAAATGCCCTAACATAAAATACAATTACTTGACCGGCTTTCATCAAAGTTGAATCAATCAAGAGTGTCCGAGTTTGATCCTTGATGAAAATAATCTTTAAAACCAAATCAAGACAAGAGTGCCCGAGTTTGGTCCAGTATGTGTCATTAACTAACAAGTAGGAATAAACATAGCAACAGACAAAAAAACATCTGCCGATGGTTAATTGCAATATTTATAGAAAAAGAGACACACTAAACATGTAAGACAACCAAATCAAGAGGAGATGAAACGCTTTCAAAAATGTAAGGCATCTCATATTGGACTTGTAAAATAAGCCGTGGAAAGTTCCATGAAACAGTATAAATGACTAGTTTTATTATAAATTAAATCTGTTGTATAATTCTGGAGTTTCTTACAAAAATGCAAAATCTAATCTCAAGAATGAATCTGAACATTTGCAATTAGTCTAGTAAGTTTGCTTAACGTTTCGCGAGCAAATATAGTATCCGGATGATCATCACCACAAATTGAACTCCTGATAAAAATGGCTTTCTTGATTAGATCACTCCCTATATCAAATTGTGCCCCTCTTAGCATAAGCTTAGCTCTAGTCTCGAGCACTGTGGCTCTACATAGTGCTAGCTCTTGCCAAAGACAAGGATTCAACTGAGCATTAGTTTGAATGGATCTCCAACAGAGTGATTTGTCGAACCACTTATCGACCGGTGTGACTAATGTTTGGTCAGCTGCTTCCAATGCATTCGTGCACAGTCGCAAGAGCTCGAGAGCGGCCGTGCATCGAGAGTATGTAATGAAAGATTGAATTGCAAGAGGCAGAACCACTTTTTTCACAAGATGCAAGAGCTCAGAAACCTCAAGCTCGACAACCGTTGGGTTATGACCGAATTCAAATAACAGAAAACATGCAGCCCACAAATGATCCAGATGTTGAGATATTGACCCTTGACTGATCACAGCTTGAACCATTGCATGTGAAGATCCAGTAACTTCTCTTTTCCTAGCATATAGTTTGATGAGTTCATTGAATTGGATACATCCTTTCTTAGCACTACTCCTTGCAATGTTGAAACTTAGCAGCAGTGAAGATGCTTCTAATTCAGATTTTTTGGTGTGTGGGGAAGTGAAACCACAGGTTAAGGATTTTAGCAATCTTCTCCACAAACAAGTTCCCTTATCTTTTTTCGGTATCTTGTGTGCAGCAAGTGCTAACAATGAAACTGGAATGGGACTGGATGCAAACCATCCACTTACAAGCACCATTCTTGTTGCTAGGCTCTTAGGGCCATCTGCATGATCAAATACCGAGAAACAAACATCGAAGAGCTGCAGAAGAAAAGTGTTCTTCCGGAAGGCGTGAGCTTCTTTACTACTCCATGAAGACATCTCCTTCAAGGGCATCCTGTTTATGGTATCTAAGAGTCTGCTTGGTGTTATAGGTAACTCGGATAAAATTCCACCAATAATGGCGAGGCCTAAAGTTAACCTTCCAAGCTTCTCCTCAATTGTTCTTAGAGCATCAATCTCAGCAACTGTGTAGTCCTTTCCGCTTGGTAACATTAGAGACATTGCTTCAACTCCAGATAAGTATGAAAGTTTTAGCGGTTCCAAGTTCATGACGCGAGGAAGGCACGTTGATATGATCACATGAGTCTCTCCCCCGAAACGAGGGAGAAGATCCATCACAAGTTTGTGATCCCACCAATCAGTTTCGCTTTCCAAGTTATCAATGATCACAAGATATGGAATGTTTCTCATCATTTCTTTGCGAACTCTAGAAATAGCTGCTGCTTCATGCTCTTCAAACCCTTTTATACTTGTTTTCTCCAAACTATTCTCAACACTCACATCAACTTCTAAAAATGACCTGAGGTTTAGATAGTTTTGCTTTATATACCTACTCTCCCCTCCTACCCATAGCACCATCTTGTATCTTTGATGAAATCTATAAGCAAACTCGAGAATAAGTTCAGTTTTTCCAATTCCTGAATCTCCTGATACACATGCAATCCCTTTCCCATACAAAACCTTCACTCCTCTTTTCTTCCTACTATACTTACCACTGCGTTTGAGCCTCGAACGGTATTGACGCTGAGAAAACTCGATACTTTGCATTTCAATCTCTTTTTCTGACTCCTTCCACAAAACTGGTTCTTTCTCCTCCCTACTACTTTCATTTCTTTCATCTAACACACTACTCTTTCCCCTACCAATGGTCAAATGCCTTCTTTTTGATCTTGCCTTGAGTTCAATATAATCTTGCTTTGAATCTCCAGTAACATCACCAAAAAGCATAAATTCCAACTGAGAAAGCTCTTTCTTTCGACCGATAAAATTCTCGTTACGAGTGAAAGGTAACTCCTCTTCCTTAATTTTCTCTTTCCATTTTCTCAAATGCTCGGCGACACTTCTTCGGCCTAACCTCATTGCTAACAATGTGACAGTCTCAAGTATACAATCTCGCCAGTTTCCATCCTGAGCTTCCAACTTCCACTCTTCGACCCGAGAGAGGGCATGGACAGCATCTTTCCACTCTTGCTTCAACCCTCCATACAAAAGCCAAAGTTCTCCGCCATGTTTTTCCCACAACTCACCCCTTTTCTCAATTATATCCCTTACAAGACAATCAAATGGACTCAGATCAAAGTATATCGGAACCAAATTCTTCTTGCTGGAGAAAAATTTCAGCTCCTCAATGGTATATGGATTCTTGAAAGACTTTTTTGTTATAATTACTATACCGAAAGAAGCAACGTCCATAGCCTTCTCTGCAATGACAAGCTTGTTGGAGTTCTTACATGAGGCCCTGTCTGATACAAAGCAACTGATACCGTGAATTTCTAACTCAGCACACAACCACTTGGAAAATCTTACAAGAGGAGGCTTACGACCATGTAATCCAATGAAAACATCACAACTCGTCAATCTGTAAGAAGAAATTGGTCTTGAACCTGGTGGTGTTGACAATGATTTTTGGTTTCTACCTTTCTTACTTCGCCTCTCTTTCTGTCCAGAATAACAATCATCATAGGGATGGCAGTAACCAGATATGGTGCTACTAGAGATACCTACCGAGGAAGATATACGGTCGAGTCTCTGCATATCACCTGAAGTACAGGCAGCTGGAGACGCAGCAGCCACATCAGAGATAGTACATTTTTGTTCTGGAACCACTGAACTTGTGCTAGTGGAAGCAGCAGCAGCAGCAGCATCTAGATGAATTCTGTCATTTGAAGCTTCAGGTCTCAAAGTATCTGATAAATGACACGACGACGTTCTTGGAGAGAAAAACGGTGACTGATTGGCTGAAAAGAAAGCCGAAGACGACGAAGACATATTCCTTAAACTCATTGCTGCCAAAGGTCCAAAGGTGGAGGAACTTTCTTCTTGAATATCCATACTAGCAGTTGCAAATAATCTGCCTCCCAATTAGGGAAGATATCAAATCCCATGCATCAACTGTAGTTGAGATAATGTTTTCATCAGTGTCATAATATGCATTTTCAATCATCCAACATACCATATAAAAAAAACTGAATGTTCTACTTTTGTATGTTTATGTTGCCATTGTGACTTAAAAAATAAGTCATTATTAAAAGAACAAAGTAAAAGAAGGAAGAAAAAGCCAGACAAAGTGGGTCTTTTAACAAAAAGTTAATAGTGCAACAACCATCATCTAAGGTTATATAAATCAATCTTATTATAGATCTCCAAATTTTCAAAAAGAAAAAAAAAATTGAACTCTGTCAATTCATAAACAGTAATTATCATTAGTGGGAAACAACAAAGTCAACTCAAATGGAATTTAACTTTAGAAAAAGGAGTTTGAAACTAAACAGTACAATCAAACAAAAATGTAACATCAGGTTGAGACATTTACTGTTGTTGATTACACAAAATGAGTACAAAAATCATAAAAACACAAATCTTTGTAAAGTAATTCATTCACGAACCAAATTCAAATATAAAAAAACTATATGATATTAATAATTAAATTGATTAGAAAAAAAACAACTACATTTTATGATTCAGATCTGAATAATACTTACTTACTTACTTACTAGTCTGAGAAACTGTAACACACCAGAGCGTACATTTACTGTTTTGCTTTCAACCAACAAACCAACGAACGAATCTCTGCAAAGGTCAAAACAGATTAAAAACAATAAAATTACAAAACAGTGACAACTAACTCAAAACAAACTAAAAAACAAGAAATTAAGAAAAAGTATAACATTACTATTATTGTCAAAAACGTTACCAATGGCAATGAGTGAAGTGAAAAAAAAAATCAATCATGATGTCAAACTCAATGACCCATTTAATAAAATTAATAGAAAACGATAAATTCATTGATAATGAAAGCAAAAGCACTAACCTTTATAAGAAACGGAGAAAAAACCAAAAAAAAACTCTGGTTTTTTTTATTCTTGATTTAAGTAAACAAATATTTGAATATTTATTTATGATTGGTTATGATGATTTGTGTTGTTATGAATGGAAGATTGATTGATTGAGAAAATGGTGAGAAAGGGGGGAAGGGGAAGAAGAAGGCAATGGATCTGACTGAGTTGGGTATGGTGAAAACGAAGTAGGCTCCACAACTATTTATATACAAGTGTTAAATCTTGATGATGGCCACTATCATTTTGGCATTTGGATTCACATTGTGTTACACTTTTTTTCTTTCTTTCTAGTTAGTGTGTGTCAATGTCTAAATTGGTACAAACACAAAACAACTAGATCTATTTTATTTTATTTTTATAATACAAAGTTTAGACCAATTGAGAGTTAGGGAGATTCATTCGATTAGGACATACATCAATGTTTGATAGCAAAAGTAGAACTCACTTTTTTATATCATATGAATCAACTTTTTATAAATGGAGTCAATATTTGTTGCAACAACAAAATCTATTCGATTCTATATAGATACAAATCAACTTATTTTGATGAATTATTAAGTATAAATCAAATTAATTTCTGATAGAGAATAAATTTGTTTCTAAAAATTAACTTAAAAAAACTAATTTGATCTATAATTTCTCTGGGTTCTATGTATTCGGAACAATCTTATTTAAGGTCTTCTAAAATAATCTTATTTTAAGGCATTATTAATTGATATTAAATACAAATATTTTTAAATATTGATTTGTTACGTTATAAGAGTTTAGATTTTTAATTCTTTTTTGTTAAGAAAGAAGTTTAAACTCTTTTGATAGACTCAATTTTGATAGTAATTTTATCTATGTTTCAGATTTTTAATAATCAAATTGGTATTTTTTTTATTTTTAGAAACTGTTATGGACCGAGCAAACAATCATAGGCGCATTTCCATAGGCCCAATACCAAAAGGTTCAAATCGAGCGTTTGTGCCATTTTTATACACAATACACCGTCCTACCCCCGGGGGGGAGGGGGCTTTGAGCAAACGGAGACTCGTTCAAATCGAACGATAACATCTCCTCGCATGACTCATGTGAATCTCGCTCTACGGTTACGATGCCCACAAATCTGTAACTAGCCATGTGTGCCTTATAACGATTCATGCGCCTCCACACTATATAAAGGAGACTCTTAGCAAACCTCAAGGTTAGATTCTCGCTACTCTCCTAACCCACGTTCTAAAACTCAATAGCTACAAGCACCCCACCATTTCAGAGGAAACAACCACGCCAAAACACCGCATCGGTAATCACCTTATGATCAGGTAAGATCAGAAACTAACAAAAAGATCTATATTTACTTTATACTTTTTGTGATGGGGTAATTTGGCAACCTACTCCTCTCTTCTTCTTCTTCTTCTTCTTTTTTTTTGCGGGATCCTTTTGTTTGTTTATTTGTGTGTGTCTCTATGGGAGCTTGAAAGGCATAAGCTTTGATTAAGATAGTCTGGAGCAAAACGTGGGGTTTTGTACTTTACTTCCGTTTTTTTTCTTTTCTTTTTAACAATTGTTTTGTACTTTGCGATGCATAGAGCTTTGAGGTTCTAAAGGAGGAATAATTATGGTTTTTCTTTGCACCTCATAAGAAAAATTCTCTCATTGGAATATTTGACAACATATTCTTTTATAACTTGCTATATAATAATTAAATTAAATCTCATTGTTTTATTTTATCTTTTTGACAGGAAATCCCAATTTTATTTTATTTTGTTGGCAAGAAATCTCAATTTTAGATGAGTTTTTTTTTCAATACAAAGGGCCCGAAACCCAAAGTGAAGTAACGACTTTAGGTCCCAATTTAAATAATATATAGACTCGTTGAAAGCAATCAATAGCATAGTGGTAGATTACCTCAAAAAAAAACATAGTGGTAGATGACCTTTATTTTGTAGACAAGTCACAGGATCGACACTTACACTATGTCATTACAAAGTACTTAATAAGTCGAGATTCATTATAATTTTTTTATATCATCATTATAATTTATAGTTATTTTAATTCATCTTCATCGTCATTATTGCCTTAAGAAATAAAATTAAATAACTCGACAAAAAAAAACTTTATTATTATTTTGAAAAGCCTCATCTAAATTTTTGCTTTAGGCCTGAACATACGTTGCATCGGCCCTGCTATTTGGTGAGGTAACGAGACACCTCAAAAATCATCAACTAAAACATGAGACACCTCAATAGACGTCGACCGAAAATATAGATAGTTTGCATCTACCACGCAAATCATATTGACTAACACATCAACACATCTATTTGCTTCCTTGTAAATACGCATAAATCTAACATTCAAATTTAGAGAAAGCAAACATTTAATCTTCCTCGTGATGCCTCATCCTATAGAACTTCCAATTTTGCAATTGTTGGTACTACGAACAACCACCTCCTAATTCACTTGTACAATCAAATTTGAAATATATTCACTCCTAATCATACTCAAGCCTTCATACACGTCCATATTTATGCCATAAATGTGTTGGTTTGCCCCAAATTTTTAGTAAAATCGCGCATTTTAAGCACCATTATCATCCTTCATAAGTCCATCCCAGCTAGCAAGCCTGTTGCTACCTTTGGATGTTCCATCCGTATTCAAACAAAACCAACTGGTTAGAGGTCTCAGTCTTTTGGTTCTCTTGATCATACCACAATCAATATGCTTAGTGTGATGGCAATAAGTCATTATAGACAGCACAAAATCACATGGGTTGTTGACAAACACATAGCCACTTCAATCTAATTACTGCCATCCATCCGGTCAATCTGGCTAAATAATTTGAGTTTGAATCAATTCACAATATCACACAACAAAAAAAAAACTAGCTTGATCGTCATCCTTTAAGAAGTACTTTTAGATATTAGTTAGAAGCTAATGGACAATCTCTCAAGCCATAAAGTAAATTTTCATCCCAATTAGCACAATAGTTGCAACACGGCTCTCTCACACTTCATATAGCAAGTAAGAAATTAGTGAATAGCATGTTGTGCATGGCTTACCAAATGAAAACTCAAAATCATTCTGCCACCTCATAACACGAGCCCAAAGACTTGCATTTCCCGTCTTCAATGACCATTTAAGTTTTATAATAACACATTCTACGTTTATAATGGGTAAGCTACGAAGACCCAAACCTCGCATATGTTTAGGTAATGTTCAACCTTTCGACCCAATAGTATGCGTTTCCCTTCCCTCTTCACTGTCACTCCAATGAAGATCGTTGAAGTTTCAAAAAATGGATGTAAAATATTATGATTTCTCTTATTTTAGAATACTCATGCACATCATGTGATAACCTGAATAAATGACCAGGACAGTTTCACCCAACCAAAGTCAATTGTTTAGCTTTCCATCCCGTTAATAATGACGCGTAGGAGCTCTTTCCAAAGCGGGAACTCCAAGATAGTACCAAAGAGGCATGGCTTCACTAAAACCAACTATATTGCTTAACTGGTGATGAGTCGGATTTGCAGAAAAATAAAGAGATAATTTGTAATTGAATCATAGGCATTGCTTATGAATCCCCATATCTATGTTTCGAGAAAAATAAATAGATAATTTGTCATGACTTGTTACGCTGATAGAGAGCAAAACTTGTTCAAGGCACTCATCATTGTTGTAAATTTCTTCATAATTGCTTGTGTAAAGAGAAAGACATCATCTGCAAACATAAGATGTACTACGGCGTCACTTTTTCTCCAATTACAAAAATGACTTATATTAATTGGATATAAAAAATGCGCAGTTACCCTCTCTATCAATTGGATATAAAAAAATTCATTTTTTTACATGGTGATTTATCCAACGAGTTTCTATATGGAGCAACCTAATGAGTTCATTGCTCAGGGTGAGTCTAATGGCTTTGTTTGTAGGCTCCAAAAAATTATACATGGTCTGAAGCAGAATACTGGAGCATAGTTTGGTGTTCTACAAGAATTTGGCATAGTTCATAGTGAATCCGACCATCTGTTGATTTATAGATATTCATCTACTAAGTACTAACCAATGCATTTATCTTGTTGTTTACGTGGATTCCATTGTTCTCACATGAGTTGTATAAAGAGGTTGTTAACAACTGAGGGTTTTCAGATAATAAAAAGACAAATAGGTTTTCAATAATATTGATAGCTTAACATTACAAAAAAGATTATAAGAGAATATATATTATATTTAATGGACTCTAACTTACTAATATAAAGACCCAATAATTAGTATCCATGATCTCTAGAAACATTTGTTGAATAAGAGTTTAATTAGTACTTCTAAACCAAGGACTTGGGTTGATAATTTTTTTTTCTTTTTCGTTATTGAAGTAGCTCAGTTAAAAATTGTTATAGAGATGAATACTCGATATTTTTTTTGGAATTGAAATAACTTTCAAATGTTTTGGTGAAAATTTTTATAAGGACTAAAAATGTTAACGGAAAATTTTATAGGGACTAAAATGTGTGTATTCTTTGTAAGGATTAAAAACGAAATTCTGAATATTTATGGAGACGTTTACTTAATTAACCTTTAAAAATATCACAAAAACAATCAACAAACATCAATTACCTCTTTATTTTATTAGATATGCTAAAGAATTAAGATTTCAGCAATGACATATTTTTTTTTGATGATGATGATGATGATGATGATAATAGTAATAGTAATAATAGTAATAAATAATAATAATAATAATTATTATTATTATTATAATTTTTAAAACATTTCACACTCATTGGCACATAATTTTTTTATTTTTCAAACTCCTCATTTACCTACTTTGAACCAAGGACCGCAAAGTTGACGCATAAACATCAAACCAAGAGATCACATGGAAGAAGGTAATGGCACATAATCTTGAATACACTAGTGTTGGCAAGGCAGAGCGTGCTCTGGGTAGGTTTTGCACAATATTGAAAAAACATCATACATTAATTTTACTTCGACTAACAACTGAATCAACATGTTATTATTATATATACCTACTCAAAGAGTACAGGTACACAATATCACATAATTTAGATCCTAGGAGAAATATGAACTTGCAGTGGATTTTTCATAACCACGGTGAATTCAGTTTTTTCCGACAAATCAACATGCCCTCCTTCTGGAATCTTCCAATTAAAATTCCAAACCAAATTAGCCACAAAGTATTCCAAATGGAGCAAAGCTAAATTATATCCCGGACAAATTCTCCTTCCAACTCCAAATGGCATCATCTTTATCTCTTTGGTCCCGGTAATATCAAAAGCCTTATCCTGCATAAACCTTTCTGGTTTAAACTCCATTGGATCTTTCCAAACACGAGGGTCCCTCCCTATGTCTGCCACCATGAAATTCACTACCACATTTTTAGGCAGCAAGTAACCGTCAAAAACCACATCTTCCTTCACCGCGTGAGGCAACACAAAGTGCCCCGGTGGATGACGCCTCAACCCTTCCAAAATCACACACTTTAGATATGGTAAGTTCTGCAAGTCTTCCTCTTTAATTTCCTTATTCTCTTCGTTTGGATTGGCGCCAATCACCTCTCTAATCTCCTCCAGAATTTTGTCTTGCACATGTGGATACTTCACCAAATTAGCCATGATCCACTGCAGCGCCGTGGAGGTGGTGTCTGTGCCAGCATTCAAAAACTCTGAACAAAGGCTAACCATTTCATCTTCACTTAGCTTGCGTTTCTCCTCGGGCAACTCCAATTCCAAAAGAGTATCTGCATAGGAAACAACATTGTTATTGCTCAATCTATTTTCCTTCCTGGCTCTTATTAGCGGAAGTAGAACATCTTCTTGATCTTTTCGCAACTTCAACAATTTCTCCCATCGTTTACGGAACAAAATCCGAGTGACTTTGGGATAGATATTCAAAATGTTGAATTTGTTGAGACCTAACAGAAGTGCCCTTTGTACACGTTCGATCTCGCTGATTTTATCATCATCGACACGTTCACCAAAACACATGAAAACGAGTAAGCAAAACATTGCATATTGAAGGTGGTCAACAACTTTGATCGAATCAGTGGATTGTGAAGATAATTTTAGACGGTTGAGAAGGGTTTGCAAGACCCACTTGCGAATTACGGAGAAGGATTTGGCACGAGATGGGTGAAGCATCTCAGAGGCAAGGTTACGACGTAGGGTACGCCATGTAGCTCCATAAGAAGCAGTGTTGATGGTGTGTTGATTACTTGAAATGAGATTGAGATTGGGAAGTGGTATAGGGCGGTCAGAG
>Ga0315913_1009410_pt1 | contig 11465 bp, 11 predicted proteins | sample MpolsnodulesMG_FD_207736 | JGI IMG/M metagenome (GOLD analysis project Ga0315913, IMG submission 207736) | Medicago polymorpha root nodule microbial communities from Los Angeles, California, United States - small nodules | ecosystem: Host-associated > Plants > Roots > Nodule | place: USA... | reverse complement strand
AAGTTTTGATGAGGTATTTGGGAGATTTGGCAGCATCTTAATGAGTCATAATTGACTTATGTTTGAAATCGTTACTTGGGGTATTTGGGAAAAAGAAATAAACTCCATAGCTCTGGAAAGACAAATATGAACCCGTGGAAGCAGTAGTTTCTCAAGCAACAACTTTTCTTAGCTCATGGCAAATCGCTCGAAATATCGACATGACTCTTTCATTTTCCTCCGTTTGAATTATGAATTTCCTTGATATTGAAATTAAGTAACCTGGTTTGAGTAAACAAAAAGTATTTGGATAAATTTTTTAGATAGACAAAATATCAATAGTTATTGGGAATTCACACATAAGTGAAAAGCTGGAGTTCAAACCACATTCGCGATGTCCGGTTTAATAATTTCGACACTTTTATCAATTGAGTTAAGACTTATATTTAGATGAGATGAGACTTGTATCAATATCCAACACTTATTTAATACAAAAAAGTCTATACGTTTGGAGTATCCAAAATTCCTAGATAAATATATAAGATCACCCTGCCTCATGGTGGTAGTAATAGTATTCATGTTAATTCTTTTTGTGATTATATATATATTTTTTAAATATTAAAGAAAGATTCAATAAAAAATAGGGGATCTCAAGTCTCAACACTTAGTAAAGTGTTCCAAAGTATATACATACATGTGAATACAATAAATAATTGTCAGGTTGACCACACTTAATTAAATTATTTTTATATATATTGCTGGTGTAACCCCTTACATCACTTCTTGCCTATTATCTTGATAGGGAAGGCAACACCTTAACACATCTAATCAACAACATGTAGGTTGAAAATTATTAATCTTCCAAACTCTTTAAAAAGCCACTGTGCCTCACTCACAAATAAATTTTCTTGATAGTTGTTAAAGTCAGAAAATTGTAGTGCTGCAATGGCTACAAATCAAGAAGAAGTGAAGCTATTGGGAGCTATAGGAAGCCCATTTGTGTGCAGGGTACAGATTGCTCTCAAGTTTAAGGGAATTGAATACAAATTTCTTGAAGAAAACATGGCCAACAAAAGTGAACTTCTTCTCAAGTATAACCCAGTTTATAAAAAGATTCCAGTTTTTGTTCACAATGATAAGCCTATATCAGAATCCCTTGTGATTATTGAGTATATCGATGAGACTTGGAAACAAAATCCCATCTTGCCTTCTGATCCATACCAAAGAGCCCTTGCTCGATTTTGGTCCAACTTCATCGACGACAAGGTAAATACGCTAATTTTTGAATTGCAGTCGTGTTGAAATACTTGGTTTTGTTAAAACTATTGTCATATGTGACTGATGCAGTTTTAGCTGCGGCCACGTTACAATAACCTTGGATAATTTGCTTAAAAAAAACCTAGCTTTGGATATTAGTTATCTAAATAAATTCTATTTGTGCTGATTATTTTTTAAATGATCAGATTATAGCTGCTTCAATTAAAGCTGTTCATACCGTTGATGACGAGAAAGAGCGCGAGAAGAATGTCGAAGGAACAATTGAGAATCTACAGATTCTTGAGAATGAGCTGAAGGACAAGTTCTTTGGAGGAGAGGAGATTGGAATTGTGGATATTGCAGCTGTGTACATAGCTTTTTGGATCCCTTTGATACAAGACATAACAGGGTTGCAATTGTTGAATGCTGAAAAGTGTCCCAAACTTTCCAAGTGGAGCCAAGAATTTCTAAACCATCCAATTGTTAAGGAAAATATGCCTCCTAGAGAACCTCTTTTTGCTTATTTCAAAGCTCACTATGACAGCCTCTTTGCGTCAAAATAGACTCAGAATTTCGTGTTTGTGATTGTTATTAATATTATCTGTCATTGGATTTTTGCTGTTAGGGTTTCATTTTAAAATCATAGTTTGTAATCAGAGATTTCTCCATGTGACATCTAAGGTTATAGTTATCAAAATGAGATTATGGAAGACTTAGTGTTGAGTGTGTTGTGGGGGACGTAGCACCACGCGGTATGCAGCCACTCTGTAGTTGGAGATGTAGGCACAACTGACCGAACTTTGTTACCAATTATCGCGTGTACATTGTTTGCGCTTATGGTTTCTTTATTTTGTTGAACTGGACTTACCGTCTTAACACAAGTTAAAGGAAAGTTATATTAATTGAAACATAAGTAACCATTATAGAGCAAAAGCTTTATATGTATATTTGCATCATCGAATGGTGTTACTGTTACTGTCTTACGAGGATTAACTGATCGAAGATTATATATCTAACAAGAAACCAATAATCAAGGAATTATTCTGTCATAGAAATTATTGTGTTAGAAAAGAGAAATCATAGATCTCCATTTGAACTTAATCCAAACCACCAATAACTCACCAGCACACAAGTACTTGTACGAATTTCATTACAAGTTCAGAGTTTCGCACGAGCTATTTTGACGCAGCAGCAATGTTTGCAGCAGCAATGCTTGCACTGCGAGCTTTGAAATAGCCAAATTGTTGTTCTTTTGTCGGCATAATTTCTTTGACGACTGGATGGTTGTAAAACTCTTGACTCCATTTGTGTAGCTTCGGAAATTTGTCACCAGGGACCAACTTCAACTCTGCTACTTCTTGGAATAATGGGATGAAGAGAGCAGCAATATCCACAAAACCAATCTCTTGTCCTCCAAAGAACTTGTCGTTCAGCTCATTCTCAAGAAACTGCAGAGCCTCGAATAATTCTTCACGACTCTTCTCGCGTTCTTTCTCATCAGGGATAAAAAGAGATTTCACAGCAGCAGCCATACACTGATTGTACAAATAAAGTTAGATAGATAGGAAAATGAAACCGGATAAACAAAGTTTACACATATTGACAAGGTAGATAAATTCTAGCATGGATCACACATTAGGCTGTTCATGTTAGTCATAAAAATATTACTGCAATCGTTATCGAAATATATAGGTTTAAGATATATCCACAAGAACAACATCACAACCACAATTGCTATCATATCAGTCACATTTGCTATATAAACTATGAAGCATTGTAACCTATGAAGCACACAAATGCAAACACACAGAAAACAGCAGTGACATGTCAACATTGGTAATAATGTACGAAAACGACATAAAAGAATGTAATCACATGTGTCTGTGTTATGTCAGTGTCGAACACCAAACACGCCTTCGATCAGAAGTGTCGTGCTAATGAGATTACTATTATTATTAATAACTAGGATTTACCTTCTCATCTAGGAACTTGGCCCAAAAGCGATCCAAGGCTCTTTTGTAAGGATCAGAAGGTAAGATAGGGTTTTGTTTCCAAGTCTCATCAATATACTCAAGAATCACAAGTGACTCTGAGATGGGCTTATCATTATGAACAAGAACGGGAACCATCTTGTAAACAGGGTTGTAGTTGAGAAGTGTTTCACTCAAATGGCCTAATTTTTCTTCCACATATTCGTGTTCAATACCTTTCAATCTCAGAGCAATTTGAACTCTTATCACAAATGGACTTCCCACAGAACCTAAAAGCTTCACAGCTGTAGCCATTGTAGCACTTCAATTCTATGTGATGTAACAAGTTATAAATAGGGACGAATCAAGTATTTGCTCAGACCACTAGTAAAAATTAGTTTTTCAAATTCATTAAACAATTGATGTATCAGATTTATATTATAGACAGAAACATTACTTATTCAATAAATTTAATTTTTTTTTTAACTTATAATAATAATGGGTGCGAGTACTTAATCTTGAATTCGAATCAAACCATGTGCATGCAGCACCGTTAAAACTCTTGGGCAGAGTTTGCTGTTCATTTTAGTCTCATAAAACTCGAGAGATTAATTTTCACAATTATTTCAAATTACATTTTTAGCCCCTCTACAAATTTTTAGAGTTTTGATCTCCAATGTTTTTCGATACAAATTTGATCTCTCCTTTTAAGTAAACTCAATTATATCTTTCAATATTTTGAATATTTTTTATAGTCATGTTTACTACATTATATAAATATCTCTTGCGAAAGTTTAGACTTTTTTTAATAATTGATAAATTAAATATGAATTTTTAAACATTTTATACTTAAAAGTTTATACTTAATTCAAATTTTGTTTTTGAGCAATCTCATATTTTATTAAAAAATTATAAATTTTTGTATGAGAGATCGTTAAAAAGGAGTTCATTATCTTTTGGTATTTTAAGCTCTCTTGACATGTGAGTTGAGCCCAAATTCTCAAGATTCCCTAAATTAACGCCTCTAATCACATGGATATATTCCATTTTACAGCTTGGCTATATGCTCTGCTCTCCAAACCAACAAGATCTGAATACTATTAACAACTAACAAGTGGGATAACGAATTATTAAACTGTTTCATTTTGTTTCATTGACAGTTATTGAACAGTTTTGATTTTTTCCTCGAAGTTAGAGGAAGATTATATTAACTAACAATAAGTAATCAATATTTTGTCACAGATATTTTTATAAATCAAATCATATCTATTTATAAAACCACTTATATGGATTTTGATTCATAACCATAACCACATTTTATTGAAATAGCGAAAATTACATAAATGAATGACATACAAGAAACTTGCAACAATTCTTTCATTAATTGAAATAGCGAAAATGACAACAATCTTTCAGGAGCATTGTGACACATGAGAAATCATAGTATTATTCCATTTAAATTAAAATTCAAACAACCAATAACTCAACATAGTCAAGTACTTATACAAATCTATTTTGATGCAGCAGCTTTGTTTGCAGCAGCAATACTTGCAGCGCGAGCTTTGAAAAATCCATGTTGTTGTTCTTTTGTCGGCATAATTTCTTTGACGACTGAATGGTTGTAAAACTCTTGACTCCATTTGTGTAGCTTCGGAAATTTGTCACCCGAGAACAACTGAAACTCTGCTACATCTTGAAATAAAGTGATGAAGGAAGCAGCAATATCCACAAAGCTAATCTCCTTTCCTCCAAAGAACTTGTCCTTCAGCTCATTCTCAAGAAACTGCAGAGCCTCGAATAACTCTTCATGAGCCTTCTCGCGCTCTTTCTCATCAGGTATAAAAACAGATTTCCATGCAGCAGCCACACACTAATTGCACAAATTAATGTTAGATAGATCGGAAAATAAATCCAGACAAACAAAGTTTTAGTCACATTTGCTAACATTATGCCCCGACATTGAGGGGTAACCCTAACCGCACTTAAGAACTATACTATAGTCCTATTTGGATAAAAAAACTTAATTTGTTGCTTATTATAAACGCTTGTGTATAAGTTATTTCTGTAACATAAAATAAAGTTAAATTGAATTCGTATAAGCTATAATATAAGAAATGGATTACCTTGTCATCAATGAACTTAGACCAAAAACGGTCCAAGGCTCTTTGATAAGGATCATTGGGCAAGATTGGATTCTGCTTCCAAGCCTCATCAATATACTCAAGAATCACACGTGATTCTGAAATGGGGTTCCCATTATGTACAAGAACAGGAACCATCTTGTAAACTGGATTGAAGTTGAGAAGTGTTTCACTCAAATAGCCCAATTTTTCTTCAACATATTTGTGTTCAATACCCTTCAATTTTAGAGCAATTTGAACCCTTATCACAAATGGACTTCCCACTGCACCCAAAAGCTGAACCTCTTCTTCAATTGCAGCCATTGCAAAACTTTTCAATTCTTGATTTATTTTTGTGTTGGTATGTTTATTTCTACGGTCTTCTTGATTTTTATAGGAAGATTAATTAACTAATTAGGTAATTTTTTTTTTATAGAATAACTAATTATATTGATTCTATTCTATTTGTGTTTGATTAAATTATACCAAAAAAATATATATATTGATTCTATTCTATTTTTGTGTTTTTGACAAAAGTAATTGATTCTATTCTATTTCCGGCAAGTATTGAATCCTGAAAATTTCATTTTTACTTTTTGTTGAAGATGCCAAGTGTGAGGAGTGGACCACAAGGTGGAGAAGACAATTCTCCAAGCATCGGAAGACTACACTTAATTCAATTTCTATAAACATATTGATGATGCAATACATCATTTTTTTAGAGGAATTTTTATGTAATGTTTGTTACTTAAGCTATAGTCAAAAAAAGAAGAAAAAAAAGAAGAAAAATAAAAATAGGAATACAATAATTTTATTAAATTATCATTTTTATTGTTATGGTAGTTTCATTATTTTAAATGCAAAATGACATAGTATTGATGCCCATAATATTTTTTTTAAAAGAAAACAATAAGAGCTCCCAACCCGTAGAAAGAGTGTTAGGCTAGGACTCAAAGTATTGATACAACCATGATTTTAAAAAAGGAACGAAAACAACAAATGGAGCACATGAAAGATAATGTAATTGGTCTTAGCTTTTAACCACAAGAAAGATAATGATACCCATAATATTAATTAAATTATACAATTGAAGATAACAAAAAGTGTTAAAATTTTAATTCCTACAAATATTTCAAATTCAATTTTTTGTTCCTCTAACACATTTAAGCAAGTTTTGGTTCCCCAAATGCTCTTGGACACGAATTTTGGTCATTGATTTTAAAAACATTCATGTATATCATTCAAAATTGAGTTATTTTTTGCAATCATGTTTAGTATATTATATAAAACCAATCACTTTTATTTTTCATGTTAAAGTGCTTGCTTATGAATTAAAAAAAGCTTAAATAGGCCTTTCCTCCCTGCAAATATAGGTCATTTGAATTTTTATCCCTGAATCATTTCAATCTGCCACTGCAAAATTGAATCATTTGACTTTTCGTCCTAATTAGGTTTTTTTGCTGAGGTGGGCTGTCATTAGTGACATGGTGCCCAATGCCCATGTGGCAAGTGATGATTGGGCGAGGTGGTTGGCTTAAATAGGTCTTTCGTACCTGTAAATATAGGTCATTTGAATTTTTGTCCCTGAAGTTACCAATCAGATGTAATTAGGACCATTTTTCAAATGATTAATGGAAGGATTAGTAATTTTAGGGACGAAAATTCAAATGACCTATATTTGCAGGCACGAAAGACCTATTTAAGCCATTAAAAAAAAATATTTTACAAAAAAAAATTATTTTCGAATCTAAAATGAAAAGCTATAAAGATTAGCTTTTCTCAAAATTTAATATTTTTTTATAAAAAAAAAAAAAAAGAAGTAACACATGAACTAGTTAAAAATATTTTTTTTAAAGTTATTTTTATGGGTAGTAACAAACATAAATAGTTTCATAGTTTTTTAAAAATCTCTAGACATAAAATCTATTTTTTTAAAACCCGAAACAAACACATCCATACTTGCTGTCCAAACTAACAAGATCCAAATACTGTTAACAAATTATTAAACCATGTCAGTTTGTTTCATTGGCAGTTTGAGGAAGATTATATTAACTAAGAAGAAATAAGTAATTAGATGATTGATCCGTTGCGAATAGCTGCTTCTTCAATAGCTGCAGCTGATGTTAGTGTGGCATCATGCAGTACAGCAGCAGACCCGACTGTTGTGCTTTGGCAGAAACCGCAGCTGGGTCGTTATAAGTGCAACATCAATGCTTCTTTCTCATCGCAAAGGAACTGTGTTTGAATTGGTATGTGCATAAGAGACGATGAAGATGCATTTGTCCTTGCCAAAACCATATGACTTTCTCCCGTTAGTAATGTTGATGTGGGGGAAGCTTTCGGCCTCTTTCATGCTCTCCGGTAGGTTCATAATCTACATCTTTGAAAATGTTGATTTTGTTCTTGACTCGAAAAAAGTTGTTGACTCCCTCAACAAGAGAGGGAATGACATTACGGAATTTGGTCATGTGGTGTCGAAATGTAAGCATAATTTTGTTTCTTATTTTGAGAACTATTGTGTTGAGTTTAGTCGGAGGCCAGCCAATATAGAGAAAGAGCGTCACATATGGATTAATGGATCAAAAGTTACTACATATCTAACAAGCAAATAGGCATAACAGTGAGAACCATAGTCGCCAATATGCAAAACATGTTCTAAACCTGAATTGAAATTAACCAGTTCCAGGTTACAATACCACATGCACTATATTCTTCAAATTCATTCCATTGTTATTAAGAGTTTTCTGTTTGGTTTTACTTTAGATTATTCATATAATTCACAAAAGAGAGAAGAGGGGAGAGAGATTCTCAACTTGGTTTTTTGGAGGAGTTACTAGCTCCTAGAAAAATCACATGGAATGCTTTATCTACTGGTTTAAATGAGCTAGTACTCCCTACTGGTTGGACCTTTGACTCATTTCTCAACACTAATAGACCATATATTTGAAATTCCTTATGGAAGTGATGCATCATACCCTTTACCACAAGAAGATATTGAAGAGTTTGGATTTCTAGAAAGTGAGAACAAGGACTTCGAACAAACTAAAATCAGCTGCAAAGTTGAGGAACAAGTTACTGACAAAAACCCCAAATCCAAAAGGATTGAAGGACAGCCGTCAAAGAATCTCGTGGCAGAAAGAAGGAGATGAAAGCTTTTGAATGATAGGCTTTTCATGCATAGGTCAATAGTCTCTTAGATTAGCAAGGTGATTCAAAAAATATAATGTGTATATGTGTATGTGTATGCTGTATAGTACTTACAAAGTTACACTTCAGATCGAAGGCAGGTCCAATGTTAGACACGACATCGACACATGTGTTTACATTTAATTCTTCTATTTTGTTAAACTACGAGGCACACTAATAATCATTTTACAACTGTCCTATAAGGGATTTGAACTTCATCCCTTGAGGTTACAAGGTCAAACTCTTACCGATGAGTTCACACCTCACATATGAATTACAAACATGCAACTTGCAACAATTTTTTCATTAATTGAAATAGAAAAAATGGCAACAATCTGTTAGGATCTTTATGACACATGAGAAATCACAGAGTATATTCCATTTGAACGGAATTTCAAACAACCAAGAACTCAACAAAGTCAAGTACTTATACAAATTTCATTACAAGTCCAGAGTCTCACTCTATATTATGTTATTCTATTTTGATGGAGCAGCAAGGCTTGCAGCGCGAGCTTTGAAATAGCCAAATTGCTGCTCCTTTGAAGGCATAACTTCTTTGACGACCGGATGGTTATAAAACTCTTGACTCCATTTCTGTAGCTTGGGAAATTTGTCAGCGGGGAACAACTGTTTCTCTGCTACTTCTTGGAATAAAGGGATGAAGAGAGCAGCAATATCCACAAAGCCTATTTCTTCTCCTCCAAAGAACTTGTCCTTCAGCTCATTCTCAAGAAACTGCAGAGCCTCGAATAATTCTTCACGAGCCTTCTCGCGCTCTTTCTCATCGGGCATAAAAACAGATTTCCATCCAGCAATCACGCACTGATTGCACAAATTAAAGTTAGATAGATTAGAAAAATCAGCACAAACAAAGTTTACATTTATTGACGAGGTAGATAAATTCTAGCATGGATCACTTATTATGTGGATCATTTTAGTTACTGAAATGTTACTGCTAATAAGTAGCAAATTCATAGATAAACATGGATACTTGCAACTATCACATAAGGACTAAAAAATCATTTAATCGACAATGCAACTAACATTATATAGATCATCTACTGAATATTAATAGCGACTAATTTTCTACAGCTAATTTTTGGCTTTTGTTATGGGAGTTTCTACGTATTTTTTTTATCCTTAGAACCTTACCATTAGTAAGAAATATATAGCTTAAAACAAACACTATCTCCATTGAAAAGGATCTTCTTTTGTTTTCTGAAGCTTTGTACTTTGAGCTCTAGAAATGGGAAAATGCTTAAATCCAATGCATCTTTTGAAAACCAAGTTTTGTAAGTGTATCAGGCCAAAATGAAATACAAAACACAGGATTCATATTCTCCTAAATTACTATATGCTTGGTTTTCAGTTGCTAATTTCCAAACATTCATTCAAACAGTATTTTGTGTTGAACTCATCGTATTTTTAAGGAGCCAAACTAGCCCACCAAAATTGGCATAAATTAGAATCGAACCTGAAACGTTGAGAGGAGTACAGTCCAAGGTCCCAATCCAATGATGATACTCATGTTGGAGTGTTGTTTTTGCAGACTCAGTTTAATTCAAACATGCAAAATTTTGCAAACAGAGTTTTTTTTGCAAACTTATCTTCTCCTAAAATAAATCTTGTTTGGTTTTCATTTTGGTTTGATTGTAAACAGAATTTTGTGTTGAAACTCATCTTGAAGAGTTGTTTTTGCGAACTCAGTTTACAAAATGCAGTGCATTAAAATCTGATATTTGCAAATTAAGCTCAATTCAAAATTGAAGAATTCTACAAAACTTTACAAGATTCCCTAAAATTTAAACATCATAACAATAGTTTAAAGTGGTTGATAACTGAAATTTGATCAATGACTAAAGCTATGACTTTAGATAAAGCTTGTTAAAACAGCAACCAGTATAGATGTATAAAAGAAACAAAAAGTTGTTGGACAATGAGACACAATCTTTGTTCACACACAGTTCGGTCAATAGTGCCTACCTCTGCAATATATTACAACAATACCTCTGAACTGTACCATAACTTATAATCTGTAAATTGGATTTACCTTTTCATCAATGAACTTTGACCAAAACCGATCCAAAGCTCTTTTGTAAGGATCAGAAGGCAAAATAGGATTCTGTTTCCAAGCCTCATCAATATACTCAAGAATCACACGTGACTCTGATATAGGTTTCCCATTATGAACCAAAACAGGAACCATCCTATAAACTGGATTGTACTTGAGAAGTGTTTCACTCAAATTACCCAATTTTTCTTCAACATATTTGTGTTCAATTCCTTTCAATTTTAGAGCAATTTGAACTCTTATCACAAATGGACTTCCCACTGAACCCAGAAGCTGAACCTCTTCATCAATTGCAGCCATTGTATGTAATGCTTCAATTTCTCAATTAATTTGGTTTTATTAAGCAATTTGTGTTGGTATCTTTATATCTAAGGTATTCTTATTATTACTTTTTATAGGAAGATTAATAATAAATTAATTAATTATTTGATTAATTTTTATTTTTTAAAAAATATTCTACGTGTTGTTGACGGACATGATGTGAAAGAAGAAAAAAAATAAAGGTGGCACATGGAGATTTAATTGTCGGATATGGATAGAAAAAGGTAAAAAAATGTGAATATAAAAGTGGGAAATAATTGCAGACTTCCTATCAATATCAAGTTGTCTTTGTCACCAATGACCAATAAGTGATGTAAGAGACCACATCACCTATAATTTGATTAAAAATATCAAGTTGTACCCATTATTGAGGATTCCCGTGGCCGTTACTACAGTTTTACTTAAATAACTACGTAGATTTATTACTATGTTATTTGAACAATTAAATATATATAAAGAAAAAATATTATTGATATAAAAATCAAAATAATAAAGCAAAAAATGTCAAAATATAATGTAAATATTTTTTTGGTTACAAAACATAATGTAAATATGATAAAG
>Ga0315913_1009409_pt1 | contig 11465 bp, 10 predicted proteins | sample MpolsnodulesMG_FD_207736 | JGI IMG/M metagenome (GOLD analysis project Ga0315913, IMG submission 207736) | Medicago polymorpha root nodule microbial communities from Los Angeles, California, United States - small nodules | ecosystem: Host-associated > Plants > Roots > Nodule | place: USA... | reverse complement strand
CCCTGTAGGATTTTGCAAGTATTCGACAATTGGTGTTAGCCAATTGATAAAATCATTGAACTTTATTTTAGTGATTATGTATCCTGAATCAATTTGTGCTAAGTCATTTGCTTCTTGATTTTCAATCCCAGGCACATGTTGAATGTTTTCCCGATCGAAACGTTTCAATAAAGCAGTGGTAGTGGCAAAGTAAATTATTAAATTTTCTTTAACACATTTATACTCTTTTGTCAATTGTTTTATGACTAATTTAGAATCACCTTTAATTTCGACATCTTTTGCTCCCAATTCGAGTAAGATCTCGAGTCTTGCTATCAAGGCTTCATATTCGGCCTCAATATTAGAGTGAAATGCCAACTATTTTGTATTCAGGCGAAATGATTAAAATTCCAACTCCAGTGCCATTTTTATGGCTGGAACCGTCGAAATAGAGCTTCCAAGGTTGAACATCCACAAAGTTTAATGGTTCTTAAATTACGGAATAATCAACAAAGAAATCAGCAATAATTTGACGTTTCACATATTTTAATGGCTGATAGGTCAATGAATATTCTATAAGTGCCAAAGCTTATTTACCTACTCTGTTGTGTAGTATTGGCTTCGACAGCATATGCTTGATTATGTCAAACTGGGAATAAACATAAACATCGATAGGCTTTGTATATTTCTTAAGTTTAGTACATGAAAAGTACAAACAAAGGCACAATTTTTCACTTGGATGATACCTTGTTTCAGCGTCATTCAGAACCCAACTAAGATAATAAATGGCTCTTTCTACGCCATTTTCATCTTCTTGTGCTAGCATACTTCCTATAGTATTATCTGAAGCAGCTATATACAATTTCATTACTTTATCCCTAAGAGGATGTAACAAAATAGGATGGTTCATCAAGTAAGCCTTGATGACATCGAATGCTTTTTGATGTTCTGGTTCCCATTTAAAAACATCTTCTTTTTTCAGCCGCATTAGTGGTGAGAAAACATCAGTTCTGCCAATTAGATTCGAAATGAATCTTCTGAGAAAGTTGATTTTTCCCAACAAAGATTGAAGCTCTTTCTTTGTCGAAGGCGGTTTTGTCTCCAAAATTGCCTTTGTTTTGTTTTGATTAATTTCAATGCCTTTTTTATGCACAACAAAACCTAAGAAGTTGCCTGCATGCACACCAAAATCACATTTCAATGGATTCATTTTCAATCCATATTTTCTCATTCTTTCTAACGATCTTTGAAGTTGGTCTAAATGATCCTTCTCAGCAGATGATTTAACAACAATGTCATCTATGTAAATTTGCATAAATTGTCCTATAAAATCATGAAACATAGAATTCATTGCTCTTTGATAGAAATCACCAGCATTTTTTAGACCAAAAGGCATTATTATCCATTCATAACAACCTAAAGCCCTTGGACATCTAAAAGCAGTCTTAGATACGTCTTCTTCAACAATGTTTATTTGATTATACCTAGAATAGTCATTTAACAAGCTTAAATATTCATGGCCTGTTGCAGAATCAACAAGCATTTCTGCCACTGGCATAGGGTATTCATATTTTGGGGTAGCTAAGTTTAAGTCTCTAAAATCTATACAGACTCTAAGAGTCCCATTTTTCTTAATAATAGGAACAATATTAGCTAGCATATCTACATACCTTGCAGTTCTAATGAAGTCGCATTTCAGCAACCTCTCGATTTATTCTTTGATCTTCGACTGGATTTGTGGTGCAAACCTTCTTGGAGTCTATTTCACTGGCTTTTTGTCAGGTCGAATTGGTAACTTAAGTTCTACCACATCTCGACTCAAACCTGGCATTTCATTGTAATCCCAAGAGAAACAGTCTTTGTATTTCTTCAATAATTTGAATTTGATGTCTTTGTCAATCTTGGTACTAATATAAGTTGGTCTTTTTATTGAACCATCACCCAGATCAACTTCTTCCAAAGGGTCCTGATCCTTCATTTTCTCAGTTGATCCCTTTGGATCTTTCTCGAAACCCAAAGGTTCATTATCATAGATACAATCTAACCTTTAGCTTTCAATCAAACTGAATCGAAAATCATCATCAGCATCTTTGGTTGATCTTTCTTGTTCTATCTCGGCTTCCAAAGCCGCTTTTTCGTTGTTTTCGGCCACAAAAGCTGTAATCTTTTCCCAAACATTTGGTCTAGTCGTCATCAACGCTGACATCTTCCCACCCAGACGGTGAGACTCCAATTTCAGGATGCCCTAAGGATAGGGTTCTTTCATACATAGAGGCTGTAGTCCTCATCATATCATCTTCAACACATTCCTTCTTCCAAATGAAACCATCTCTTGGATGTAATTTCATTGACCAAAGGAAACGGCCATGGTTCTCATAACCAACTACAGACATAAGGCATGGCCCAATTCTTGCCAATTGCTTGTCGAAGGTTTTCTTTGTGATGTTTGCAACTTCAGCCACGAAGTAACTTTGGTCTGCTTCGATGTTTTCCAGCAAGCCATTTTCCTTCCAAAGAGAGTCTTTGGTGCATTGTTGAAGGAACAGCTCCAACACCATGTATCCACTCTTTGCCAAGTAGCAAATTGTAGTTAGCCTCTGTTCAACAGCACTGAGGGAATTTCAAGATTTCCCTTCGTAGTTGCAAAGAACTACATTGTATGGCTTCAAATTAGTTTCTGATAAGCCAATCTTTTTTAAGAGATAGTACGACAATAGATTTATCCCAACATCATTAATCTTAGTCTGGATGAACAAAGGTCCAAGATGATGTTGCATGTGTGATCAGGTTTTTCGAACATAGCTTGTTAGCCTTCTACACAACCATTATCCATCACGTAATAACATTTTGGCTGGTGAGCCGTCATTTCTTCGATGAAATCCTCTTCATCTTCCGTAACCTATGATATAACGTCATATTCAAATGGGAGCATTGATACGACAAGAATTATATTGAGGCTGGCTTCGGAATCAGTGAAATTTGAAGTTAGTTCTTCATCTTCGACTGAAAGGCCTTTCTTCACAACTGAAAGTGGAGGAAATATTCTCTCAGTAGCAAGCTTTCTAAATGCGTCGAAGAAAGTTGGTTCTTGGCTCTTTCCTCTGTCAACATTTTTCTCAATGTTCGAAACATCCTTGAAGGCATCATTCTTCTTATGACGCTGGAACCTTCGCCATTGAGTTTTTGTCATAGGATTTCTTCCTTTATAGTTGACGTTATGGAGGAACCTCTTCGAATCAGATGTTTCTTCTTGTTTTTTATCAAACATCTCATTCTGATTGTTATATCCAATATTTCTCTTCCCACCAGAAGATACCCACTGCTCAGTCAGAGACTTGTGATTAGGCTTCTTACCTTCAGAAAATATCCATTGATTATTTGGTGATTTAGAGGGAGGAGTGAAAGTTTCTACTGGACCCTTCTTCTGGTTTGCAATTGGGGATGTGTCTTTGAAAGGAATGTTTGATTTGTCAAAACTAAAGTTAGGCCTTTTGTCAGCCCATTTTCCTTTTCGCTTCGTTTTGGGTTGAAAGCCTTTAACATTCTTCGCAGCTTTCTTGTCAAAAATGGCGCTACATCTGAGACACAGCATAACCGGAGAACTAGAAATCTTAAATCTGTTAAGAAAATCAATGAGATTTTCTTTAGCTTTTGGAAATACCACTTGTATTTTTTCTTCATACTGATCTTCAGTAATTACCGTATTAGCACATCTATGGCCTCCAGTAACCATTTCGACATCAACCTTTGGACCATCAGTAGCCGCTATAGGATCGATCTCGGATATTTCCACCATGTTCAAGCCTGCAACTTCCAGGTACATGGAATCTGATCTCACCAAAGGATCATCAACTTGCATAGGCTGCTTTAGTTTGTCTCCAAATATTAGCCTGCCTTCGTTTAGTGCTTTTTGCACTGAGTCCTTGAAAACCACGCAACGAGATGCCTGATGACCAAAATTACAATGGAATTTACAATATCCTCTTTTTTGCCTTTGCTCAAGAGGAGGTAATTTCAAACCATTCGGCACTATCATTATGCCTTCTTTGACCAACAGATCAAAAATCTCATCACATTTGGTGACATCAAATGTGTAAGTTTTAGACACAAACTTGTCATTTTTTGGTTCCTCGGGATTCTTCCAATTGGAAGGTTTCATCAATCTACATACGAATGGGGGTCCTAGTTGCAGTTCAGCGATATTAACTTCGCTTTCCTCGACAGGACTTCAACCTGAAGGTGAGAAAAACACAAGAGAGGGGCGGGGGTTGAATTGTGTTAGCTTTTTTTTCGTTTTCTCTTACTGAAGTCACTAATCAGAAGTAGATAGAATTCAACTTCTGATGTGATAATCAGAATCTAAATGCAGCGGATAGAAACAGAGAGAGACAAAAGAAAGAAACAAAACAATTATACAGGTTCCTTCCACAAACCGGAAGTAGTCCTGTCCCTCTTGCACTTCCAAGGAGAGTTCACTAAAATGTAATATCTGATTACAACTGCTCACTGCTACAACTAGCAAGAGACTTCAAATTACTCAAGCACAACTGCAAGAGATTTCCTATGCTCAAGAACACAATCAAGAGACTTCCTATGCTCAAGCACAACTGCAAGAGACTTTTATTCAAACAGAATTACAAAGAAATTTATTTGAGGTTGAACACTTGATATACAATCAGTGGTGTTCACAATGCAAATCAGATACAAACTCTTAAGACTCTAGAATTTCTAAGATATGAACTTTGATAAGAAATTCTAAGTGAACTTTTGATGTGAAACAATTTCAGCAGAGTTTTGGCACTTGTAAATTGTTGTATCAGTCTTAACTTTTCAAACAGCAGGTCTTCACTCCTTTATATAGAGGTGTGAAAGATACGTTGGAAATTTCCAGCACATCAAATAGAGTCGTTTGAAACTTGATCAAATCACCAATGATCTTATGCCTGATTTGGTTATTGTCCTATGAAGGATCAATTTCAAATTCATTCCAAGTCTGGAGGAACACCGTTGCAGGCACAGCTGTTAATCTTATACTAGCAGACACAAAAACAGAGTAGAGGAGATAGTGGTTGTACACTTCGTACAAATGTCCTTTTTCAACGCTCTCAACTGAATAAGCTTCCAATGCCTTCAAATCCATTTGAATTAGTCGTTGTTTTATTCTCCCAATCTTCTGCAATGATAGGCGTGATTTAATCTTCATTTGAACAACATTTTGAAGTTCTTCAGTCTTCCAGCTCCTGATGATCTTCAGATGCTTCTGATGACGTCAACTTCTGGTGACCAGCTTATGAGGAGAGTGCTTCTGATGACGTCAGCTTCTTCAGAACCGCTTGTCTTCAGAACCTCTTTTCTTAAGATGTTTCAAGCTTCCTTCTTGTTGATTCCATTGCTCTCATTTGTTCTTCCAGAACCTATGATTTAAAGAGACACTAAATTTTTGTCTATGGTCCTGCACACTTGAACAAATATTAGCATATCCAATTGACAATTTTTAATACATTGTTATCATCAAAACATAAAGGGTAATGCTAAACACATTTTGTTCCAACACAACCAACGTCGAAATCTTGGTTGTTGTCATTAGTATCGACATAAGTAACCTTCTCTTTTTTGCCACCATACTTGTTAGCCCTTTCTTTTTCAGCTTTAAGTCTTTCGACTTGTCGGACTCTATCTGCTAGCTGTGCTATATTTCTTTCGAATAGAATAGTCTAGACCGCCAGCAGCCATTTCGACTAATTCATGTTCAGGCACTTGAGTAAAACATCTAGCTTTGAGAAGCCTGAATCTATTCAAGTAATCGTCGATAGATTCTGTCGTTTTACGTCAAACACTTGCCAATTCTTTGAGACTGATCTTAGATTGTCCCATGTATAATTGTTCATGGAAAGCCTTTTCTAATTGACTCCAAGTAAAGATGGACCCTGGAGGCAACATTGTATACCAAGTAAAGACATTCTTTGTCAATGAACATGGGAAAAATTTCATTCTCAAGTTCTCATTGTTTGTTATGTCATCCGCTTCTGTCAAGTAACGAGCGATATGTTCAACAGTGGATTCATTAGTTTCTCCACCAAATTTGGTGAATTTAGGGATTTTCCAACCCCTAGGTAATTCCTCCATTGTCACATACTTAGGTAAAGGTGACACGAAATTAGGTCTATGCAGACCCAAATTGAATCCATTTTGAGTCAAAAGGGTTTCGACTACGTTGGCAATATTGTTTTGACCATAAAATTAAATTGTTGGGCTTGCCTAACTAATTGATCAGGATTTTGGTTCCTTTGAACCAAAATTGGAACTCTTTCCTACACCCCTAGCGCTGATGGTTCGACCACAGGTTGGGGCACTTGAGTGATAAGATTTCCTGCATTAGGTCTATTGACATGCATTTCAGCAGGCCTATGATTCTGAACTTGAGGTATTTGCACATTTCGCCTTGGAGGAGCGCCAAAGAAATCAATGATTCGCCCCATCTGGTTTGATAGTGCCAAATAACTACTATGGGTATCCCTAATTAAAGGGTTAAATATCGTTCCAATTTGTGGAGTCAGCATATTGACCATTTCATGGTTACTATCTTCCATTATTTTAAGGCAACCAAGGAAGCATAGGTTTAAAAAACACTCGGCCTAGGATAATAAAACTAAGGGTGAATCGTATTTAAATTCTCTAAAACAACATGTGGACTATTATGGAGGCCATCATAAAAGATGAAGGCATTATATATTTTTGGTTCCTAAGATTTGACGAATCAAAGGACCATGGATTTTGAACTAACGGATTGCCAAAATTCACGTTAGATTGTGTAACCGCTACAACCGTCGAAGATGTAACGGGAACGGTTGATGATATATTTGCGCCATGGGATGGCGTTGTATGTGGACTTTGTTGTGGATTTACATTTAATGGTGAATTATCCATATATGCCCTTGTTGGGCTTGATGGTGGCTCATTACTGCGAGTAGAACGTACCATTTCTGTGAGTTTCTTTCTACTCCTCAAGACCATACACACAAAAAATCACCGAAAGTTGAACACAAGGAACGACTTTGAGTAAAAACACAAACCGTCCCACTGGGCATGCCAATTTGTTTACCCTGGATTTTGGTAAACTACTGAGTTGGTTTTAAGACAAGGGCGAGTGAGATCAGCCAGCAAATCTCAAGACCGTTTGTGTTTGATTGTTCAACTTCGTCTGGTGACTATTCTAGCAAACTATGAATATAACCGTCGAAATCCAGAAAGAGGGTGAGACCCGTCGAGATTATCTTCAATGGATCGATGCAAAAGCTTTAAAGGATTAAAAAAAAAGTAGAAAAAAAAGAGTCTAAAAAAGAGATTAAACTAGAATTGCATTAAAGTAATGAATGTAAAAAGGTGGGTACACAGATTCATACATTATGGCTTGTTTACTCGTTCTCCTTGTGTGTGTGCGGATAGTTTAAGTGTGTAAGCTTTCAGTATGTTTGAATTGTGACCCGTTTTCCATAGAGGAAAATGCTACTTTTATTTATTAACTGCTTAAAGACACGTTCAAGACGTAACCGCTAATAACTGCTACAGGCATATTTAAATTCCAAATAACGCCTCTTCAACGAGAAACCGCCATTTAGTTCCTCTCTTCGATGCCAACCGTCCTTCGACATTTTCTTCGCTCCGTCGAACCATCCTCTCGATCAGCACATCTTCTGGACTTCTCTTCGACAGTCGAACTTGAGACTTGAGCTTGCTTCATTCTCTTCGAATCTTAGTTCAAACTTCTTTGACCACATTTATTATAGCTTGTTGAAAATACAAGCTAACAGCCCTATATCCCACTAGATTACGCTCTAGACCGAGAGTTCCTCACCTACGTGTCCAGATTATACGTTGTGGACTACTCTGATGGTTACTCCCGTCCCTCTAGGGACAACTGTCTAGGTGAAGGCTTATCAGCCAAAACCCTACTTATCCATCATATATACCCAAACTTAGTCACGCGTCAAGTATGACATTTCTTACCCATAAAATGGCCGCATTCTCTCTTGAAGCCCTTACTGACTTGGGCTTCGGAGCACATGCCGGATCTCACCCGACCAAGCATCTTCTTAGGTCCAATCGGATGAATAGTAATTTAAAACATGCTTTTAAACAAACTTGATCATTAATGTATAATTACAATAATTTAAATTTAAGGTCACCTTATAAACTGGTCCATAGCCTCCCTCTCCTAACTTTTTGTCAGGGGAAAAGTCCATAGTTGCTTCCAAAATTGTTGTATAGTTAAACACTTTTATATCATGTCCTTTAAAATCGTCTTCAAGATCTTTGATATCATAGGATTTTTGTCTTTTAGTTTTCTTCTCTGCATAGCCAGAAAAAAATAAAGAGATATAAAGAGAGTAAAAAAGGGATTAGATTTAAAAAAGTATGTAGCAGACTATTTTCCATGTTTTTCGGTACCTTTAAGCCCATACTTTTGTTTCTTTATTACTAGGAATATGATGAATAGGCATATCATGAGTAAGGCAGCTGCTATTCCTGAACTTATCCATATCCACCTTTTTTTACCTGCATTGACTATAAAGAATATATTTTTGTATATTATTTATATTTTGGTCAAAATTATTAATGGAAATTACATTTTTGTTTTCATAAAACTTATTGTAATAAGTATATTTTGTTTAGTATCAAATTAATGGTGATTCAAGTATATTTGTCTCAAACTTTTATTATTTTAGTATCAAAAGTTTTAGAAAAGGTTGTTTTGTAATTCTATATATTATGTCTAATGGTTTAATATAGAAGAAATATAGATACATTATGTCATTGATCGGATGTTAATCAAAGACATAATATCTCTAAGTTTCATCTAGAAATAACTATTGCTCCTTTTAGAAAAGAAGTGAAAAATGACTACCGAAAAAAGAAAATATATTAATTTGTACCAATATAATTAGAATTTTACTATATATATATATATATATATATATATATTAAAGCGGTCTTTATAACAATTGAGTTTCGTAATTAGTCGTTTTTTTTGTTTTTTCAAAACAAAAAAAAATCTGTCGTTTTTTTTAAATGAAATGTAATTAGTCGTTGACACACTCGTTGCTAACGTCAATGATCGATTTAGTGTCAAATAATCAACAAAATACAAACACTCCTGATTTTATACACTCTAAAAGCAGGAAAAAATGAGGGGAGTAATGCATTGTGCTCCTAGCGCACCACCTCCTGCGCCTAGCGCAGCTCAAGCGACCGACCAGTTCTTTACGCCTCGCGCAGATCCGATCTCATGCGTCTAGTGCACTGTCCATACATAGGAACCCTTGAAATTCCAAATATGTTATGCTCCTATACGCATAGCGCATGGGAGAGTAACTAAGACGATATTTTCCAAATCCAACATGAGATTTTAAGGCATATATTCAAAATACATTTGCAAAAGTGGTTTGAAATAAATTAATAGTAAATTTTTGTTAGATGTCGTTATAAAACTAGTTGAACATTTAAATCCAATGTAAACATAGTAAGATTTACCATGGGTAACGTTTGGGGCTGCCTTTGTTGGCTTTACCAAGACATGAAAGTTACCATTGTCCCCAAAATTAAGATCTTTGGTTGAACTCCAAGAATAGAATATACATCCAGTGCCATTGGCAAAGTATTCTTTGAATCCAGTGCAATTACAATTTCTCCAACAAAATGCCTTGCAATCACCGTAGACATGAATTGCATTGTCTTCAGATGTTGCATTGTCGTAATCGGGACTACCAATCTTTGTCTGGAACATCTCACCAGGTTCCCTACAAGTTGGTTTATCCTCCCATTTTTGGCACCCTCCATCACTATTATATCCATAACACATATCCGCATTAGCTATCTCTCCTTCAGTACTCCATAACTGCCCCGTAGGGAATAATTCCCATCCTATAAACTTCTTAACATTTGCTTCGAACGCAAACGAGTCTTCATCCATGTTAGAGACGATCACATATCGATACCCACGTTGAACCTCTTCTGGAATGTTCTCGAATAATCCGTTGCTTCTAAGTTTTCCGCTTTTCCAATACAGTTTGCCACGATATTTAATGTTCAATTCGCCTTCTTTTGGTTCCCATTCAAGACTAAATTCACCCGAACTTACGAGGGAATCAGTAATCATTGAAACTAATGACCAATTATGTCCTGTTTTTCGGTTAACACCTAACTTCATTGTTGGGATCATAGTGTCTGTGGGATAATCAAAACTCTGCCATAATATACTCTTTGTCCCATTTGGGTGCATTTGCTGAAGCACAAAGTTACCGGTGTCTAACATAGTGGCGACAGTGTTGTTTACAGGTTGAGGTGAAGAGTAAATGATGATTGGTAATTTCCTATTTTGAAATTCTATTTTGAGCACACCAGAGTAGTCTAATGATAGAACTGCTGAATTAATGGGGTGATTTCTATCATAAGTCCACACTACATTTATTTTACCACCCGCAGTATTAAATATACATAAGTATCTGTCGTTGTTATAACCATCTGAATTAGCAAAAGAAAGATAATACTTGCCTTGTTTAGAATGCAAAATGAACGAGTTATTCATGGTATCGCCAGGCTTCAAACTATCACTTTGTGCTTTAACAAGAATAGTAGCAGCACCAGTACTCCACCACAACCATAATAAGTATATGATACTCAACACAACTATCTTTTCTATTGTAATAATCATGATGGATGTTGCTGAGTGAATAGTAGTTTATGTGCAAGACGTTGCACATATAAAAAGAATACTCACCAAGACATAAGAAATGTTGTTTCAGTTTTATGTTTGGTTTCTTCCCAGTATAATTTATTGTTATTTATTAACAAATTTATACTTCAACTATCCAAACATAAATCATTTTATCTTCGATCACTTTTAATCATAATTAATTTACTCAAAATCAACTCTTGATGCATAACCAATCATAGACCACATCTTTGAACTTCAACTCTTTTGGATAGGAAATTTGCAAACAAAGTAATCAATTGGCTCTCTTAAGATTTCATGTTCCACATAATCTAATCAAACCAACATTTTCTTTAATTTTCACTACAAAAAGTTCGACAAGTGTTACCTTCCTCCAACACTTCTTTTCTAAAGAAAAGAAAAATAAATCAGATTACTTTATTAACACAATTATTGAAGGGTATGTATATATGTGGTCTATAATATAGACTTCACACATAATTTATTAAATGAACCTAAAGAATAAAGTTTTGTTTATAATAGTGAACGGAGGGTGTATTAAGGAAAGCTTATCTTCTCCTTTGCTTTTTTTTTTGGCTAAAGTGCACTTTTCACCCCTTAAGTTTATAAAGTTGCGATTTTGGTCCCCTATGAAAAAAAATGACAAAAGTGACCCCTATGTTTAGGGGAATATGCTCTTTTGACCCCCTAACATAAGGGAAATATGATCTTTTGACCCCTTATCTTCTCAAAAAGTTGCGATTATGGCCCCTTG
>Ga0315913_1009404_pt1 | contig 11467 bp, 3 predicted proteins | sample MpolsnodulesMG_FD_207736 | JGI IMG/M metagenome (GOLD analysis project Ga0315913, IMG submission 207736) | Medicago polymorpha root nodule microbial communities from Los Angeles, California, United States - small nodules | ecosystem: Host-associated > Plants > Roots > Nodule | place: USA... | reverse complement strand
GTCCAGGCGTGTATTTTCCTACAAAGAGTTGGCGTTAGATGTGAAAAGCATAATCGAATGATTCTTCAGTATTTGTGAGCTTTTCGTAGGATAACTTGCAAACCAAGTAATCAAAGTGCCTAAAATGTACAGTCTATTTAACTCCTTTTTGACACTTATCAGTTTACCCCTTGTAAATATAAAACTTTGTATTCCAACTTCGCAATTTGAAGATTCTTTGATTTTGGACCACCTTCATGAATTTTGACTGTACAAGATAGATGATGACAAGGGGTAAACCAAAATTGTCTCAAATTATAGCGGACGAAAGTACCTAAAATTTTGAAATTTTGTGTCATGAAGGTCTAAAACCAGATAATATTAAATTTACGAGGGGGTAGACCAAAATTCGTGAATATGGAAGGGGGTTAACGTCACGTAACCTTTTTTTAATTAAATCAATGAGGTGTAGAGACATCACAAGAGAAGAAGTTATTCAAGCAATGACGACGACGACAAGATATTTGATGTTTTTCAAGCAATGATGTATTGTTTTTATTTCAGTCCATGTAATTATATTTCTTCCCAAAACCGGCAATTCCATGGGTGTTTATAGTCATTTTAGTGTGAAATCATGTAAACCGACAAATCAAGACATCACATGGAGTTATGAAGGCAATAGAATGAAGAGAACATGAGTTTAAGAAGGTTTTTGAAGGAGATAAAATATGGGAAAATAACGTTCCAAGATGAAAACATGGAAGACGATCACTCAACGAACAAAGAAAAACGACATTTTTTAGCTTATTTCCTGCCTCATGTGCCCCAGAGTGTACCCTAGGTACATGGAAATGTCCATAAGGCACATACTTGCTTCTCCATGTTCCCCAACAGGCGCCCGAGGTGCATGGCTACATGTATTTTTGCCTTCTGACTTGTTTTTTAAAGCTGGATCACGTGGAAAACCTAGTTCTAAACTGGCTTATAAATAGAGACCCCTGCAAACACTTTTATTCATTCATAAACTTGACGGTGCAAGGTGAAGGAAACGAGCAATACAAGAATCAAGGAATAACTAGGGTTTCCCCTACTCCCCTCTTGGGTAAGTTTTGTAATTTCTTGTTAATGTTTTCTGTTTCCATGTGCAACTAAACTTCCTCTTGTTAAGGTTCTAAAGATAAACCTATATTTATTTGTTGGAATCAATTAAAGCAATTTCTTTATTTAGTTATCAATTAAGTCCTATATAATTTTCAATTTTTCTAATATATATATATATATATATATATATATATATAATGATTATGGGCCCCTGGACACAAATAAACCCTTATTGTATCTAGTAGACCTTGAAGTAGATAAAATAGCTAGTCACAAGGAATGGGGGTTTCGAATTGTGACACTTTTGAAATTAAATCTGTAACTTAAAATTGATTCTCAAGTTTTGGACTTGAAATAGTTAAGTTAGTAAATAGATGAATCTGTTTGTGTGTGTAGTGTATATAGTAAATAAAAAGTATAGGGAAGAGAAGAACACACAAAGGTTTATAGTGGTTCACCCAATGTGGGTTAGTCTACTCCTCACAATCTTGTGAGAGTTTCCACTATGATGCTTGAAATAAACTCTCAAATCCGACACCTTACAATCTTGTTCATCTGAACAACTACAACAACTGTATTCTCTAAGCCTTAGCAGGCTTACACTTTACTTGCTAAGTTACCCACTTAGACTTTTAGTCCTTCTGCTCAAACTAACACTTTAGTACCCCTAAAGCTAGATGAGACTTTCTTTAAAATGAGTTGGAGTTTGAATGATTGAAATCAGACAAGAGGAGAAAGAAGAGAAGAGGAAGTTTATCTTTGAAAATATAAGAAAGAGACTTGATTCACACTCTTAGAGATTTTAATAATCCACTGAGTTGATTTGTGAGATCAAGTTTTGCTAAAGCTTCAAACACTTTTTATAAGTTGTTTTCTTGTATGCTTTTGCAAGGCGTAAGTAATGTTGAGCCTCCCAGTCCTTTTTATAGAGTTTCTTGACCTCTTGTAGTCGTTGGATAGTGGCTAATGGTCTTGTGCCATGTGTCCTGGGGTCCACCAACTTTTACTTAAAAATATAGGTGAACATTCTGAACATCAGAATGTTGTTATGTTCTTGAGAATTTATCTTAATGTCGTTGTGATCATCGCAATCTTTATCTAGGTTTATCATGATCTTCATATGGGTTCATCACACATGAATGTATGATGAATTTCTAGGTTCATCAGATGCGTGTCAGATGAATTTATGGGCTTTGTCCATGAGTAGTGTCTTTGGCACATACTTCAGAATGTTGCTGGACAATACCTTTGTCAGATGAATTTATGGGATTTGCCTTGGAATGTGTGCATGAGAGAGAAAAGTGGATTTGCATCTTCATGCCCATGCTTTGAGGGATTGTGTGGTCCATGTACTGTACCAACTCCCATACATGTCTAATTCTAATTGAATGAGACAAGATCTTCTTTTTGCTTTTGCTTTTCACTTTTCACATTTTAAAGAATTTGCTGATGTAAACATTCTGAACATCAGAATGTTCCTTTTGTTTCACTTAGGATGAATTGTAAGACTTCCATTTGATATAATCAAATCCTAATTGTGAAACAACAATGAAGTGCAGTGTTTGTAACATCTAGGATGATATTCTTATTGAAATATTCTCAGTACTTCAAATGTTCATAGTTTTAAATGAACATTGAAGATCCTTTTTGACATTAATCTTGTAAATGCCTTTATTGCTTGATTGATCTATGCCAATGTACTTTACTGAGCATTTATTCATGTCACGTGTGTCTTGCATGTTCTGGATAATATTCATGAGCTTCTGGGCTTGTATAAGAGCAACCTTCTAAACTCAGCTTGAACATTCTGAACTATGAGCAACATTCTGAACTCAGAGTTAATTAGTTCATAAAACCAAACGTCCTTTGATTTCTTGTATCTTGGTATGATTTAAATCTTGGTCATGTCTTAGTTAAAACACTCTAGAGCACAACGTAAATACCAAGAAATTAATCAAAGTCCATTAATTCCTTAATCATCAAGGTTTATTATCTTTAAAATTAATTAGGGATTTTGCCTCAACAATCTCCCCCTTTTTGAAGATGATAAACCTATGATTTAAGATTATGAATTTTGATTATATAAATGAGAAGTTTCAGAGCTGAAAATTTATTTTTATGCTCCCCTCATTTTTATAAATCATTATAGTGAGTTTTTAATAACTTTAAAAAAAAAAGCTCTCCTCATTTTTATAATTGATGGCATAAATAAAAACATGCACAATTGAACCAAAATCATTTTCATTCATTGATGTCATACATTCAATATAATTACATGATTCATATGGTTCAAAAACAAAAAAGAAATTCAAACTACAAATGATTAACCAAAAAAGGAAGTTTTAAGAACTCAAATAAATGTATAATCATACCATTTAAAACTAAATTAAGTTAAAAATAATAATGTCAAATGACAAATATGTGTGGGTTTTGGATTACGTTTCAAACCAGAGGACAAACACATAAAGTTGTTCTTCCATTAAGTTGTTTTCATTCTTATTCTTCCATTAAGCTTGTTTCTGATATATTTTGAAATGGTCAGTTCTCTATTGCCACATATTATGGCACTATTATGTTTTCTTAGTTTTACAACTATTGATGTACTATCTATTCATGATATTTTTTTTTTCTTTCCATTTTCTTTCTGTCCTTAAACTGTCCAAGATTTTGCAATGGTCAATTTCCTTCATAAATTCTAAGATCTTGATATAGGATTTGATTTGAGTAGGTAGGGATGAATGGTTCTGGTGAGCTATTCGAGGGACTGTACCATGTGATTGTTAGTGCCAATGATGCACCAAGCCACAATATCTTTCTATTACTTTTCATAGTGAAATGGTTTTTAATTGAATTGCACATCGCATGCTGTATCAATATCCTCATTTTGCATTTCATCCTAATTCTCTTAATTGATTAAACAAATTCACCTTAATTTAATGTGTCTAAGAATTTCTAATTTCACATGTAATTAATCTAATGATAATATTGGTTAAAGTTACACTGTACTCCCTCCGATCACTATTATAAATAAAATTTTACTTTTTAGATTATTGACAATCCTCGTGGAATCAATACTTTACTTACTATTTATTACTTGTTGCGATAGTGTATACTTACAATATGTATGCATGGGAAAAAGGTAACTATTTTCCTAGCATCACCCCTAAAATATTTCAAATTTCCCCTTGTCCTGACCTTTACGAGTGTTTTGTGATTCTACTGTTTAATTTGAGGTTTCTATTAAAGTAGTGAAAATATAGAAACAATGACCGTCTACAAATATATGTTGAAGAAAATTGTGGTAAATTAGGTCTTTGCTCTTGTAAAAATAGTAGACTATTTTCTTGCATCTACTATAAATATTATCTGGATTCGTCATTGATAACAAAAATTGATTTAATGTCTATATTTATTACCATGAATGTAATTCTTTTTAATTAATGAAAGGTGTACACGAATTTTATTTATTCAATATTTTACTATAGTAATTAACATTGTTTTTATTTTAGTGAAGCCTTAACCACATGACTTGCATGATATGTCGTGTCAAATTGTTGTATATGTGGAAGAAGCAACGTATAAACACAAATGGATAATCCGTAGGATATGAATGAACAACTTTCAAATAATTGGAAGAACAAGATTGTCAGTAGGGTGAGAAACACGAAAAAATAATATTCTTCAAACTAAATCTCAAAACTGACATTGATCCAGTAAATCGAGATTCGTCCCGCGAACAAGCTCCTTACACCTTTGCTAAAGCCTATACCTGTAACTTGCTATGTTTATCGTAATTTTGTTGTGGCGTGTGAATTTAGATCATCATCAACAACATCATTTTTTAGTGTTTGTTGAAGACCTTTACTAAAATAATTTGGAAAAGTTGTGACATGATTGAAATCGAAGTACATGTTGTTATTGTTTAAGATTGTTAAGGTTTGTTATTCAGAAATGATGTTGATGTTGAGATTTAGGTTTGGAAGATCACTTGGGAAGAGAAATCAAAGTTTACGTGAACAAGAACAATACAAAACACCTATTAGGTAAATCTAGATATCTTCTTCCATGTACATACTCATTGAGCATATCTCATCTACATTTATTTGAGCACTGCTCTTTACCCAAACGTTTTTGCTCATTCCCAAGTGAAATGACCAAAATACCCTTGTGTTACTTAAGTCACGCTAGTGTATAATTTACGTGAGTTAAAATTCGTTACGTGAGTTAACTCACGCTAGTGTTAATTTACAAATACTGGAGCGTGAATTAACTCACGCTAAATAATATGCAATTTTTTTTCCGAATTTAAATAATTATTCAAATGGTAATATAAATAAATAATTATTCAAATGGTGATATAAATAATAACCATGCTAATAATATAAATGGTAATATAAATTCTCAACAATTACATAATAAAACTTCATTTTATTAATAGTTCGATACAATTACATAATAAATAATTTGATACATTTTATTGGAATAAAGTAAATATGCTTCTTTGAGGTGAAAATATACCAACTTAGGGTAACAGAGGATCAAGGTCGGTGGTAAAAGAGACCAATCATCTTGGGGCAAAAAGACATCATCCATTCGGGGTAAGTGTAAATATGGTTCTTTTTATACCCCAAGAAAGAGCCTTTTTACCCACAGTAAAAAGATTTTGGGGTAAAAAGAAGCAAATTTACATTTACCCCGAGGGTTGACCTCTTTGTGCCCCAAGTCGGTTGGTCTATTTTACCCCCTTCCTTGACCCTTTTTTACCACTAAGTTGGCCCCCAAAAAAGTTAAAAGAAACTAAAACTATAAAGGTGAAAGAGTGAGGAGGAGAAGAGAAGGTATGGTGTGGGAAAATAATGAGTTTTGGATGGGCTATTTATATGGAGAATGGGTAGCATAGGTTTTATTGGTACTAAATGCAGTCAAAACATTCAAAAAAACGTGTAAAAATGAGTTAAATTGAAGGTTGAATAACTGACCAACTTCAAAAAAACGTGTTCTTAAACAAATTCCACCGCCAACTTAGCGTGTGTTAAGTCACGCTAGTGTTAACCTTGGCGTGAGTTAAGTCACGCTAGTGTTAACCTTGGTATGAGTTAAGTCACACTAGTGTTAAACTTTGCTTGAGTTAAGTCATGCTACTGTGGCCGGTTGTTACACGCTTTTGTTAATTTTTGCATTTGTCTTATGATTGCGTATTTAATTAATAAATTCCAATAAAGTAAATAAATAAATAAGAATAAATTTAGCGTTAATTCGAATAAAAATTGCGTATTCAATAAATTCGAATAAAAGTTACATTACATTACATTCGGGAATTCAGCGTTAATTCGAATAAAAATTGCATATTGAATAAATTAGAATAAAAGTTACATTACATTACATTCAGGAATTTTCCTTTGAACTACAACAATTATCTTACCCCTGAATAGGGTAAATTCAAACTTGCTAAACAACAGCTATCAAGCATTCATCCGAAAGTTTTATTGTTTCATTCAAAAGATTAAATTCTTGTTAGTTTGGTTTAGATGATGGTATTCAAGTGCCAAAAGAATGAGGTCCAGTCCGTCACTTCAATACATTCATCTAACTCAAACTAACAAGAACTTAATCTTTTGAATGAAACAATAACACTTCCGGGTGAATACTTGGGAACTGCCGTTTAACAAGTTTGAATTACCCCATTCAGAGGAAGACAATTGTTGTAGTTGGAAGGTGCATTCCCTACCTAATCACGATCTTCTGGCGGAATCAAACTTTTGATGATATCTTCTGTTGATCTCAGCAACGTTACCCGCATATCGATCCACTAGAACATGTTGTGCTCCCAAAACATGTTCTTCACATTTTCGTTGTTCGTTAATTCCACCCAAGTGAATGATATTCTCCCTTCGTCGAGCGTTGGACGTTTATACCAAACGTATTCCACCCTCCTTGTGTCTCTGGGGTTGACTCCTTGGTTGATTCATTCAGATGATCTTTGAGACCTCTTAATGTTACACCAAGGCACCGAACCTTCAACCTCTGAGGTTCACCGCCGTTGAATTCTGCATGAACGTCGATCTACCCGACCATTGCTTCAAATCTACACAATAAGAAATTAAAAACAATCAATGAGAAACTCATTCAAACATTTCATCAAACACTTGGAGTGCAAATTATACATAAACCCTAAAAATGATAACTACAACATAAACACGCAAACATCTAAACAATTAAGCAATATAAGTGATTTACACGCAACATTGTATATTTTCTTGCAAAAAAAATCAAAATTTTAACAAAACCCTAAAGCTAAAAAAATCTAATCTAAGTGTAAAAAATCTAACATAATCATGCAAACATCAAAATATCATAACAATTAAGCACTATAAATCATTTACATGTAACATTCTATAATTTCTTGCAAAAAAGTCAAAATTTTAACAAAACACTAAACCTAAAAACACTAGTTTAAGTGAAAAAAAATCTATCATACCAATATAATTTAAGTGAAAATTTGCTTATTCTTGTTGTTGTAGTGTTGTTTGATTTGAAGTTGAAGGAATTTCGGATTGGATTAATTTGAGAGAGATTTGATTGGAAATGAGGAAATGAGGCTCTGCCTGAGCATATAACATCACGCAGCGTGAGTTAACCCACGCAACACAAGTTAACTCACGCCGAGGCAATACAAACATTTCACTTGGACATGAGCAAAAACGTTTGGATAAAGAGCATTTATTTTATGCAGTCAATCACAATTACGTGTTTGTTTTGAACCAGCTAGGAAACTCAAGCCCATATTCCCCCACACATCGGACAACCGTAAGCCCATACGCTAACCCACCAACAATCCCAATGGTTTTGACCATGTAAATTGGCTGAACCAGGTGAAGATTAGTATGTGATCGTTAGATTAGTAAATTCTCCCATACCAAAATTCAAACCTGAACCAAACGAGCTACACATCCTTTAATTCTTAACTCCTTTAATCTCTTAACTCAACCAAACAACTACACATTATCATCTTAAAAAGTATATTGTTTCTTCCTTTCTAAGCATTTATGAGCAATTCTTGTGAGCTAAAACTACAAGTGAAGAGGTGGGTACAATACTTTTTTTGATCAAGGGGGTGGGTACAATACTATGGTCATGCTCATTTTTTTTGAAGAGTTTTTTGTTTTTTACAAGTAAACTAATTAATTTTTTTTACAAGTCAACTAATTTTTTTTATAAAGATACGTATTTTTTAACAAATCAAACTAGTTCATTTCATTGAATAAATAGTTCGTAATACAAGGATGAATAAAATAAAAAACATAATATTTAATCCAAGAAACGACCGCTTTAACTAAAGTATGAGTATTCATATTTGTTTACAGCTTAGTAAACTTGACATAAAAGTAAATACAAAGACAACAAGCTTTTAATTTGTGAAAATAAACCACCAAACTTTGATATACTTGTGAATCATCTCATAAATCTGACATGCTCCAACTTTAGGTAACCTCTATGCTCTTAATTTTGATTATTGATTTAGAGTTAATGATCATGTATGTTCTTCTGTGAGTTGTTTTCATTCTAATTCCTTTCATTAAGCTTGTTTCTGATTGTTTACTGATGTTTTTGTAAACAAGAAGACTAGTTTTAAAAGTTACTTGTAGGATCAAACCAGAAATTCTAATACATGTTGTACAAAGTTTTTTCAGAAAATGTATGAATGTTCATCATATTTATAGTTTTCTATATGAAAAGGGTTAAGATAACTGTCTCTCGACAGGAATCAACAGTTGTTGTAGAATTAAAGTGCTAAAAACTTAAAGAATAAAAGACTTAGAATCTTTAAAGAAAAGTAAATTGCATTGCACAAATGAAAATGGTTAAGCAAATCACTGTTACATTCATTTTGTACTTGTTTCTCTCTCTACGCTGGTACTTTGAGTTTATAGAACTTTTGATAAATGATTTGTAACCCTCTTTTTCCTATGACAAACTACTATATATACATAAGAAAAATAATTGACAGACCAACGGTCAAAAACTAAATTCTTTCGACAACTTTGGCCTGTTTTCCACGTGTCTGGACCTTTAATCTTGCCTCTTTAATGAGAATTTGAATTCTTCCAGTCGAATCTTAGTTTGTCGAACTATCTTTGTCAAAATCTTTGTTCTTCATATTGTACTTAGAGGATTTTGTGGTTTTGACAACCATTTTACCTGTCGAAATGTTCACTTAAAACTATAGGCTTAACAGATATATTTTAAAATGGTCAATTCTCTATAGCCAAATATTATGGCCCTATTATGTTTTCTCTTAGTTTTACAACTATTGATGTACTACTTTAAATGCCCCAAAAGAGTTTGAATTTCAGCATTCATTCGTTCAATCATTGAAGAAACCACACTTCCTTGAGTTCTTTCTCCACCAGACTCAATGATGCTAATCTATATCTATCTACTTGAGATAGATCCGCACTTTGAGGTAAATCCGCATAAAGCTTTCCAGACCCTTCACCCTTTCCTCCATAGATTCCATATCAACTCTCATTGCCTCCACGTTGCCATTTGAAATCCAGAAACTCAAGAAACGTAGCTGCATTGTTTATCGCCCATTGTTTCATTTCTTCTTCATCAAAATTATTCCGCTCAGGCAACAAGTTTCTCTGTTTCAAATGCACAAAATATAGAAACATTATCAACCACTGACAAAATTATGCCATCAAAATGTATTAAATCTAATTCAAATGAAAACACTACTACTTGAAATAAAATCAATCAATTCAAAACAAAACTATAATAGATCAAGAAGATTATATCTTAATTTTATAATAATTATAATCTAAGACCAAATCATATTTTTATTCATACATACCTTTTCCCCATATTTAATCAAAGAAATCACACTCGTCGGAGATTTGTTTTGGACATTAGAGACTTGAACAATAGAACATATTCTGATAGCCAAATTGTAGGAGTGCCAGACAACATCAATGATTTTCATCTGATCAATCCTGAAAAGTTAGCCCATGAATTATGTTTTATCGACGCATTATAGATCTAGTAGCGAAAAAACAACAGTATGTTAAACCATATAAAAGATGCAAACTCAAAAACATAGATACAATCAATGACATAATAAGACGAATGACCTTAATTAGATTGAACAAATTTATAGAATTGATTTCACTAAAATGAAATCACAAAGAATGTATCCCCTTACATATCCAAATCAATTGAATGTTACAAATAATGTGAGCATATATATGAATTAGACGAAGAGAGAATGGGTACGAGCGCCGCCGATCATACTATGAAAGTGAAGCTAAGAACAAATTTATAGGAGTTCATAAGAGAAGATTTTGGGATTAGGTTAGGTTTTTTATTTTTCGGGTCGGCCCAACACATATCAAGGCTTAAGATAAATTATAAAATAAGTCCTTTCTATGAGACAATGTTGATCGTAGTTAAAAATTTAAAAATTTAAAGTTTTTAAAGATATTATTTATTTTAATTTTGATTATTATTAAAAAACCATAATGATCATAATGATTTACAGACAAAGACATACATATGCGCAATATTTTAAATTCACCAAGACGTAATTATTATTATTTCAAATAAATCTATGCGCTGTAGAGTCATAACAAGAGAAGAAGACATTCAAGCAAGGCTGGCACCCCAAATCCTTACAATTATCATTAACTGCTCAAAGATACTTATTATTGAAAATTAAGAAAAGAAAAATAGTTTTAGGGAGATTAGGCCAAAATACATGGGAACTGTTGGAATATTGATGTGATGTTGGATGAAAAATTGGAAGATTAAACATCAAGTAATTATATTTGATCTAATGTTGTGTGAATTGAAAAAATAGAGTGTAGGGTCCCACATAAAATAGAACACACACATTAGTAGTGTTTAAATAGTGGTATTTAATTTTAAATACTTGATAATGAAAAAATAATAGTAATTGTTATTTTTATTCGTGAGGATCACTTCCCATAAATTAATAAGAATTTAATAAAATTTCTTATATTTCCTTCATTCAAATTCAATAGTTTGTTTCCTCCACTTTTGTTGATTTTTTTCTTTTGATCTTATCCACAAGTGTTGTTGAACTGATTAATGGATAAACTCCATTTTAATCTTATCCATTAGAGTAACTGTTGTCGCAATTTTTGCTAAAACAGTTACAAAATCTCTATATAAATAGAGGACTTCACTCAATTCAAAAAACACACCAAAAAGTTTCATTGAGTTGTCGGGAACTCTTTCTCTCTTCTCCCTTTCTTGACTTGTGTTGACGAGTCTTTCTTCTCTTCATCTCATTTTTCTGTCCCTTCAGAATTAAGAGTGTTCTTAAGACCATAGTCCCTTTTCGGTTTAATGTCCCTTCAGAATTAAG
>Ga0315913_1009401_pt1 | contig 11469 bp, 12 predicted proteins | sample MpolsnodulesMG_FD_207736 | JGI IMG/M metagenome (GOLD analysis project Ga0315913, IMG submission 207736) | Medicago polymorpha root nodule microbial communities from Los Angeles, California, United States - small nodules | ecosystem: Host-associated > Plants > Roots > Nodule | place: USA... | reverse complement strand
CCAAAAATATGGTATTCTTATAACAAAATTTGTTATACAGTATAATTGAAAAAGAAGAAACAAACTATTCATAATATTTTAAACATTTTTTTATTTATTATGTTAATTCATAATAAATTCAAAGGTTTGTCATTGTGAGCTTAGCTCAGTTGATATAGACAATGCATAAATATATGTAAGGTCCCGGGTTCGAACCCCGGACACCAACAAAAAAATAATAAATTCAAAGTTTTGTACAATATTTTGCCAAGCAACTTTTAACTTAAAAATAACTTTAAAACTAAAAAAAATAAAGAAACCAAACAACTTTAGCTTTTTTCTTGAAGGGCTTTATTTTAACTTTGTTTTAAAGAAGTTTTTAGACCGAAAAAAAAAAAGCCTAGTCAAACGGTAATATAGAAAATTGATCAAAATGATAATAGTTCCTCAAGAAAAGCATAGTTGTATTATTTTTGCTCTCGTCTGCGTGTGTTGTGGGTTTTGGGGTGACACTTCAGTGACTTTGTGTTAGGTGATTTTGGTGATTTTAGTGTATTTTAAATGAAAGAGAGTGATGATTGAATGATTAAAATAAATTATTTTGATGAGAGAGAATTATTGGTTAGGAGAGAGATAGAGACGAAGGTATCAAAGCCAAAGGCACCCAAGTGCTATGCGTGTTTGTGATACGAGGAAGAGAAACATGGGAGTAAATTCTCTCAATTAAAAAAAAAATCAAAAAATAGTGTGAAGATTTTGATAGTTGGTAATGGAAAGATTAATAGTTAATAATGGAAGGAAATTGTACAATAATAGTCGACTCACAGTTCAAGAATAACTATAAGGAGTAGCCTATCGTTCCTCAACAGGGCAGTCCGGATAGTTCTATAGTTAAAATCTCCGCATTATCCCCTCAATTGTTTTCTAATTTAGAGATCAATTTTGAAGGAAATTGTACAAATAATAGTCGACTCGCAATTCAAGAATAACTACAAGGAGCAGCCTATCGTTCCTCAACAGGGCAGTTCGGATGGTTCTATAGTTAAAATCTCCACGTTATCCCCTCGATTGTTTTCTAATTTAGAGATCAATTTTGAAGGAAATTCTACAAATAATAGTCGACCAACCGACACGACATATGAGTGCTTTGAAGCAAATCATTTGTTGTATCAAGGGCGCTCTAACACTCCGTCCACATCTTTCTCCTTCCTTCATATAAACTCGTTACATAAATCTACGCCGATTAGAGTGGATGTCCTGGCACGATAAGGTCCACCCCTAGATATTGTTATCTAGGGTATAATTTAATCTCTTAGTCTCTGAAATGACAACTAACTTTGTCTCGATCCAATGTTGAAGCTGAGCATTTTAGCGTTGATATTGTAGTTCTTGAGTCTTGTTGGCATATGAACTTGTTTTTTTAGATACATTGTCATGTCACAAAGATTACTTTATTTATTGCGGTAGTGTAAATGTGATTTGTCTTTCTGACAACCCTTTTCAACATCAACGCGTTAAACACATTGAGATGTATATTTATTTTGTGCGTGGGAAAGTTGCTCGTGGTCAAGTTCAAGTATTATTTGTTCCACCTCGTTGCCAAATCATTGTCATCTTAATGAAAGGACTTAAATTGCAACTCTTTGATGATTTTCGAGATAGTTTGAACATTCGTCCACCTCCTATTTCAACCAAGGGGGTGTATTAAAATATCAAATATCTTTTATATTTATTTTACATATATCTAGGAGATTAATCACGTTGGTTGTAAAAATATAACTGATTTTCTACTAATGTGTTCTTTTTTGTGGTGGTCGGGGTTCGAACCCCGGACCTTGCATATATTATGCATTGTTCATACCAACTGAGCTTAACTCACGAGGACAATAATGTGTTGATTTGTAAATATATGCAAGATAATTATAAAAGTTTTTATTTTATTTTATAATAAGATCCAACAAAAGCAACCACCTTACACCAATTGTTGAAACAAAACGGTGGATTCAGATACCATTCATAAAACACACCCTTTTTTCTTAGTTATAAACCAAATTCAAGAAATTAATTTGACCTAACCTACCAAACACTCCACATCCGGGTTCTTAGAATTAAAATTTATCCCATTTCTCGCTTCGTAAATCTTCCAACTAGTTGCATACCAAATTAACGCGAACCCTTTCTGGTGTTTATTGTTCAAAGAGGTAGACTGATAATAGTTAAGAACTCAGAAGAGATACCACATTATCGACAAAATTATCCCCTTCGATCCATTTAACAATGTATTACCAAACTCAAACAAATTTTCACTTGCAAACACAGATGGTCTTCCACCTCTACGTGTCCCGAACACCAAACACAATACGAAACATACCATTGAGAAATATTCCCTTTCTAGATAAATTTGCCCTAGTAGGGAGTATACTAAAGACTAACTTCCAAAAGATAATATGAACCTTTTATAGGGAAAAACTCCCCCAAATAGCTTTCAAACCTCTCTGGATGCTCACACTCAGAGTTGAAGGAGGACAAAATGTGTCCTCAAGGTCCGACTTGACCAATAAAGTGTTGGAGTTATTGGTCATCCAGTTCCAAATACCACTCTCTTTGTTGATCACTCAAAGTTTGGGAAGGTCTATACAATTCTTAGGCAACCACATTAGTTCACATTTCCCCGTATGATCCGACAACATGTGCCTTAGTTCCATAAAGAGTTTTTTGATTGTGTACTGTTTGTCGAAGACTTAGTAGATCTCGATCTGCATGGTACCGATACAACATTTGGAAATATGAGATGGTATTTTACCATTTGACATACACATATCCTGCATGGATCGATGAGAAATACACCAAAGCCACCTGAACACGAAGTATTTGATGATATTGTTGTTGAACAACACGAGGCATACAACAGGCAGGCATGGCCAAACAATCAGGCCGCATTAGAGGCCGTGCCTTAGAGACAATGGTCAGTGGTCAAGTGAAACGGGGAAGTCCAACATAACTGAGTTTGGAGTAGATATTCATCTACCGTCAGAGAAGGTGTTAGGGGTGGGCATACTACTAACTAGTTACATGTGATAACTTTTGGATATCAATAATGCTAATTTTTTTAATTTATGTAGTTTCACATGTTTTGATTATATATGTGTTTATAATTTGTTTAGAGGCATGTTGCAAGCAATTTGTCAAAAAAATTGTGTTAACCGGCTATCAGATATATTGTCTACGTGCTAATACAATTTAAATTGTGTCAACTTATAAACTACAATTTATCTTTGAAATTAATCCAACGAAAAACCTTTTGAATTTTATAATCTAAAGTGGTAATATTTTTTTCGAATTATATTTTTTGAAACGCGTTGAAACAAGAACTGTTTTCTCAATTTTTAGGAAATTCAAATAATAAAATAAAAAAAATCATTTGGATTATACAATTGGCCTGGGCCGGGTCATTTTGAGAGGTGTAGTGTAGTACCAACTGGCAAGAATTACTTGTTGTGATGACACACAATTGGTCGGTGGTACTAGAAGTAAACTGAAACGGTGTTTCGTTAAAGTTAAAAGTACCTGGTTGGAGAGTTTAACTCAATCTTGGTTTGTCCAACACAAAAAATATCTTCATATTATCTATCTGACATACATAAGTAACATAATAACATCATCTCCAACTCCTCCAATCCCACACACCACCGCTTGCACTTGAAGAAGGAATGGCTTTCACACTTTCTCTCACTGGTCACATCCACGCAACCACTCAATGCACAAACCGGAACCCTTTATCATCATCTCTATGTAAGTCTTCATTTTTTAATTTCTGTTGCTTTTAAACTCACCTCAATCAAGTTTCACTTTAATTTCATTTTCAATTATCCTTACTTTATGTCAATTTATTTTCACCATGAATGTGTGTTTTTACTTAGCGAGTTTCATCCTAGATTGTGTCTTTCGCTAGTTTGTTTGATTTTCTGATTTTTGAATATGTATTAGTCGGTTAATTCCATTTAATTACTAACAAAAAGGGGTGCCTTTTGTTTTTTCGATACATTTATTGACCATAGTCCGCAGTAACATGACTTCACACATTTTGTGACTAAAATGACAATTTGTTCTTGTGAATTCATACATGCTTTGATCATCAAATTACTGTTTATTGCTGAATTATTCGTTGTTGACTTTAATTCTATAGGTAAACTAAGCTCCAGTGCTAACGTAGTTGATATGAGGTTAGTATCCCGGCGTGGACTACAAAAAGCTGGATGTAACCATAGAAATTTCAGAGTCCATGCCCTCTTTGGAGGAAAAAAAGATAATGAAAGTGGTGATAATAAGGTTAGCCATCCCAGCTTTCTTTTACCATCAATGCTACTTATGAATGAATACTCAGACAGGGTCACAAATTTGCATTTGTATCCATATTTGCCATCTGTTTGCTTTTTTCATCATTTGCATAAATGGCAATTATTAAGGACCATGGCTTTTTTCATTGGCATGTTTCTTTGATGAAAGCATTACAGGTTTTGTTTTTCTCCTTGTTTGATCTTCATCTCATTAGTCAATTATTATTATATTGTGCACGAGAGAAATGAATAAGTGATAGCTGATAAAAAATCTCTTCTACAGGAGTGTTCTTTTATTGAATGCTAAACTATCACTTTTTCTTTGTGAGAACTTCTCATATTTGGTGTGTGGAACAGTTCCTTACAAAGATGCATTTTAAGAATCTGTTATAAGACTGCATTAGGTAGGATACGAGATTCTCCCAAGCAATAGAAACCTTTCAATCCACCATGATACTTCGTAAGGTTAAACCTTTTCCCATTTGTGTAATTTCAAATTATGATAATATCCACCTTCAATGCTAGGAATTACACTGTGAATTCAATTTGTTGGTCATGTTATCCTTTGTTCGTATGGAACAGAGTGTAGGGCTGTCAAGAGCCAACACGTAAATAAATTAAGCGTAGCAGAGATGAGGATGTTGCATTGGATGTGTGGTAAGACTAGATGCAATATGATTTGAAATAACAACATTAGAGAGAGAGAGAGAGAGAGAGAGAGTTGGGGTAGCACCTATAGAAAAGATGGTGGAAACTAGACTTAGGTGGTTTGGGCATGTAGAGAGAAGACATGTAAATTATGTAGTAGGGAGAGTAGATCAGATGGAGAGTAGTCAAATTACTAGAGACAAAGAAGACCAAGAAAAACTATAAGAGAATCTACTAAGAAAGATCTAGAGATTAATGAGCTGGATAGAAATATGGTATATGATAGATCATTATGGCACCGTTTGATCCATGTAGCCGACCCCACTTAGTAGGATAAGGCTTGATTATTGCTATCCTGTGTTCATTTACTTTATTTTCTCGTGGGCCGAAGACAATTAGCGAAATGCAAACAAAACCCTTACATTGAATAAAATCTGTGAAATAGGTACATAGTGATTCTCCATGTGTACCAAATTAATTTATACATCGGTTATTCCTCAAACAAGTCACAAGGTACTTTTGATTCTTTTTTCAAAATTACGAAGTACACAAATATTGTGAACTGGGTAAACGAGGTTCTGGTAGTGTGTTTTCCTGTATGCATCCAAGAGACTTGATCCATAGAAGCACCACTTAAACTTTTCTACTTTTCTTGCACTTACAAAGACACTGTTTCAGAGATTTCCGATGCACAATATATTTTATAAAGGTCTTAATTAGGATATGCATTTGTGATATTGATCCACGACAAACCTTCAGTTCTTCACTGCCTTATATGCCGAAACGAAAACTCAATCATTAAAGTAGTTCTTACCCCTTCTGAGTTGGATGATATATGATATTATCACCGTGAAGACTATTACCCTCTTTAAAAAGTCCAATGCAAAAAAGAAAATCACCTTTATATTTGGGAAAATTTTGGCAACTCATTCGATTGCACAATATCATGTGTCACATGGACAGCATGCTAGTCCAATCCATCAAATTAAAAATTGTGTGGAGTATTGTATTGTGTGTTTGTCAATCTGACAGTAACTGATATAATATTCATAATAATAATTGGTGGGTTTGTTAATTGATTATAGGGCGGAATGCTCGGTCAGCTCGGAAACATGCAAAATCTGTTCGAGACTGTGAAGAAGGCGCAAGCGGTTGTCCAAGTAGAATCAAATCGGATACAGAAAGAACTTGCTGCGTATAACATACTTGCTTAACAATTTTTTATTTTTTTTGGTCTCTTCCAAGTTATACGAGTTAATCACAGTAGAGTTTTTTTGTCTTCATTCCACTATGCAGAGCCGAGTTTGATGGTTACTGTGAGGGTGAGTTAATAAAGGTATGATATTTTCCTGCTCTCTCTAATGTTGTGTGGTAGAAACTAGAAACCTTTCATGCTTATGTGAGAAAATTTGAAAATGTTAGAGAAGAACCTTGGCACAATGGTTAGAGTTGTTGCCATGTGATTCGAATGTTGCGAGATACAGTCGTATAATATAATAGATCTGCAAGGCAGAGCTTTATTGGCTCAGAAACCAAGAGAGAATCCACTCTCTAACTCTCAAATGAGAAAACTCAAGTTTTTATATATTTCAAATTGTGATGATACATGAAGGAAGTGGCCTTATTTATAGCAATCCTAGAGGCCATATGGTAGCTGAAATAGTACTGATAATTAATACATCAATGGAAACCCAATCTAGTAAATGTCAAACATGGTGGCTTGTTGGCCTTATTGTCAATAGTAGGGTGGTGGAATTGGAAAGTTAGGGTGGTGGCTGCAAAGTCTATGCCATATTAATGTCATGTTCTGTATCATTTATAGTACCATATTACCTATTTCTTGGTTTCACTTTCATTTGTTTACTTGATTTTCAGGTGACACTATCAGGGAATCAGCAACCTGTACGAACACAAATTACCGAGGCTGCTATGGAATTAGGATCAGAAGTGAGTATGCAATTCAAGTGATTTCATAACATATGCATTTTTTCCTGTCAGATTATATCTAATATCATCTTGCATACATATCTGTGATAAATGATGACTAATAGCTATACTATGAAATAGGATTAGACATTTGAAAGGTGAACAAAAATAGATAAAGAATCTATATGTAAATTCTTTGATTTTTTTAGGCTGCTTAAGGAAATTTTTATGCACTGAATGTTGGGGTAGATATATCAATTACTTTTCAATAATCTAAATATGGTCTAGAAATTGGAATTTGATATTTAAACATCTTTGGGTTTCAGAAACTTTCCCTTTTAGTCACAGAGGCTTACAAGGATGCACACCAGAAGAGTGTCCAGGTAAAAATAACTTTTCTAGAGGAAGAATGAAAATTCATCTGCCTTTGTAGTATGTTGATTTGTTTAAACATGCTGTTGCTTATGTTTTCAGGCCATGAAGGAAAGGATGAGTGATCTTGCTCAGAGTTTAGGAATGCCACCAGGGCTTGGTGAAGGGTTGAAGTGATGACGGAAGGATGGAACCTCGATTTTGCATACAAAACCATTTCATAAATGCATATTTACTCCTTTTACTGTGATTATGGATTATCAATCTTGTTTACTCAGCTGTGTAGGGATCACTTGAAATGGCGATGAACCTTCTACTCCCCTCACCCCCTTTTTCCTGTCTTATTACTTCCTTTAGGTCTTATCTTTGTCTTATACAATTCAAGGTTTTATAATTTTTTTCAATGAAAGCTTTAATTATCTGGTACAGGTTTTCAAATTGTGATATTTAGATCTTTTTTTTTTTAATCAAATTTGCAATATTGTCCCTGCTCATTCTAAGTCTATGAAATGGATCATTTATCTATAGGATAAAAAAGTTGGCGGACTTTCTTTTTATCTTGGTTTAAATGCACTTTTGAAATTCGGTTTTTTGTCCTCCTATTTAACTTTGTTTTTTCCTTCTAAGTTTTGATCATTTGTCCATTTTTGGGTATTTTTTAATAATGTGACATTCATTAGGTCATACTGAAGATCCATGTCAACATCTAATTAGAGCGTCATAAATGAATAGAGAGAGAGATGACATGCTGAAATTTCAAAAAAAGTTGAATAGATAGATTAAAATTTTATCTCAAAAAAGGGGGGATAAAAATGCATTTAAACCATATCTCTCACATTTCTCTTAAAATACACAAATGACTTTTTACTCTAAAGGTAGAGGATCTAATTTCCCAAGCTTTTGGGTTCATAGCTCCAAAACATCGGTGTTAACGTTTCATCCCACCACAACAACTATTGGAAGAATATAGCTGATGCAGCAGGAATCTTTATTTCAAAAAGATTTCACCAACTTCTTTGCAATTATTAATAATTACTCCATAGACAACATAATTTTCTGTTTTTGGACCAGTTACACAGCTTCATTCTCACCTGAGTAAGAAAATACATTGATAATTCGCTTGCATAAGAGGATTTTGCATCTCTTGTATGATGTTGATTTCCTTGCTGCTGTATGGACGCACGTTATCATGATTCATATCAGTATAAAAAAGTTTTTAGGGATAACAAATGTCCTACAATTTGGTTACTTTGAGTTTGAGTATGAGAGTTTAGTCATTTGAGTCTTGAATTGAATGTTATCTTATGGATGCGGATGTATCTCTGCAATGGGTAACCGATACATATTTGAAACCTTAATTCACTCGTGTTTGGTTTTTCTAGAAACCACGTCAACAACCCATGTTTACTAGAAGCCACAATTGGTGGCTTCAGAATATCACGGCAATTTTTGCTTGGGACTCAAGAATACTTGTTCCACCGCACGTCCAAACAAGCTATACATCAAAAACCACCACCTCAAACACGCCTAGTATTTTCAAAAAACCTTAGCTCTCGGCATCCCTTCTGTCACTCTCCCCGATCGTAAACTGGCACTCTCCACCGCTGATTCCACTGAATATCCCTCTGAAGAACCTTCCTCTGCCGTCTCTCCAACTACCCACCCTCTCAACTTCCCAGTTCAGAAGAAGCTTGCTCTTTGTTTTATGGAAGGTCAAATGCTCTTACCTTGACAAGCAATTAATTGAATGTAGGACCTGTTAGTTAATTTGGCACGAGCTTGTCAATTCTTGGGAGGATTAATTGTGTAAGGTTAAGAAATATTTTAGTTCTATAAATAAGCAGAAAATTCTGGGTGAGTTAATGACTTTGTATATATACTTGGTCTACGTCTAATGGGTGGAATCTCTAGTCATATCCATGAATGTTTTCGTTGTTTTCGTTGCCAATGAAAACATTCATTGATATGACCAGAGATTGATTACCTTTAGATTTGTTACTTTTTACTTTGCTTTGCTTCTGCTACACATGACATTCATTTGGGTAATCGAGCGGTAACTGTTAAATGAAGAAACTAAGTTATTCTTCTAGCATGCTTTTTGTGATTCAGTGTCTTAAATTTAGAATGAAATCTAGCTAGACATATATTTCCTTCTGATTAGTGGTTTCTGAGCCAGTCTTCCATTGCTTAATCAGTCATTATTTTATTAAAAAATAATCATATAAGTCGCTTTACAATAACAAGCAAAACAATAGTATTTCGAATGGGAAGCCAACTGGTTATAGAATCACCATATTCAGAAAACTGAAGCATATGTTGCTGCCAAAATAAATAACAGAAGAATATTATGATCCATCACCGATTGAGGGAGTGTATTTGGATTCGGTTCCTGCATGTAATGTTTTTCATAAAAACCTCAGGAAAAAGAAAAGGACCAAATTCTAGGTACCCCTAATTCATTACATAAATCAATGAACATGATGGTTCAGCTATAAGTGGAGAAAGTAGCACAAGTGAATATGTGCATACTAAAATCAATTGAATTGCATTGACTCTTTAGCAAATCTGAGCAAACTATCCAAACCATCAGGAGTGAATTTCCTTGCAAACAAATGGCAAACATTGGTTGTCCTTCCATTGTACTCACAACTGCTTCCAAACCTTAACCTCTCCAAAAAATCTTTAGTCACATCTTTGCCATTAAATTTTGCTGGATGGCGTCCACCTTTTGACCAATCAACCCAAGTCAAAGTTCTGTTAGAATTCCTCTCCCAAAATTTGATACTAATCAATGTTGGCAAATAGTGTTCATCACTATAACATGAAGGGTTGCAGTATTTTTTAAACTTAGAAAAATATGTCTCGTCGGATACTATACAAACTGCAAGATAACGATCAATTTGAAACCATTGAGACCCTTTTCTCCATTGTGAAAGTTCAATCAACGGCTTCATTTGGTAGTTGTATCTTCCACGTCCTTGTGCACCTGGCATATCATTAGCTTCCACAAATGATAGTTTTGAGTTCATTAGATAAGTGTAGATTGTGGAGAAATTGAACAATGGTATGCATGATTCTGAAAGTAATACAAAACGTTGGTTTGAGAAATCAAGCAATGCATTTGCTAGTAGACGTTTCTCGGCCTCTATCATGCTATTCTCACCCCACTTTACCTCCTGCATGAACAATAGAAAATCATGGGTAATTAATATGTTTTGTTTTACAATATTAGAGGAAATATTTTTATTTTATTTTTGTTGAACGAGAAATATATCGATATGAACTAAAATTAAAATATTGAGAATCAAAAGAACAAAAACTAGTAGTTTTTTTTTGTTATAGGACTAAAACAAAATAAAAAAATATTACGAAAAATTTAAACATATATAATAGACCCTCTCATATTTTTTTAGCAAATTCTTTTACTATTAAAAAACATTATGTCAAAAAAAAAATTAAAACAATAATTTGATGACATTGTAGTAGGATTAAGTCGAAGCAAAATAATGTGAACTTGCTTAATGTGAACTTGCTTAGATTCCTAAGAACGAATCTATCTGGTGTAATGGTTTTCTACCATTACTTTTACCAAAATTAGACATTTACATATATATGTTATATTATATGTAGAGGGAAGTAGTTTTTTTTCTTCTTTTTATGTGGAGAGAGGTAGTGAATAATAATCTTATAAAATAAAATAAACAAAAAGTTGCAGATATAATTCCGAAACCTGTTATTATAGAATATACTACACACATAGGGTGTGTTTGTTTTAAGGAATAACATTCGTTGAAATATAAAGATATGAATTTTATTTTAAAGTATTTAGAAGAAAAAAAAAGTTTGGTTAACATTACGATATTTGCATGAACCTTCAAAATAGAGAGATTATAATAGGTGGTTTACACATGAATTTATTATGAGGAAAAAAAAAATTATATTTCCAAAAATACTTTATACCAAAAAATAAAATTTAGTAAACTTGTAACAAACATAAACATGTATATTTCTATCGTTTTATACCCAAAAATCTACAAATAAACATAAAACAAACGCATCCTAAATCAACATGAACGGATTAGTAGTGGTGAAGGGTTAATTCATGCATCTTTAAGTTTATTATGGAAAGTTTAGATGGTGTGAACGGAAAAAATATAGACTGTTTTTATTAATAATCATTAATAAAATATAGTAGATGATGTGTAAG
>Ga0315913_1009398_pt1 | contig 11472 bp, 5 predicted proteins | sample MpolsnodulesMG_FD_207736 | JGI IMG/M metagenome (GOLD analysis project Ga0315913, IMG submission 207736) | Medicago polymorpha root nodule microbial communities from Los Angeles, California, United States - small nodules | ecosystem: Host-associated > Plants > Roots > Nodule | place: USA... | reverse complement strand
CATGGTATAAGTAGAGTTACTATTTACAATGATAAAACTGCACATTTTTCTTTGATTGAAAATACTACTGTGTTCATTTTTTAACATATTTCTTATTCAAATATAATTGAAGGTTCAAAGACTCTACATAAAATTAGATATGCAAATGCGTTTACTTATAAGCACCGTTTGTAGTAATAAAAAATGCATGAGATGTCGACCCTTCAAAACACCCATATGCTATAGAAAGTCTAGTAATTTTAGTAAATGATATTAATTTTAGTCTAAAAATCCTAGCTTAACTGGAAAATGTCAAAATTGCAAGGTCGGACGTCGTGACCCGGGTTCGAACTCGGGACTTCACAGTTGTGTGTGAGTTTAATTTCAGTGGATTTCCACTTCATCTAAGACATAAAAAAAATTATACTAATTTTATCATCAAAATCAACACAATTACACTACTAGAAAAAGAAAAATCAGCGAGGGAAATTAGTGACGGAAAAAATGAAATTCCTCACAAATTCCTTGGTCACAAAATTTAGTGACGGAATTAGAGAGGGATTTCACGTTTTCCCTCATTAAATATCCCTCACTAATTTTTGTTTTTTTAGTAGTGTTAATAGTTTTTTAATAATCGTACACAACCCTTAAACAACTAATATAGACGAGGGAGTAATTGTATCCGCGGGATGTCAAGCTAATCATTATTACCTCAACAAAGAAAGAAAAATTAATGATTGGTAATGATGTACTCCCTCCCGTCTCATATATAAGAAAAAAAAGTCTTTTTTTAGATTCATTGAATAATTAATGTATTTAGTGTATAATTTAAAACAAATATATTAATTATTCAATGAACCTAACTAAAGAACCTTTTCTTATAGATGAGACCGGAAGGAGTATATGTTTGGATTGATGAAAATGTAGGTTCAAGTAGTAAAGTATAAAGATTCTTTACCTCATTATAGAAGTTACTCTATAAGGCAAACCACGTACTAAATTTTGATTAAAATAGCTCCCTAAACCAGTTAGAGGAAAATGATTTTTTTTTTTTGTCAGGGTTCGAACCCTAAATCTTGCATATACTATGCATTGTCCTTACCAACAGACCTAAACTCACGTGGACAGAGGAAAATGAATTTAAAACAACTATACGGTAATTTATGTTTCAATAAATAGAATAAGATTTGATCTCAGATACAGTGTATAAAATTTATGCTCTAATAAAAACATTTAAATGGATTTTAGTATTTATAAATTTGCAAAACCCTTCATAAAATTATACTATTATTAGACACCTATTAAATATATGAGTGTATTGTATTTGTCCCTTTAGCACATTTAGAAATGAGGTCATAACAAAGCTTGATAATCATAAGAATTCATTTTATTTTCTAAAAACCTTTTTATTACATTTTTTTTAAAACTTCCATGATAGTAAAGAGAAATTGTTTGTTATAATAATTCAACATTGGAGTAAAAACATATTTATACACAAATAAAACGTAATTGTATAGGATATTTTTTTAATAAATTTGGTGTGTGTAAGAAAGTGATTTTTTATTTTTTTTATAAATCATATTGCTTAGAAAATAATTTGGTGTCGAATGTAAAACAAAATTGTTCTTTGAAATGATTCATATATATCTTAGTAAAGATTGACTTTTCTGATCTATGGATGATTTGTTTGAATTGGTATTTTCAATTTCTAATACTTATTAGTTGTGTATGCATGTGGTATTCACCACACCACTACGAGTTACATAATAAGAATTAGGAATTGACCTTTCATCTTACTTGAAATCCTATATTTGTTCGTTCCTTTCCTCCAATCTAACAGACATGTACTTCCAAAAAAAAAAAAATCTAAAAGACATGTTTTTGGTCATAACAAGAGACGTGGTTAGCTTATAGAACATGCATGTAAACACTCCTTTATTTTCTCGAGATTGTGGCATCTACTCTCTTATGAATCCGACTCAAATCTCACACCAATAAACTTAGATGTGTTAGCAAAAGGAGGTAGTAATCAATAATAAAATTAACCCCAAGCAGCAGCAGCAACAACAAGAACATACCTATATATAATCTAGTAACTAAGTGTAAAACACAAACCACAAGCAAACCAAAGCAAAAAAGTAAATGGAGAAGAGAAACAAACACACCAATTTTTTTTCATCCAGTTTGGTGCAACAATATTGACCTACATCTGGAGGAGAGAGATCTCTCAACTTCACTATTAATGAGTTCATTACAAAAAGATACAAAATGGTTACAAGTAATTAACTCCAACAAGCTTTCCACGAACAATAATAATTTCTATCATTTTCTCGAATCTCTTCTCGTGACCAAGAGACTCAATGATTTTCACTCACCTAAGTTGTTTACGATTGTTTCCCAACCCAATAATCTCACCCAATAACACTGAACTCTTAACCTATAAGTCCCATAAAATTTGTCTCCTTTGGTTACTTAAGATTGCCCATAAAAAGGGTCAAATAATGTTTATATACTATCCATATCTTGAGCAAATCGCTACACGATTTGACCGGATCGCGCCAAAATTTTCAGTTTCTTATACAATATTGATGCCAACAAGCAAAATGGTGCCACAATTTCTGGCGAATTAGCAACACCCATTTTTTTAGCATCATCAAACTGTGCCACAATTTTTCAGAAAAATCAAAGCTCATATTTGACTCACATCTCAACAATTTTCATCTTCCTCTAAAGTAGTTATGATGGCAATTTAACCATTAACCACCTTACTATTTATCCTTGCAGCTATTTATGCCATATGGTTCCACCTTACCTTTTGAACCCTCATAATGCTTTCTTCCTTCTTTAAGATCCTTGCATGCAACAACACTAGGAATTTTAGGTTATTCCACAAGTTTCATCATAACATCTTCATTCCATAGTGCGCCTTTATCTCCTTTTGAAGATTCTTTTGCTATCCACTAGAGCATAACACACAAGGATTTCATAGTTGTACCATTTAAGTGTCATTGACTTGTCTCCCCTAGTCCCAGTAGTGGAAGACTCAACCTAAAGTTGAGCTTTCTCTACCTCAACTTTCAAATAAGTATATTTACTATGTCTTTCAGCTTGTTGCCTCCACCTCTAAGGCTAATCATGAATATTGTTTACTCGCCTTTTCAGAATGACCTTAATCATTCTTATTACCCTCTCTCCAGGCTAATGTTGGGTGTTTAACGTCTCTCGGAATGAACACTCATTCTACATGAAGGTCAGCTTGTAAGTGGCATGATTTCCTAGGTGAAAAACTATACCTTCTCCCTCTTTCCAATACGACACCAACAAAACACCCGTATCCTCATAATCTTATGGGCAATTGCAAACTTTGTGGAGTCATCAGTGTCCCCTAACTAGGGACAACCCATCTCAAAGTGACCGATCTCATGACACGTGTAGTACCTTTACAAATGTCGTGTAGGAGATAACCACAATAGCTATGTGGGAAGGTTGGAGTCATTAGGCGATTTCTGAAACAAAAACTCTATTCCTTTAGGATGATGGAGTTCAAAACCATCACAAAACAATTGACGAAGTTCAATCAAATCCTTAATAATTTGGAAAACATTGAGGTGAACATATAGGATGAAGAGAAGAGAACTTGGATTCAACTTATTCATGAATTAGCTATTATTATGGAAGAAGATTTCAACGTTGCTTTCAACAAAAAGGAATATATCTAAACAATGGCGGAGCTAGGAATTTAATAAAGTCCGGGCAAAAAATTTATCGCAAATTCACAGCATAATATATAAACAGTCATAGATCAAAATAAAAGAGGTTCCTCATTATGTCGACAAAAGTACAATTTAAATAAGGTTCCTCATTTTGTTCCGAGAAAGCGTATACTCACAGGTCAAATTTAGTTCCCTAATTTTGTAGGCATGATTAGAAAATGACAAGAACCTTCACAATGAAATTGTGTGGTTTTTAAACGAGATACAAATTAATTATAAATTGTTTAAGAAATTCATAATTACTGGGGAATAAAAATTCATAATTAATTTCTCCCTAGTTGAAAAAATTTAATTTTTTGTGTAAAGTTATATTTTAACGTGATAAACATGTATGCAAAAAATAGTGAAAAAATCCAACCTGAAGGTCACATTTTTAGACTACGCGTATATTATAGGATGGTCAAAAATAAGAAGAAACTCAAGTTACAATGCTTGAATATATGTTCTGTATTTTCCAGGGTCATTTTTCAGACATTACATGGTCAATTTGAACAATTAACCCTTTAAAATAAGAAAGATTAACATGCCAATAGTGTGCTAAATAAAATTAGGAGGTAAATGTTTTTTCCGAGACCTCGTTTGTGTGTGAGAATTTTCAGATTTTGCCCTAATTTTTTAAATTTTTTTTAAGTGGGTTAATAGGCTATTGGGTTGTGTCAATGATGTGTTGGATAAGAGTTCATGTAAGAATGATGTGTTGGGTAAGAGTTCACGTTAGAATTTCTCTTTGTAACATTCTTTGATCGTCTAGTTTTATGATTTGAATCATACACATGTTTCTTGTTTGAATCCTTTTGATGATAAAAGGTTCCTACCAACTTGAAGACCACTTTTCGAACCTCGGGCTTTCATCAACCTCCAAAACCTTTTTTTCTTTTCATTCTTAGAGCATAAAATGTGTCACCTTATTCTTTTGATCAATAATGTCGTTTAAAGCCACCATTTTTCTCCTTCTAAGTTTTCTAAATGGATATGCAACTCTTTTCAATGATTTATATATGATTTTTCGGGGAAGCTGGGTGGATTTGACCAATTAAGTCTAACGCCCATTCTCGAAAAAGACATGATAAATATTTATCTTATTTATATTATTTTTAACCTGTTCTAAAATTTCACTAATCATCTTGTAGAATAAATAACTATTAAAATTACAAGATACATTTGTCATAAGTTAAAATTTCACTAATCGTCTTGTAGAAAATTTATTATAATTTTTTTTTGACAAAAATTAATTATAATTTTATAGTGACCTTCTAGTTTTCCATATCTTCTAAATCCTAAAGGCATTTGAAGATTTTAAAATGAATTAAAAGGTGAGAGAAATGTATATTTTTTTGAAGGAAGAGAGAAATGTAAATTGAAGTGTTTGAAAATAATAAATGTGATAATGTTATAGCATAAAATAAATAAAATTATAGGCTTTAAAGTAAGATAAATTTATTTTTCAACTTAACTATTTAAGTTAATATATTAGTGGTTTGGTTGGAAAGAATGTGTGATATGCTTGAATTAGAGGTCATGGTAATAGCTCCAAAATTAAGAGAGAAAAAAAGACGATTTAAATAACACTCTTTGCTGCTTTCTTTTTGAAATTTATTTTATCATCATTACCTCAAAAGTACAAAACAATAACTGCAAAGTCCACGAAAATACGAAAAAAATACAAATTATTTGATGCCAACACAATAACTAAATGATAGCTCATGTAATATTCTAACATACGATGTATTGTTTATCTTTCTAATGTTGGAACTCGTAATTCTCTGCAGGGCGTTTATGTCCTCTCTTAAGTTTGGTATTCATAGAATAAGTGAATCTTTGCAAAATATCTACACACTTCATGAATACATATATTTCTAACACCAATCTCTTCTACACAATCATCATCAGTTTCACATGGAGATGGTAGAAATTGTACTGTAATGAAAAAAAGATAACAAAACAATGTTATTAAAACATGATAAAAGATCATGTACGATCTATAAAGTAAATAATGAAATTTGAAATGATAAAAGATCATGTACGATCTATAAAGTAAATCGCACACTCAACTAAAACTAATTAAGTAGTTTTTAGCATTGACAAAGTTGTAAAAACTCTTCATAAATTTTGAATCATTATTAAATGTATGTTAAGTATATCAATGTGTTGTATTTGTCCCTTTAGCATACTTAATAAGGAACATAACAAACCGACTAACCATAAGAATTCATTCTTTTTAAACTAATTTTGCATTATTGTTTTAACATTTCACGTTAGTAAAGAAACAACTTTTATTGTTGGACCATGAGAAAATAATATCTAGGAATAATGCACCATTTGTTTGGGAACATATTTATGAACATGCTTTTTTCTTTCTAAAATGATTTGATAAAAAAAAATGCATATTGTAATTCCATAATATCAATTTATCCAAAAAATATTGGTATTGAATGTCATCCAAAAATATTTTTTGAAATGATTAATATGTGTGTTATGGAATCATGGTATATGTAGATTTAATTTTCAAGTGAATTTACAACAAAAACTGCACATTTTTCTTTGATTGACAAAACTAATGTGCATTTTTTAGCATATTTCTTATTCAAAAATAATCGAAGGTTCAAAGACTCTACCTAAAATTATATATACAAATGAAGTCTATTTATAAGCACCGTTAGGAGTAATAAAAAATGCACGTCGACGCTGAGAAACAGCCATATGTAAAATGATAATCTAATTTCCCATTTGCACATACCTATGGACAACTAGAAAATTCTATTTTTTAAAATACTCTCACTATACTCGTTATTTTTTCATGTTAGATTTTTGATTTTTTTTAATTATTGATTTGAAAATGATTTGGTATCGAATGTAAAATAAAATTGTTCTTTGAAATGATTCGTGTGTATATGGGGTTTGCTAACTTATACCAATAAAAAATATGAAGGTTCAAGTTAGCAAAAATGCATCTTTTCATTTGGACAAAAATATCTTTCATCTTTATTATTTAAAACTAATAGCTTGAGGGTTACTATAGTAATTTTCATTAAAACATATTTGTTAACTTGCACATATTTGCTAACTTAGATCCATTTTTATTTTATTACAAATAACTTGAGAGTTACTTTTGTAATTTTCATTAAAGCATATTTGTTAACTTGCACCAATTTGCCAACTTAGACCCATTTTTATTTTATAACAAATAGCGTGAAGGATATTTACTAAACTATCTCTTATTTTAAATTGGTTTACATTAGTGGATATTGGTTTTTTTGTTCAAATAAAAAGATGCACTTTTGTTAACTTGAACCTTCGTGATTTTTGTGTGTGTGAAGATAGACTTTTATTATCTGTGGATGATTTGTTTGAATTGGTATTTCTAATTTCTAATACTTATTAGTTGTGTATGCATTTGATGAACGGGTGTGGTATTTGCCACACCACTACTGCTTACATAATAAGAATTAGGAATTGCCCTATTTTCTTCCATGAAATCCTATATTGTTTGTTCCTCCAATCTAACTCACATGTTATTTTAAGTCATAAAAAGAGACGTGGTTAGCTTGTAGAACATGCATGTACATACCCCTTTATTTTCCTGAGATTGCAATATCTTTTCTGTTATGGTTTCGAAATCAAATCTCAAATTAATTAATTTAGATGTGTGGAGCAAAATGAAATAGTAACCAATAATCAAAGTAATCTTAAGCAACAACAATATACCTATATCTAATCTAGTAAGTGTAAAACACAAACCACAAGCAAAACAAAAGCATAAAGATAAATGGAGAAGAGAAACAAATACATTAAAATTTGTTCATCCATCGCTCCAACAATATTGAGCTATGTCTGGAAGAGAGAGATTTCCCCACTCCACTATCAATGAGTTCTTTACAAAGAGATGCAAAAGGGATACAAATAGTTAGCTTCAACAACCTTTCCAAGAACAATCATAATTTCTATCATTTTCCCGAATGTCTTTTGTGACCAAGAGACACAGTAATTTTCACTCACCCGAAGTGTTTACAATTGTTTCCCATCCCAAGAATCTCACCCAAAGACACTCAACTCTTAGGCTCTAAGTCCCCTAAAAGTTCTCTCCTTTGGTTACTTGAGAATTGAGATTGCCCATTGAATGGGTCAAATAATGCTTATTTGTCCAAATCTGAATTTGATCGAATCCCACCATGTTTTTCAGTTTCATACACATTACTGCACCTAGCAAGAAAAATGGTGCCACGATGTCTGACGAATCAGCAACACCCGTTTTTTTTTTTGACATCATCAAATCGTGGATGATTTTTTTCTTCGGAAAGTTCAATGTTCAACATTGAGTCATATCTCGACAATTATTCACCTTAGTATAAAATGGTGGTGATGCCAATTTAACTATTAAACACCTTACTCTTTATGCTTACATCTAACTACACCATGTAGTTCCACAAGATTTCTTCTTTACCTTTTCAACCCTCGGAATCCTTTTCCCCTTCTCGAACATCTTTGCATCCAACTACACTAGGATTTTTTGGTTGTTCCACAAGTTAATCATAACATCTTCATCCCTAGAGTGCACATTTATGTCCTTTTGAAGATTTTATTGCTATCCACTGGTGCATAACACACAAGGATTCCACAGTTGTACCATTAACTTGCCATCGACTTGTCTCCCTAGTCCCAGTTATGGAAGACTCCACCTAAATTCGAGCTTTCTCTATCTTAACTTTCAAATTCATGCATTCACTGTGTCTTTTAGTTTGTAGCCTCCACCTCCAAGGCTAATCACGAGTATTATTACCTTGCCTCTTCAGGCTGACCTTGAGTATTCATAGCACCGCCTTTTCAGGCTGAAGTTGCGTGTTTAACATCTCTCCAGATGAAGGTCAACTTGTAAGTGTTATCATTTCTAAGGTGAAAAACTCCACCTTCTTCCTCCTTCCAACATTACACACAAAAAAACACCTATATCTTCATAACCTTATGGGGAAATTGAAAACTCTGTGTAGTCCTCATTGTCCCCTAACTCGGGACAATCCCTTCTTAAACGACTGATCTTATGACACTTGAAGCACCTATACAAATGTCGTGAAGGAGAACTCCAGATCATCTATGTGGGAAATGTTAGAGTTGTTTTATGTGACCAAGCCGTTGGCTCATAGGCAATTTCTCAATCAACAACTCTATTCCCTTAGGATGATGGAGTCCAAAACCATATCAGAGAAATTGACAAAGTTCAATAAAATCCTTGATGATTTGGAAAACATTGAGGTGAACATTGAGGATGAAGACAAAACTATACTCTTGTCGTGTGCTTTACCTAGATCTTTTGGTTTCTTCAATGATACCATGATTTATGGCAAGGAAGGTACTATCATCTTCGAAGAAGTCCAAGCAGCATTGAGAACTAAGTCCAAGGACATGAGATCTAAAGTGGGAAAGGTGCAGGTATAGGAAACCAGGGAAACTCAAAGGGTGGTGACAAGTCGAAGTATATATGGTTCAATTTTCACAAGACCAACCACCTAAAGAGGGATTGTCTTGAGTCAACGGACAATGATAACTCATTGCAAGTTGTAGTTGTCATAAGTGCCAGAAATCAGTTAAATGTCATGTATATTTTAAGCACTTTAGTGATTTATTTTACAAGTTATGTCATGAAAAGCTAAAAAATAATGAATAATTTTCATTTTATGCTTTTTATATCTTATTTCAACCTTATGTGTAGGAAATTGCTTGCCAAGGCATTTAAACAGTTAAGAAGAAGAAGAAAATTGAAGCTAAGCTCGCCATGGCGAGCAGAAAGCGGACATAAGCAGTAGGTCCCCAATTCTTGGTTTTTAGGCTGTGGTCGAGCGAGCCTACACTGAAGGCAAGGCGATGCAAGTCAGAGAGCATGATTTTCCAGCAAAACAGGGTGTGGCCAAGTGAGCCTAGCCTTCTCCATGGCGAGCAAAGGTGGTTTCTGGGCCACTTTACTAATGTGGCAGAAACCAACTGGCGAAGCAAGCTTCGCTTGCCATGGCAAGCCTACCGTAGCTCGGAGAAAAAGAAAGCAAAGGTGTTGGAAGGTGGATTCAACAAGATACCTTGAGAAATCACTAATGTGTATTCCACTCTTTTCTTCTCATTTTTGCAAGGCTACCATGACAATGAGCAGCTAAATTTCATTTGTTGGGAATAGATGTCATTAAAAAAACTCAGTATTTATTTTCTTTGATCTTAGCAATATATGATTTTAGTTATTTATTGATATTGATGTTATCCTTATTTCTTATGTTTAATTCATGATTTGAATTGTTATTGAGAAATGCTTTTTAAATCTAGACATATGATAATCATCTATTAAACCCTAAATACTAAAAATTGATTTGGGTTTGATAATCACTCTAAGTATCAAGTCTTCATGCTATTGTATTGCTTAATAGGCTGAGAAATCGTCGATTAAACAATTTGATCGAACCCACAATATTATTTAGACATAAATGATGTTCGTCGAGTGATACATGATAATATCGATTAATAATTAGGGTCTATATGATTGATCAAGAGAATATGTCCGAGGTTTGATTAATGAATTCTAATCCGATCAGTTTTATCTCTCTGTTTAACTCCATCTTAATTATCGCATTATTTTTCGATTAGGTTTACAAAACAAACAATTTATAACCCATCACTTAAGACGATACCAATTGTTGAACGGGTTTAAATATCGCACTAGTTCCCATGGAAACGATGCAAAAATATACTTACTTTTGATATTACACCAAGTTGCCTCAGAGGATTATGAGGATGTGGGTGCTCTCGTGGTGTCATGTTGGGAAAAAGAAGAAGGTGAGGTTTATCACCTTGGAAACTATGACACTTGCAAGTTGATATTCATGTAGAATGGGTGAAATTATGGAGAGAAATTACACACTCAACATCATCCTAGAGAGGCAGTGAAATGAATGCTCAAGGTCAGTCTAGAGAGGCAAAGGTAAGAATACTCATGTTCAACCTTAAAGGTGGAGTTGCAAGGTGAAAGACATAGTGGATGTATGCATTTGGAAGTTGAGTAGAGAAAGCTCAGCTTCAGTTGGACTCTTCCACTAGTGGGACTAGGAGGAGACAAGTGGATGACACCAAAATGGTTCAACTATATGGATCTTGGGTGTTATGCTTTATTTGTGAGCAGTGGAATTTTTCAAGAGGATGAAAGGCATTCTGTGGTTGAAGAATATATGACACAACTTTGAGGAATACCTAAAAGGCCAAGGGTAACTGAATGCAAGGAAATCTTCAAAAAGAAGGAAGATGTTTTGTGGTTGAAGAGGTTATGGTGAATCTTGTGGAACTACCTAATGATTCTAGTGTAGTTGGATGCAAGGATCTTCAAGAAGGCGGAAAGCATTCCGAGGATTAAAGAGGCAAAGGTGTAAGCTTGTAGTACGACATGATGTAGTTGGATGAAAGGATAAGGAGCAAGGGGTTGATGGTTAAATTTTCATCAGCATCAATTTAGATTCAAGGTAGAGAAATGTTGAAAATTGACTCAATATTGATGTTGAAGTTTCTGCAAAAATCTTGGCATCATTTTGATTCAATAATTTGGAGGAAGCTTTTGGAAATATCGTGGCACGATTTGGGAAATCTTGGAACAATTTTGGATAAGTTTCAGTATTGTACTTTGAAGGTGAGAAAAACACAAGAAGTGGGGATTGAATTGTGTTTGCTTTTTCTTCGTTTTCTCCTACTGAAGTCA
>Ga0315913_1009396_pt1 | contig 11472 bp, 4 predicted proteins | sample MpolsnodulesMG_FD_207736 | JGI IMG/M metagenome (GOLD analysis project Ga0315913, IMG submission 207736) | Medicago polymorpha root nodule microbial communities from Los Angeles, California, United States - small nodules | ecosystem: Host-associated > Plants > Roots > Nodule | place: USA... | reverse complement strand
AAAAGCCCATAAAAATGTACATGTCTACACATTGAAATCATAAACACATTGAATTCAACCAATTTTGAGAAAATATTAATCAACCTTTCCTTGTGTTGATGAAGAAGGAAATCGAAATTGTATGGTTGAAATCAACGGCGAATGAACCACGACCACATTGAACTCAACCAATTTTGAGAAAATATAATTTTAACAGAAAAAACATAATAACCAAAAAGGAAAACCAAAGCAAATCCCAATCATATTTTATTTGATTTAATTCTTTATTGTACAATTTTGGAGATTGATACTGTGTTAGACAATATGGGACTTTATTCCTCTGTGTAGATCAAACCATGCTTCTGTGTATTAAAACGGCGTCCAATTTTTTAAACTAAATTATTATTATTTTTTTCTTTCTAATTTCTTAGTTATGAGTATCTACATGGAGAAGGAAAGAAAAATTGTGGGTTGCATGTACTAAGATCTGAAATGGCTGGACCAATGGAAATCGGATGGAAGGAACGAGATGAGAATATGAAAAAAGGGAGAGAAAATAATTCAATCTAGTGTGGCTACCACATGATATGATATAGTGAATTGCTTAATCTAACAGTTTTTAATGATGGTCCACCTATATTTTGGGTGAGGGACTTGATTGCACCCTCACCTTAGAATCCACCAATAAATAAATAGAATTTTCAAAATTACCTTCAATTTTTTACTAAACAAGATAACCTTTCACTGAAACTTGTTTCACATGTAGGTTTGAAGATACAGAAAATGAAATCTAAAATAATTGAAGGGTGTTTTAAGAAATTATATCATTAAAAATGATAGAATTAGTTGAGATTTATGTATTTTTTTTACCACCAAATCATTTTTTTCTTGCTTAGAAATTTTGGAAAACATAGAAAAGAAAAAGATGAAGTTGGTTCTAACTTATCCTTACGTACACAACTGATCGTAAGATGATGACTGTTTCTCCTTACAAAACTGGTTTATAAGATTGTGAGTATCTTTTATTACAAAATCAAACTGTAAAGTGATGAGTGCATCTCTTTATAAACTCGGTAGTATTAGGCTTAATGCATGTATAAATGGTGGGTGACTCGAATCTATAGGCAGTGGTACCATATTAAATTTTAGTTTAATTCATCTTTACAAAATAGAGTTGTAAGTTAAAAAATGCTTCTCTTTATAATTTTTTATCAATAGTCATATTATCTTAGATTAGGTATCCGACGTGCGAATCATGATAATATAGACTCTCTAGAAAAGTATGGTCAGAGTCAAATGAAAATCCTGAATTTAAGAACCATTATTTGCATATTTGACGGTTCAAATCCAAAAGACAAGCAGCCCATAAGTGCTAAATGACATTTTCCTGAGATATTCTTATCCACTCATCATTCCCACCATCGGAGTGGCCAATGGATAAATCAAATTTGAGGTATTAAAGGCAAACTCAATCTTAACTAAGACACTTCACTTCTTTTCCATTCATGTTTCAAGATATAATTGGTATCAAATTGAAAAGTGGTTGATTTTTCAATGAACCAATCGTTTTCAATTATAATCACTTTTATAACTATAGATAGTCATAATAGAATTCATATTGGCAATATCTTTCGTTCATGTTACTGTTACACTACGTTGTTTCTCCAAGTTGAATGATTAGTAGGAGTTTGAGTTGAGTGACCTTCACTTTTGTCAGCAATGAGGTAGTAGCTATAGTACATTTTTTGTTTGATTTGGTGTCGACATTTTGCTAAACTTTTTCATGTACAACATCATATGTTGTAGGTAGCTTATTGGTTAGTTCATGGAATCACCAAGCTATATTGGTCACGTATTTATTTTGCTTTGCGGGGCAATGCAATAGAAATATTTTTTGTTTGTTTGTGACAATGGCACATAACTTTATGTTGAGGTTCTTGATCAAATGATTCATTAGAATAGGAATATGTTTTTATGAGAGAGAGAGAGAGAGAGGAGGAATATGAATGATAACACATGTTGACCAAGCTTATGGAAGAAAAAAAATCAACAAGAAGTGGTTTTCTACCAAATTTTCTTTCTCCAACAAAAAATGGAGTCATTCTTGGAGCACATATATTGTCAACATGGAACCATAAGATGAGTTTTTCTATCTCGAGCACATAGATATACTTTAAGTAGGAATGAACAAAGTTAGAACCAAAACTGTGTGCGAACTGAACCGAGAAGTAAGAGATCAATTTGAATCGAATTGAATCTGTTTTTCAAACCGGTGAATTGCTTAGTTTAAAAAAAACTGAATTATTCTCGGCATTAAACCTACAAGTAAATGCCTTATGAGAGATATCAATTATCATATTTGATTGTTTGAATTCTCTTTTTCACTAATTTCAATTCTAGATACTGCACTCTTGAATTCGATTCTTTATGTAACAGCAGTGGAATATTCTGAATTATACATAATATATTTGCACACAAAAATGGTTAACAAATTAGGATAAAAGTCAAACCTTGCCATTCCTATGCTAAAGCAAGTCCAATGTTAAGACATTCTCTTGTTGCAATTCATAGCACACTATTCAATGGAGCCAATAACAAATTCAAAAACTAAACAACAAATTATAGCTACAGTGAAAGAACTAATTGTAACTAAACAATTGTGAAGATGAAACTCCATATGAAATTTTGGTTCAATCTGGCAAACAAACTAGCAAATACAATGAACAAATTAGCAAACAAACACAGTAAAAGAACTCAGCAAAGCAAACATAGTGAACAAATCAAAGTTTTTGGTTCAATTTGGGTTCAAGTTCAGTTTTTTTTTTTATCAAAAAGGTTCGGTTAATAACTGCTCCTTTAAGTATGGATTAGTTCATAACTTTTACATAACAATTCAATTCAATTTTTGGTTTTTTTACCCACCCCTAACTTTAAGTATAAGTATACTTAAAATGGACAGTCAAGAACAATAGAGAGCATTGGAATGTAAACTTGATGTGATTTTTTTTTTTGCAGTCTGGGTTTTTGGATTTTGCAATCTAAAATGAGGTTTTTCTCTATTTTCAAAGTATAAAATGAGGTTTTCCACTATTTTCAACCATGACTAACTTTTTTTTTTCCTTCTCCAATTTGGATATTGAAATCCAAAAGAGTAAGTATTTTGGATTATAGAATCCGAACAACACCGTGAAATACTTCGAACCACTTTTGTGTCAAAATAAAATTTTCATTTTTTCCCATGATTTTTAATACAATATGAGTTCGAAGCATGTGAATGGGTGTTCATATTTTAAAATATGTAGTACTAGATTTAGCTCATTGAACTATCAAAACATTTGACTATTTTCTGTTACTAAATTGTCGGGCTTGTTATTTTTTTATGAGAAATACTAAAGAGTGTCCTTAGGGCATTGATTAAGATGATAAAAATAGAAATGTTGTATGGAGATATGGTAAAAAAGTGACTAATTTAACTATTTAAACGTCAAAACATTGTTGAATCCAATGTAAGCATACTACTTTTAGTTTCCTTAAGAAGTGTCTTAAGTGCACTTGTTAGCATAACTTTTTTTAGAGTATGGTTTGTCTACAAATAAAATGGTTTTACATCATGCACAAGTGTCTTCTACATATTTGGATAAAAAGGTCACATCATAATCCATTTAATTTAATTGTGTGATTTATCGATCTAATGGTAAAAACTATCATGTAAATAATGCAAGACTTATCTCATTTGTTACCATAGAATACGACATAAAAATATGTTAGGTTTAACCAAGTAATGGTTGGAGGATATTATTTGAAAATTAATTAAATGAGTAGATTTGCGTTTTCAAATATAAGATATTGAACGGTAGAAATAAGGCAGATAAGATTAAATGGTAGAAATTAGGCACCTAAAATAAAAGTGATTTTACAAACAAATAATGCCCTTACTCAGATTAAATGGTAGAAATTAGGCACCTAAAATATGCAAGTTGTGGGACTGAACAGTATAATGCCCTTACTCGCGTCCATACCCATTTAAATTTGTTGTAATTACTCGGAACCAAACCCGAACCCATGAACGTGTGGTTTTTATTTTACCCCTATTGCAGGTATTTTTTTTACAAGTATCCATCGACTCAACGTCTAATTGCCATCGTTACCATTGTTACATCTACACAATTAAATATGAAAGAGAAAATGTGATATTAAATTATAAGGAAAAAGAGGATATTAAGTGTGTGGTTAAGATCTAAAAGGTCCTATAATAAAATAAAAAAGAAGAAGATGTAAACGGTCCAAATGACAAATATCGTCAGTATCTATATCTTTCTTTCTCTTCTATTTAAACGGTTTTCTTCAAAATCTAATCAAACTAGCTCTTTCATATTTATAAAACAATTTTTAGAAAATAGCTTACACATGAACATAATTAAAGTCTAAAACATCAAATATAATTTATTACGAAATTTAACATTAATAAACTGGCCTTAGAAGAAAATAAAAACTCATATTATACCACAATGCATACTCTGTCTTTTTAGTCTTCACAACAACGAAATAGCTCTTTAAGTAATAGGTATTTATACTTTTACGATGAATAATAAGCAACAAGTCGTTGTAGTATAGTGGTAAGTATTCCCGCCTGTCACGCGGGTGACCCGGGTTCGATCCCCGGCAACGGCGATATTTTTGATACTTTTTTTTTCGCGAAAATGATAACGAAGGATTAAGAAGCAAGAGTTTGAAGATAACACTAACTTCATTAAAATTGCGTTAACAGAAAAATCCATGGGGTGGGGTCACCTTGGAAGAAATGGCTCCGATTCCGTTACCGATGCAGCTCCGAGCACCAGCACGGCGCCGGAGTCTCGGCGGTTTCCTCCGGCTGCTCAACCGGAAATGATGCGAGCAGCTGAAAAAGACGATCAGTACGCCTCTTTCGTTTACGAAGCCTGTCGTGATGCTTTCCGCCATCTCTTCGGTATCTCTCTTTTTAACTAACTTTCAAATTACGAATCTCAATTTGCGGTAATGTAATGTTATGTGAAATTTTCGGTGTAGGTACTAGAGTTGCGGTGGCTTATCAAAACGAGGTAATGGATAATTAATCACGTTATTTTGTTTATATCCTTGATTATGTGTTCCTAATTGAACGTGTGTTTGGTTACATGGTGACTTAAATTGATTTTGAATGAATTGATTCTAAAATTTGTAAAATTGAATTTAGCTAAAAGTGAGTTGAATGTAAAATGATTTAAATATGGATACATTCAATTGAATGAATAGTGAGTTGAATGATTGATTCAAAACTAAAAATCAATTCTACTCGAAAGCAATCAAATATGCAAAAATCAATTTTGGACCTCTAGAATCAACTTTGTTTGCTCTATAAGTGGAAACAAACTTACACTAAGTGTAATCGCGCTTTAGTGTTAATTTTTTGCAGACGAAGCTTTTAGGGCAAATGCTTTACTATGTTCTCACAACTGGCTCAGGACAACAGACACTTGGTGAGGAATACTGTGATATCACTCAGGTAATTTCATCCTTCATTGTTAACTGTTCGTCTAAATTTTGCAAGTAATTTATTTTACATTGGAGTTCTAACATATTGTTTTATTGATTGATTTTTGCGTACGTGATTTGGTGAATTTGATTTCTGTGTTGATTTTACACTGCTGTTGTAATTTTAAATGATATTGGAGGTTTAATTTTGTAGAGATGAGAATGTTGTTTTGGATGTTTGGTAGGACCAGACACTAGACATGATAGGATTAGAAACGATAAGAGAGTTGAGGTAGCACCTATAGTAGAAAAGATGGTGGAAACTAGACTTAAGTGGTTTGGGCATTTTCCTCTATTTCCCTCCCCTCCCATTTTCCTCTATTTTTTCTCAAGCCTTACCCTCCCTTCCCATCCAAACTCGCAAACAAAGCCTAAGAGAAACTATTAAGAAAGATCTAGAGATTAATGAGTTGTTTAGAAATACAGTTTATGATAGAACATTATGGCGTCGTTTGATCCATGTAGTCGATCCCACTTACTCGGATAAGGCTTGGTCGTCGTTGTTGTTGCTACTTGATTTTTGTGTGCATGATTAGATGAATTTGATTCATGTACTGTTTAAAAATATCTGATAGTTGTTGACTGGTTTATTAGGTTGCAGGACCTTATGGACTTCCTCCTACACCAGCCAGGCGTGCTTTGTTCATTGTATATCAGTCAGCGATTCCATATATTGCAGAACGAATCAGGTTGATTTTCCTCTCTTTTAATTAATCATTGATGTGATTGAGCTTTATGTGTGTGTGTTTGCATTCGCGTCTACTTTTATGATGATTTGAATGTTATATTTACAGTTCTAGAATTGCTTCCCGAGGCATTATCCTTTCTGACTATGAGTCTGCTGAGATTTACGGTGAAAATGCCCATGGGAGTAGTAGTTCTCGGGATTCTGAAATTTCTCCTGCATCTGCCTCAGGACAGTCTACATCAACTTTGACGAGGTTGAAGCATAAACTCGGTGGATTTTGGTTGCATATGGTTCAGAGATGGCCTACGGTACATTACTCCTGCTGATGTTTCTCATTCAACTATGATCAAGAAGTTACTACATTCTCCTTCGTAATCACTTGGTGATATTTTACAAAAATGTTTCAACCATATACTGTTATTTTATTTTATTTTTTGTTAATTACATGGAAGATACAAGTTGCACAGTAAATGACCACTCTGTCAGTATAACAACTTTTGTCTTATCCCCTTCAGAGCTGTACTTTATTACATAATCTGACTACATTTAATCAGTTTAGTTGGAAGCAATGTTTCTGTTTGTTGCTAAATCTAGTTTCTATGCTCCCCACCAGATGCTCCCTTTTGTTCGCGAGTTATTGCAGTTGCTTCTTCGTGCTAACCTGATGTTGTTTTATTTTGAAGGTGATCCTGTGCTTAACACTTATTGTAGTTATTTGACATGGAAAAACAAGTTTTCTAAATCTTGCCATTATTTCTTTTGTAGGCCTATATTATCATATATCCAAACGTGCTGCAGGCATTCGTTATGTGTTCATTGGAAAAGCATCAAATCAAAGACCCAGGTATCGTGTTTTGAAACTTTACAAAGTATTTTCAAAAAGTATGATGGGCAGTCAAATGGGGAATTTTCCTAGTCATTTAAGTAGAATTACATGGCTTTTGTTTAGTTAGAAGTAAGAGAAAGCATGTGGAGAATAAGTCAAGCAAGGGGTACATCATCAGTTCTATCTCAAATGTAAACATTGAAGAACATACCATGCCACATATATCACGGTTGAAGTATCTTGGATCCTTTATATTAAATGATGGAAAATAATGGGAAATGTGAGTCATATGATTCAAGCAAAATTAATGAAATAGAGAAATGCTTATGTATTTTGTGATATAAAATTACCGGTCAAACTTAATGATTTTTTTTTTTCTTGCTTGGATGTATACAAGACATTCAATATTGTATGAGATTGAATGCTGGATAGAAAAAGGTAACAAAAAATTAAGTTAAATGTTGTAAAGATGGAAATGTTGCAGTGGATGAGTGGTGTTAGTTGGTTTATAAAACCACTAGGCAAGTAAATCGGTTGCCACAAGGAACATAATGAGAGTGAAACCTCCTTCCCTATGAGAATTGGATTCAATTATCATCAACTGCAAATTAGATAATGACTGACAAGTAAAATTTGCAGTAATAGGAACCAAAAGCAATATCTAAAGTAAAATTTAGTTGCTTAAAGCGATAGATTTGGATTATCCTTAGTTTCCCTTCTGAGTAATGATTGATTCTAGCCTTAATTCCAGTTGAATTCACCGAATCGACATTCAAGTGTTTAGCTATTCATGCTATAAAAATGCTCAGGGCTCCTTGATCTTTGCACCTTGATCTTCCCTGCAAAGATCATCCAAGAATTATTAGACTTGATATATATATCATCCAATATGTAACTACCAGTGCTGAGTGCTGACTTCCCAATGCTTAGTTCTAAACCCTGGCGCTGAATGTGCGAAGAGCAGTGTTGAATTACTTTGTTGACCACTGGGCACAGCTCGCCAATTAACAACTCTTCCCATAGCAAATGCAGTTTTTGCCCATCAATGTGGCTTTTCAATACTTACCTTTATGCATCCAATGGGCAATGGCAAAATTCCTGTATACCGATGCTGACCAACCGCTAAGTCTGTTATGTTGGGTGCTGGTTAAGTAACTAGCTACTTTGCCTTGTTCAATTCCTACAAAAACTGAGTTGCAAAGATGGTGATGTGTAAGAACGCTCTTAAAATCTTATACAATCCATAAGGAGAATAAATTCAACAAGTCAAAATCAAATTTATCCAAGTCCTAATTAATTTCCTTCACATATACTCACAGCAAAGTCAACCATTTTAATCTACATTCATGATGTAGATTTATCAAGTGGTCATGCTAGACAAGATAGGATTTGGAATGAAAGCATTAGAGAGAAAGTTGAGTTAGCACCTGTTGTGAGTAGATGGTAGAATCTCGTGTTAGGTGGTTTGGGCATGTTTGAAGACTTACGTACGTACTACTAAGGAGGATAGATAAGACGAAGGATAGTCCAAATTGTTTGAGATTGAGAGAGACCACAGAAAACTATAGGTTAAAGTTTATCTATTAAAAAGGATTTGGATTAAATGGCGTGGCGTGTCTTTAAAAATTATTCATGATAGAATATAATGGTGTCATTTAGTTTGTGTAGTCAATGAATCCCACTTGGTAGAAAAAACAAGAGTCTTGCTAACCAGTGCCCTGAGGGCAATGGTTAAGAAATCTACAAATAGAAATTTTGTCTTGGAAATATAAGACGTTACTTTTGATAAAGTAATGATTACATAATTTTTTCATGAAAACTTACTTGTTTTAGATGCTTAACCATTGCCCTTAGGGCACTAGTTAGCATTCTCCAAAAAACAATAGTAGTTGTTGTGTCTTACTCCATTTTACGATCACTGTGTTATTTATTGATAATGATGTTTTCTTTTTATTTAATTTCAATTTTTAATAAGCTCTAGCTTTCATGTACTAAATCTTGGGTTAGGCGACCCTATTAAATTGCTCTGTTATAGTTCTTACTGCGCATGACAGTTTGTGTTTTTGTTCAACCACTTTGATTTCTTTATAACACTGGCTTCTGTGCAGATATCAAATACTGGGAGTATTTCTGCTGATTCAACTTTGTGTAATAGCTGCTGAAGGGTTGCGTCGAAGAAATTTCTCATCGATTGCTGCTTCAGTTCATCAGGCATCCTTTGCAACCCACCATACATCAGCAGGTTATAAAAGTTTCTCAGCTAACTATTTTTAACTAATTATTTTTTTTGATATTTTTCTCATTTTCCGTTTTCTTAATTTACGTGTCTAGTATGCTCTGGATGTTTTCTTGTTTTGGCATTTAGTTTTAGAATAAGCCCTCAATCCAGTCCTCCAAAGGTTAGGAATAAGCCCTCAATCCAGTCCTCCAAAGGTTAGGGCGTTATCACATTAGTCTTCCAAACGATTCATCAGTCATCATATTAGCCCCTCAATTATGCATGATTGTCACCAAGTCCATCATTTTGTGTCACCAATTTAATGCTTTTCAGATAAGAGTTGGGTGATGGTGGTGTATCTTCGAGGGATTAATTGTTACAATACTCCCTGTAGGGACTAAGTTGGTACAAAAAAAAATTGGACGACTAATGTGGCAGCACCCTAATCTTTGAACGTCTAAGTTGAGGGTTGATTCTAGTTATTGTCTTTACCTGACTCCATTGCCATGTATTACAGGACATGGTTTGCCTGTTCTAAATGAAGAAGGTAATTTGGCATCTCCAGAAGCTGACAAAGGAAGTTGGGGCTCTGGATCCTCATCTTATGAGGTTCAATTATCTCATCCAATTATCCTTTTCTTTTAATGCTATTTAGTGCATGCTTGTTGCTTTGTTTTGACAGAGTTTGCAGTTTAAGTGTCATACATAAGTCACTTAGAAAATTTAAGATCAGCAGTGGGATAAATATATTGCCGTTGACTTGTACAGTTGTGTTGATCTGTTCTGGTTTAAAATGACAATGTTTTGGAAATATGAGGATCTTTTTGGATATAAAAATATGGTTTTCGTAATGAAGTGCCTTTAGGACACTCTTTAAAGAAATAAAGAGTGAAAAGTTTTGGAATAGTCCAACATTCATTTTATTAGGAATACAAAAATAATTCAAAGAATAGTCCAACATTCATTTTATTAGAAATACAAAAATAATTTTTGTTTATTATTTAAGTAAAAGAAGCATTCCATAGAGTATTAAATACTCTTTCACTAGTACTCTTAGAACACTCGTTAGAAAACCGGTAAAAAGGGCAGAGATAACAAAATACAGTGTATTGTTTGATTATAGATTTTTTTTTTTGGAGAGGAATTTGATTATAGATATGTTTCTTGCAATTTTGGTTGTTACTGAATTATAATTTATTTGTTTCTGGTTTGTATATGTTTCTCCCTTGTGTCTGTAACTTGTATGGGTTCTATATGAGCAAAGTATTTGTGCTTTGGCTCTGTTCCAAACCTTCCCATTTTGGGTGATGTAAAGAACATAACATATATTGTGTATCTCTGTTGCTCTGATCTAACGAGCTTCACAGGAAGCTGGTTTCTATTAAGAAAGTTTATTTATCATAGCAGAGTCGAAAAAAAGCCTCAAGAGAACTATGTGTTTTGCTGAATAATTTTTCTTTTTTCAGCATCATGCAACTAATGGGGTAAGCAAATGCACGCTTTGCCTGAGTAATCGTCAACACCCAACAGCTACTTCATGTGGCCATGTATTTTGCTGGTATTGTCTTCCTGCATTCTTGCTGCTTTTTTTATGTTCCCCGCTTGTTTGTCGGTCTCAAGCCTCTTATCCATTCAAACTGCATCTCGTCTGTTTGATGTGATCCTTGTAGGAACTGTATCACAGAATGGTGCAACGAAAAGCCAGAGTGCCCTCTTTGCCGCACCCCTATAACACACTCAAGTTTAGTCTGTGTCTATCATTCAGACTTCTAGAATCTGCTTCTCGTCAGCTGCAGTCTTTTGTACATGGAAAGAAGATAGCATGAAAGGCAACGTTTTTCTTCAGCTTGAGGATTGTATCATATGAACATTTAAACAATTTAATTTTATATTAGAAAATAAGAAAGTTCTGATTTCAGCAATCAATTTTGTACAACTATAATTAAACCGTGATTCTACGTTAGTTATTTCTCTCTAAATTTGGTGGTGCTAGTAAATAGAAACAAAACGAAGCTTCAAAATACAAGTTCAAGAAGAGGGTTTGTAAAAAAAAATAAAAAATTATAGTTGAAGAGGAATATAAATATAGTACAAACATTCCTTCAAAAAAAAAAATATAGTACAAACATGTCTATTGTAAGCTCACTCGTCCACCATGGGAGATATGAAATATTCTCTCCCATCCTAGAAGGTGCCCCAAAACAAATC